>Ga0164241_10002552_pt1 | contig 19440 bp, 14 predicted proteins | sample OricomyardsoilBY_FD_108780 | JGI IMG/M metagenome (GOLD analysis project Ga0164241, IMG submission 108780) | Backyard soil microbial communities from Emeryville, California, USA - Original compost - Back yard soil (BY) | ecosystem: Environmental > Terrestrial > Soil > Unclassified | place: USA... | reverse complement strand
GCACGCCGAGGATCGCCATGATCAACGGTTCCAGCAAGGAACTCATCCCGTCCACGGCGGCATCCACGTCCGCCTCGTAGAAGTCGGCCACTTTGGCCGCCATCTGATCCAGTGAGCCCGATTCTTCACCGACGGCAATCATCTGGATGACCATGTTCGGGAACAGGCCGGTGCTCTCCATGCAACGCTGCAGACGCAGACCAGTGGAGACCTCATCACGAATTCGCAGCGTCGCTTCCTCGTAAACGATATTGCCGGTAGCGCCGGCGACGGAAGTGAGTGCTTCAACCAGTGGTACGCCGGCTGCAAACATGGTGGACAGCGTGCGCGCGTAACGTGCGATAGCTGCCTTGACCATGATGGGACCGATGACAGGTGCTTTGAGCAACGTGCGATCCAGTGCGCGGCGCATCGCTCGCGAGCGCTTCTTGAAGTAAAAGAACGCGTAGCCAGCACCGCCGGCAACGATCGCAATCCACCATCCTTGATCCTGCACGAATCGCGACAGATTGATGACCATCTGCGTGAATGCCGGCAGGTCTGCGCCGAACCCCTTGAACAGGGATTCGAACTGGGGAATGACGAAGATGAGCAGAATGATGGTGACGATCACCGCCACCGCGAGCACGGCCATCGGATAGAACAGCGCCTTCTTGATCTTTTTCTTCAGTGCCTCTGTCTTTTCCTTGTAGGTTGCGACCTTGTCCAGCAGTGTTTCCAGTGCGCCGGCATGTTCGCCCGCTTCAACCAGGTTCACGAAGAGATCGTCAAAATACAAAGGATGCTTGCCGAGTGCTTCATGCAGGGTGGTGCCTGCTTCCACGTCTGATTTTATCGCGAGCACGAGTTTCTGCATTGAAGGCTTGTCATGCCCGTTACCGATGATGTCAAAGCATTGCACCATGGGAATGCCGGCCTGAAGCATGGTCGCCAACTGTCGCGCGAACAGCGCGATGTCCTCGGCGTTGACCTTCTTGCCACTCTTGAAGAGCTGCGACTCCTTGCGCACCCGCTTGGCAAGTACGCCCTGACGACGCAGATCCGCTTTGACGGCAGCTTCGGAGGAGGCAAGCATCTTGCCCTTGATCTTTTTCCCCTTCTTGTCTGTGCCTTCCCAGACATAGGGCGACTGCTGCGTGGAAGCGACTTGAGCCATGACTATTACCTGAAGCGTTCAGCGGTTACGCAGTTGACGTTGTTCAGCGCGGTCCAGATTCGCGACATCATTCGGTTGTGCACTGGTTGACTTCGTCGAGACTCGTGATGCCGGCCATCACCTTGGAGAGTCCGGAGCGCCGCAAATCCCAGATGCCTTCTGCGGCCGACTGGTTTGCGATGTCGACGGCATTGCCGTCCTGCAGGATGATGCGCTGGATCTCATCGGACACAGGCATGACCTGATAGAGACCAGTACGTCCCTTGTAGCCATCGGTGCATGAACTGCAGCCCACGGGTCGGTAGATCTTGATGCCGGCGGCGATGTCTTCCTCGGTGAACCCCTCCTTGAGGAAGGCGTCGTGAGACATCTCGATCGGCTCCTTGCAGTTGTTGCAGAGTTTGCGCGCCAGGCGCTGAGCAATGATCAGGGAAACCGACGTCGCAATGGCGTAGGGCTTCACGCCCATGTCGACCAGGCGGGTCAGCGTCTTGGGCGCATCGTTGGTGTGCAGCGTCGAGAGAACCAGATGGCCCGTCTGCGCCGCCTTGATGGCGATTTCGGCGGTTTCGAGGTCACGAATTTCGCCGACCATGATCACGTCCGGATCCTGACGCAGGAACGCGCGCAGGGCACCGGCGAATGTCAGCCCTACCTTCGGGTTCACGTTGACCTGGTTGACACCGGGAAGATTGATTTCGGCCGGATCTTCCGCGGTGGAGATGTTCGTGTCTTCCTTGTTCAGGATGTTCAGACCCGTATACAGCGAAACGGTTTTGCCGCTACCCGTGGGTCCTGTCACCAGGATCATCCCGTGCGGCTGGGCCAATGCCTTCATGTACAGGTCCTTCTGCGCGGGCTCATAACCGAGCGCATCGATGCCAAGCATCGCGCTGGAAGGATCCAGAATACGCGCCACGATCTTTTCGCCGAACAGCGTAGGGCAGGTACTGACGCGGAAGTCGATGGCGCGATTCTTGGAGATGCGCATCTTGATGCGCCCGTCCTGCGGCACGCGGCGCTCCGCGATGTCCAGGCGCGACATGACCTTGATACGTGCGGCCAACTTGTACGCCAGCTGTACTGGCGGTGCCGCGAGCTCTTTCAGGTAACCATCCAGTCGCAGGCGGATGCGATATGTCTTCTCGTATGGCTCGAAATGAATGTCGGATGCACCTTTCTTGATGGCGTCCAGCAGCACCTTGTTGACGAACTTGACGATGGGAGCATCTTCGACATCGTCGCGGCCGACCACGTCGCCATCGTGATCATCATCGCCACCGCTGATGTCCAGGTTCTCGAGATCCAGTCCACCTTCATCATCAGTCAGCGCCGACATCTGCGTGTCGGCTTGCTCGATTGCCTTGCTTGCAATCTTCTGCAACTTGTCTTCTTCGACGACAACGGCTTCCACCGACAGCCCGGTCTGGAACTTGATCTCGTCGAGCGCGTGCAGATTGGTGGGGTCTGAAACGGCGACAAACAGCCGTTTGCCGCGCTTTACCAGCGGCAGAACCCGATGCTTGGCGAGTAGCTTGTCAGAGACCAGCTTGACGACGTCGATGTCGAGCTGGAGGGATTCAAGATCGAGCAGCGGAACTCCGAATTCCTGCGAAGCAGCTATAGCGATTTCTCGCGCGTCCGCCAGACCGTTCGAAACGAGATGTGACACCAGGGTGCTGTTGGCTTCCTTGGCGGCGCCAACGGCTTCGATCATGACGCGTTCTTCCAACAGTCCGTCCTGGATCAGGCGCAAGGGCAGGCCTTGGAGGGCCATGCGTTGAGTGCTGAGAGGGATTGCGTCGGCCATGGTTTCGCAGTGACTGTGTCGCTACTTCAAATCTATTAGGCGGCTAGATGAAAATTGTCAAATCACTGCTCATTTTGCCGGTCAGATCTCTGTCACGAAGCGATTGGCGTCACATAAACCGCGACTGAGTCTCCTCGCTCTGGGTTTGGGGTACGTCAGCCACGAAACGCCCATTGCAACGGGGCGCAAGATCATCTTGAGTTGCACGCGTCGCTACCGGCGGATGCCCTGCGGCAGTTCTATCTGGGCAATCTCAGCTATTGAAAAAGCAAAGGGGGCCCCCCTAGAAGGGCCCCCTTTGTCGCGTCCTGCGAGAGCAGCGTTATTAGCTGCCGAAGCCGCTGCGGCACGAAGCCGGCAGGTACTTGTCCAGAACTGAGGTCGCACCAGCGGTCGGACCCGAGTAGCCGCTGACGCCGCCCGGGGGGTTCGCATTGCCGCACACCCAGATCACATCACCGTTGGCGTTCGTGCCAGGGTTGAGCGACAGGGTTGAGCCGTCGATGCGCTTGTTCGCCTGGTTGCCGTAGGTGATTGTGACCACGCCGCCGACAACGTCGATGCCCGACACGTACTTGGCGGCCTTCGAAGCGGCGCTGCCGCTCGAGCCAATGATCTGAGCGAGATCCGGCCAGGCGCCAGTCTGAGCCTGGTATTCAGCAACGCCGGCCTTCAGGTCCGATGCGAGGTTCAGACCTTCCGTGATTTGCGAACGAATAGTGTAGTCCTGGTAAGCCGGGATAGCGATGGCGGCCAGGATGCCGATGATCGCAACCACGATCATCAGTTCGATCAGGGTGAAACCCTTCTGTGTAGTCTTCAGCATGCGATTCTCCTTAAAGGTGAACATTAAAAATCCCCAACGGCTCACGGCCGGTTGCTGGCATAGATGCAATGCGTATGCCATGGCGCGGTAGCCCTGATAAGACACTGATTCGTAGTGGTTTCCTCCCGCTCGCCGCAGTTAAGGCCTTGTGGTTTCCTGCCGTTTCCTGTCGACATTGGCCGCAATTTGTCAGTTCGCGTCAGCGGGGCGCGACACCATGCGTGCCGGCGATGAACTCGCGGCCTTGAGCCTGAAACGTTGCTCCAGCGCGTCCCACAGACGGACGGCTTCTTCACCTGCTTCGGCTGCCGCGAGTCGATCATTCAGCAGACGAACTTGCGAGCGGTCATGGCTGATCAGCACGTACCGATAGTCAGTCGCCTGGTTGTTCACCACTTCCGGGATCGCGGCGAGTGTGTAATTGCGCCCTATCGCTGCGTATTGACGATTCGCCATGGCTTCGGTCAGAAGTTCGTCTCTGAGCGAAAGGAGTCCGGAGTCCGGATCGACGTGGTAGAACTTGGCCGCTTGGCGGGCGATTTCCTTTTCCGCCTTGAATCCTGCAAGCAGCGCAGGAGGGTTGAATTCCGTTTCGGTGAAACGGATCCGTTCCATTGAGTCTGGCGGGGACGCAAAACCCATCAGTTCCGGAGCAAGAGATCGGCCGCTCGAAGTGAAGTCCACTGCATGGATGTGCTCAATGTCGAGGAGAGTGGGCATCACATCCTCGAGCGACACGGGCACATTGAAAGTCGCTGGAGGGAGCTTTGCCAGTGGGGTGTCTCCGTAACCTCGTATTGCGAGGACGACTTGATACTGAGCAGGGCTCAAAACGCTGGTTCCATGGCCGCTGCCACTTGCGGGAATCGAGTAGCCATCGACTTTCCCTGTGTCGGGAGTGAGCAGCACGTCCTCGGGCCGTCCCAGCCCTTCGCCATGATCGGACAGGAGGACGACAATCGCATTCTCAAGCGCGCCTCGCGATTCAAGGAGTCTGAGCAGAGCGCCGACCTGACGGTCCGCTCGTCGAACCGTTTCCGTATATAGAGTTTGACCGTGGTGGTTCGTGCCGTCTTTCTTGTGTAACGGAGCTGTTGCCCAGTAATAGGGGTAATGAGGTAGCGTGAAGTGCACCGCCAGGAACGTAGGCTGTGACAGGTCGAGTTCACTTTTCAGTCGATCGACGAAATCGCCCGGGTAGTACACCTGAGCAGCAGCGCGATTCGCAGATGAATGAGGGAATAGAAAGCTGCCGACTGGAGTCCTTACGGCCAGATTGGAAAGCAACGTGTCATTCACGGTTCCGAGCAGGAAATCCGCCGCGCCCATCGGGGGAGTAATCAACTGGTCAAAGCCATAGGATCGGTCGATGTTTGCGAAGCGCGTTTCATCAATCGAGAAAACGCCCCGATAGCCCTGCGTGTGCAGAACTTCAGCAAGCGTGGGCGATGCTTTGATGCTGCTGCGACGTGTCAGATTCATCAGTGCGCCGGTGTCATGCGGATGCCTGCCGGTGAGGATCGACATCCACGAGGGGAACGTGCGAGCGAGCGGTGTCGTCGCGTTACTGAACACGCGAGCGTTGCGGATGAACTCGTTGATGTTCGGTGCGTGAATGTTGTCACCACCTATCGTCGTGAAATCCGGGCGCAGGGAGTCGATGCCGATCAGAATCACATTCGGCTTGGCGGGATTCGAGATGGCGCGCGCTTCCTGCGATCCCCAGAAAAACATCGTCAGCGCTGCAACCAGGAATACCGCGCTGATGACGGCAATGCCGGAGCCCATAGACGGCGGTCTGGCAGCCTGGATCCATTTGAGCGTGGCCGGCACGACAGCGGCGACGATAAGAATGGCGACCGGGAAGAGAACATAGGCAGCAATGGGAACGCCCATCAGTGGTGTATTGACGGCTTCTCCGAAATAATCGCCGAGCGTCGACCAAGGGTAGTAGTAGGCGTTGGCGACGAAGGCTCCTGTGGACAGGATCAGAAACCAGCCCAGGACAAGCGTTGATCGACTCCCCAAGCGGCTTCCCCTAGCGAATTCCGTGATGCGCGCGAGCAGGCAGACAAGTCCAGCAAAGGCGAAATGAACGAGGAGCATTGCGGTTAGGAACCATGCGATGTCCCGACCCAGTTGCGTCCCCAGCAACGGAACATCTACTACTGAACTCAATACCTTGTCCCCGCCGGTGAAAATGTAGCCATAGCCGGTGAGGATTCGTGCGAACGAGACAAGCAATAAAATCAGACTCAGCGCGACCGCCAGCCAGAAGGCCTTTCGCCAGGATGTGTTCGAGCGATCCGCAGTGGACATGCTGATTTCCGCCGTATTTGACAGAAGCCGCTTATACCAGAACGCATTCTCGCCTCCGAAATCGAAGAGGCGGGAACGAGCGGCGTGTCACATCGGCGAATCCCTGAGGCATGGCTCGTGTGAGCGAACGCAAGGTTTTCAAACTGTAGAGCGGCTTGCGATTTGCACTGATATAGGATTGCCACCTTATGTTCACCGATGAGTGCAAGCGTGTTTGCAAGAAGGCGTCCTTCGATGGGTTGCTACTAGCAGTGCTCCTCGGGCTCGGATTCGGCGTCGCGGCAGGAGCGGTCGCATTGTTCGGCGCCCATCAGTTGATTCCTCCGCGCGTAGCGGACTGGTTATCCGGACAGCAGCTTGGCAATGCTTTTTATTGGCAGGTCGCTGGTTTTGCCGCGGCTCAACTGGCTCTCCATGTCTCGTTTGGCTGCGCCATCTGGCTGTTGGCATTAGCGTCTGAAGGTGCGCTGCCTCAACTGTCATGGAAGCGCACGCGCTGGGTTCTCACGTGGGGACTAGTCAGTGTGGCCTGGGTGTTGCTGCTCAATATCGATCGTTTTCCGGAGTCCGTAACTTCGGGCGTCGTGTGCTGCGAGTTAGTTCCGCACGATCTTTATTCCAGGCTCGCTGACTTCGTTACAAGCATCCTGCTCGCGGCAGTTGTGATTGTCGTGTGGACGAATCTTGCTCGCACCGCAGCTTTCAAACGGTTCGGTGTGCGACTCATCGTGTGGGGAGGGCTGATTGCAGCCGGTATCGCGACAGCTGACTGGATGCATTCGGAAGCCGCAGCCAATGGCGAGAGTGCCCTGAGTCAACCCAATGTCATCATCATTGGGATCGATTCCCTGCGGGCCGATTACATCGGAGTCGGCGGTCAGGAGCCGGGCATGACTCCCAACGTTGATGGATTCTTGCAGAATGGGATTCTGATTTCCGATTGTTTGACACCTTTGGGACGTACGTTTCCTGCGTGGGTATCGATTCTGAGCGGGCAATCGCCGCGCACGAATGAAGTCAGGGAAAACTTGTTTGCCGTGAAGCAAACGACCCTAGACGCTTCGGTCGCTCATGCTTTTCGGCGAGCCGGGTACAGGACCGCGTACGGGACGGATGAGGTCCGCTTCAGCAACATTGATCAACGCTTTGGTTTCGACGAGATCCTGAGTCCGCCGATGGGCGTCTCCGACTTTCTGCTGGGGGCGGTCAACGACATGCCGCTTGCCAATCTGTTCGCCAATACCGAGGCCGGAGGAATTCTATTTCCGCAAACGCATGCGAACCGTGCAGCTTCGGTGACTTACGAGCCAGACTCATTCGTTGAGAGGATCGCATCAGCACTGGACAATGGACCGACCGATCGGCCTCTGTTTTTGGCTGTTCACCTGGCCTTGCCTCACTGGCCATATACGTGGGCTCAGAAAGGTGAAGGCGGGTTTTCTCGATTGTCGGATACCCGTTATCAATATGGGGCTTCCGTCATGGAAGCCGACCGGCAGTTCGGTGCGCTCGTGCACGCACTCAAGCGTGCAGGCATCCTGAACAACGCCATTGTCATAGTGCTTTCCGACCATGGAGAAGGACTAGGTCTGGTTCGGGACAATCTGCTCTTCAGCAAGGAAGCGAAGGAAGCCGTTGGTTCGCTGAGCGTTGCAATGTGGGGACATGGAAACAGCGTGTTGAGTCCCTATCAGAACCAGGTTGTCCTTGGCGTGCGAGGCTTTGGCCATTCGACGCTTCGCAGTGGTTCTGGAACCGTGCTGCGGAACATTCCCGCATCTCTCGAGGATATTGCGCCAACGTTGATCGGCCTGACTGGAATTCCGGACCCGACACAGCGCGAAGGTCGCGACTGGAGCAAGATACTTCAGTCGAACGAGAGAGTAGACGACGTGCCACGCGTGCGTTTTACCGAGAGCGGCTATGTGATCGGCTTCGGCAATCGGGGAACGGTCGATGCAGGCAAAGTGGCGAGCGAAGGCGTGGACAAATATCTGATCGACCCGCTGAGCAGTCGTATCACCGTGAAGAGTCAGGCTCTGCCTGCATTGCTGCGTCAGAAGGAACGTGCCGCGGTCATGGGCCAGTGGTTGCTGGCGGCGGTGCCCGATCACGGGCACCAACGGTACATCCTGGTCGATCGTAAGGCGACGACTGTTCGCGAACTGCAGGGAGTGCCAGCGAGCGACGAAGTGACTGTCCATACGCTTTGGGCTGCACTCCAGGCGAGATATGGGTCGGAACTAGCGGACGATGCGACGATCGCGAGGCACTAGAATTTTCGCTGAATGCACGGAACACAATCGTCATGATTCACTGCCCGGTGTGCTTGGAAACAAGGAACCATGTCGTGCTCACCCGCGACCGCGTTCCAGTCCTGCAGAACGTCATCGTCAGAACAGAAGAGGAGGCCCGATGCTTTCCGGTGGCCCGGCTGAAGATCTGCCGCTGCCAGGCCTGCGGGTTCGTCTGGAACGCCGATTTCGATCCCGACGCCATCCGCTACAACAGCAGCTATAACAATTCTGTTCAGGCATCCGCGGTGTATCGGGCCCACCTGGGCGCCATGGCCAGTCGCATCCTTGACCGTCCGGGCACCTTCAACTGCGTAGACATCGGCTGCGGGGAGGGGGAATTCCTGGCCGAACTCACCGTCTCCGGCCGCGTCGGCAAGGCCATCGGTTTCGATCCAGCCTTCAAGGGCTCACACCCGTTGGACAGCCGCATTTCCGTCCGCGCCGTCTATTTCGACGGCGAGACGGCAAGTGATCTTCCCGATGACATCCATGTGGTCTGCTCGCGCCACACCATCGAGCACATTGCTGAACCACGCTCCTTCATCGCCTCCATCGCCGCCTACGTGAAGAGCCACAACCTGCCGCTCTATCTCGAGACGCCCGATGTGGAATGGATTTTCCGTAACAATGCATTCGAGGATTTCTTCTACGAGCATTGCTCGCTGTTCTCGCCGCGCTCAATCACGATCCTGCTGGGCGCCTTTGGCCTCGATTGCAGAGTGGAGTCCGTTTATGGTGGCCAGTACATGTGGATAGAGGCTTGGCCGGCTACCAAGGCTGTCGAGCCGGCCCCGTTCGATGGAGTCGAGGCAGGAGGAGAAGCACCGGTTTCCGATGCGGGCATCGGCGAAGCGCTGAGATACTGGGAGAACCGGCTGGCCGGACTCTCCTGCGAAGGCCCAGTCGCGATCTGGGGCGGCGCTTCGAAGGGAGTCACCTTCTCGCTTCTGGTGAATGGCGTGGACTTCGCCATCGATCTCAACCCAGCGAAACAGAACTGCTTCATGCCGGTCAGCGCAACACCGATTGTCTCCCCGGAAGAAGCACTGAGCCGTGGTGTGCGCAGCATCGTGGTGATGAACCCGAACTATCTGAAGGAAATCGAGGCGCAGTTGACGGCCCTGAACTGGAGCGGCAACTTGCTGACCCTGCAGACCGAAGCGACCTGAAGCTGGTTACGAACCCGTCTCGGATCAGAAGCCGTAGAAGAGATGGAAGGGTGGGGCGAGTGCAGGGGGGGGCGGAGCATCCCAGCGAAAGGTTGCCGCTGTCCCCGTGACGAATTGATGCCGGCCCTTGGGCAGGGTCACTACCTGGCCCGGCGCAACCGTAAGGCCATCGATTTCCACATCGTGGTTGGCCTCGACACGATACCGGCCCGCGATTGAAACCATCATTGCTGAGGCTCCCTTCACCCGAAAGCCAGGCAGGTACAGCTGTCCCCAGTAGCGCAGATAGTTGTCCTGTAGCGCGCGCACGTCAGCGGCCAGCAGGCCGTAAGGCGACGCCTCGGATCGATCCGGTTTGAGTTTCTCGACATCGAGCGACCAACGTGTGGCCAGCAGGAAGCGTGGCGACTTCGTGGCAATGATCCTCTCCATGATCGGCACGTCCTCGCGCCGATAGTCGGCCATACCCCACCCGCTCATGAAGATTCCTTGCTTGGGATACGACGAGACCATTGATGTGTGGTCGATATAGGGCACAGGTTGAGGAAACAGCGAATGGATGAGCGCGAGCATACGGCGTTGGTCGTCCAATCCCTGATAGAGGGAATCGCGATAGGTTGAAGTGGCCCCGATTGCCAGAAACGCCAGGAAGAATCCTGCGAAAAGCCCGTTGCGGTAGCGCGCGACGCGCTCAAAGCCAATACCTGTGAGCACCGACGCAGGTGCGAGCATGAAGGGATAGTAGTACGGGTAGACATCGCGATAGACAAGCGGAGTGAAAAGGAGGAGTGCGAGACTCACCTGAACCAGGCCATTCCTGCGGGTCGCGCCATGACGGACTCGGGCGACTGCCACGAGAAGCCCGACGGTGAATAGCAACCAGAACGCTGGGTTGTCGGCCAGCGCGACTCTCACGCTGCCCAGGAAGATCGAGTAGTCGCCGCTCAGGATCGTCGCGCCGGCCGTTCGTGCAACGAAGGTCAATGCTGAGGCCTGATCGGGAAATGTGGCGGCGTGCAGCGCGATGATGACGGCGCAGGTAATCGTGGCAGTCGCCGCGGAAAGCGCCGCCAGGCCGAACGCTCGTCGGCGGTTCTCGTCGTGGGCAATCCTGATCAGTAGGATCGCGGCGATAACACCAGCATAGAAGACCGCCTTGATCGTCAGCGCTCCCGCGACGCCGGCGCACACCCCAAGCGCGAGCGCATGGCGAACGCCGAAGCGACGCTCTGTAGCGATCCAGATGGCGATCATCATCACACACGTGGCCAGAGAATCCGTGCGAAGCGCACCGCCATTGCGCATGACGAAGTTGAAACCATTGAATGCGATGACCGATACAATGGCTCCGCAGACTCCCGTGAACCGTCGCGCAGTGCCGTAGATCGCAGCCGAAGTTGCAATAACGAATACGAACACTAATAGCCGGGCGGCGATGACTTGGTCGACTTCGTTGGCTGACACAGCGGAAACCCACGTGAACAGGTGCACGAAAGCTGTCTGCAGCATCTCACGCAGATCCCTACGCACATGGCTGTGAACCATGGCGAGGTTCAGGAATTCGTCCCAGTTGACCTCGAATCGCAGTACAAGGTGGACTCTGGCAGCGACCAGCAGGATCAGCACTCCGAGCGCGAATGTCTGCAGCATTGGCAGCGGAGGATCCGCAAAAACGAGGTGGCGCTGAAGCAGGAACGCCGCAGGAGCCATGAGTGCCGCAGCGACAAGGCCAGCAATATAGATGTCAAAGCCGAGCCAGATGAGCAGCTCGATCATCGTAATGTTGACGAAGTAAAGGGTTGCCCAGGTCGCGGCAAAACGACCAAAGCGACCCTGCAGCCGTGACATGAAAGCTACACGACCGTGTGCAATGAAGCCGATCGCAACTCCGATTGCGAGAGCTTCCAGGCTGGCGAGTCGGAACGAGAGTCCGGCTGCGAGCCCGAGTGCGTAGGCTGCGTAGGACACAGCGCTGACGCCTGTGCCGACAACCAGAAAACGGAGGAACTGGTGGCGCGCCGCCGGTGACCGAAGAAATGTGTCGAGCACTAGCCGGACCATGACCGCAGACGCTCGTAGAGACTGAAGACGCGCTTCTGTTGAGTGACACGGAAACAATTCATGCCCATCTTCATTCGGGCAAGAGAGCCTGGGCGCCGGTCGTATTTGGTAGCCAGATCGATGTACTCCCGGCGCATCGAGCCCTGCATTGACCAGGTCGAGTTCTGACGGCTGTAGCGGTTTGCGATCAGCGGCTCTGGGATGTGAAACGCGGGTCGTTCACGTGACAGCGACCAGGAGAGGTCCACGTCCATCACATACAAGAATCGATTGTCGTAGCGCCTAGTGCCCAATGCCTCACGTCGAATCGCCAGTGGGATACCGAAGCAGTTGCGAGCGGTTTCCAGTGATTGTCGTCCGACATCGTCCCCTCGGAATAGACCGTCGCGTCCGAAGCGCCGGTGGATCAATGTGGAACCCATCTCGTTCACGTAGGCAAGATCGCAGTAGACCGCGGAGACATCCGGATTCGCGTCAAGTGCAGCCTGAGCCTTGGTGAGCGCGTCCTGGCTCGCAAGGTAATCGTCGTGGCAGAGCAGCATGTAGGACTCGGCGTCCACTTCGTCGAGCAGCGCATTGAAGTGATCCCGCATCGACAACGTGCGTGGCCGCCGGATGATCCGCATCGGCAGGCGGCGCGACCAATCGGCTAGAATTTTCGGCGTGGCGTCGGTCGATGCGTTGTCACTGACGATCACCGTCACGTCCGTGTGACTCTGGTGAGCGACGGATTCGAGCGCTCGCGCCACGAAAGCCGCGCCGTTGTATACCGGAATGCAGACGGCGAAGCGGACCACGTGGCAGTCCGTCAACTCTTGCGGCGCAGATAGCCGTGCGCGGCGACTGTGATCTGCAACTTTCCGTGTCGCGCTGCATCGATTTCGAAATCGTCGACTTCCTCCATGTACGCTCGCAACGCGGTCAGTGGATTGTCGCCTTTGTGCCAAGGGCGGTCTCCGATGGCCGTCGGCGGGAGATCGTCGATGAGCGTGTCGAACACCACGCAGTAGCTGCCCGGCGTAACGAGCGGCGCGTAAGCCCGTAGCTCGGCGAGTACGTGATCGTGCGTGTGATTGGAATCGAGGCACACCATGATTCGCGACCGCGACGCCGCGTGACGCCGAACTTCCGCAATGATCGCTTCGTCGATACTGGACCCCTGAATCATCGTCAGCCGCCGTGACAGGGGATGAGACTCGAGAGCGAGGCGGTTATGCGGACGTATGTCGATGTCGACTGCGACGACGCGCGCGTCTGCGGGCCCACCGCAGAGCGCGTTCAGCTCAAGCAACGATGAATAAAAGATGGCCGAGCCGCCCCGGGCGATTCCGGTTTCGATGATCAGGTCGGGTTGCAGGGCCCAGACCAGCTCCTGCATGGCCACGATGTCCTGCGGATATTGAATGATAGGCAGGCCGAGCCAGTCGAAGTTGTAGGAGTAGCCCAGTTCCTGCGCGCGTGCGAGCCAGCGCTGTGACAGGTCGTTGAGTAGCGGGTCGGTACCAATGACGCCGGCCTTCTTGCGACGTTCGGATTCGAAATCTGTATCCATCATGGATCTACTGCCTCAGGGTAAATGTTGTTCGGCTACAGCTGTACCGACCACCAGCCAAGTGCCGCGGCAAGTCCTTCACGCAGACCGATACGCGGTTCGAAGCCGAGATGCGAGCGCTGGCGCCCGAGATCGGGGACGAGAATCTCCGGCTCGTTTGGTCGATCGATGCGCGCGCCGAGCCGGATGAGATCCGGTCGTCCTGCCAGTTCCCCAAGGAGATTCGCGACATCGGCAATTCGTGTGCTTTTCCCTTGCCCCAAGTTGATGCTGCCGTTGACGTCAGAGGTGACCAGCATGGCGAGCGCTCGTCCGAGTTCGCCGACATCGATAAAGTCCCGGATCGCACGTCCAGACGAACAGTCTGCCGGTTCACCCCGCAGCAGGGCGCGCGCAATGGACGGCACCAGTCGACGTTCACCTTCGCCTGCCCCGTAGGGGAAGAAAATGCGCGCCCATGCGTACCTGACATTCAGTTCTCGCAGGCTGCGCAGCAGCTCCAGCTTGGCACGACCGTAGCGAGTCGCAGGCAGTGCATTGCATTCATCTTCGATTTCGCGGCGCGGCTGCAGGCTGTGGCCTGCGTACTCTGCACAGGACCCTGTGACAACCAGACGCGCACCGCCATTTGCAGCAAAAGCGCGGCACAGCGCACGGCCACCTTCGAGCCAGTCGTCATTGTCTGCGGCCTCCCAGAACCGGTCCTGTTCTGTGTTCCAGGCAAGATGTACCAGATACTCCGGTCGGATATCTGTGACCAGGCGCCTACATTGATCCGCATCGCGAAGGTCCGCCATATGCCAGGTCAAACCTGCCGATGATCGTTCGCTGCGAGAACAGCAGTGGACATCGAAGGTCTCCACAAGTTGAGGTAGCACTTGCCGTCCGACGAAGCCGGTGGCGCCCGTAAGCAGCAGCCGCGGTCGAGCTCGATCAGACTGCAACATCGGTCAGCCACGGTAGTGCGCGGTCGCGCTCGGAGACGATGGCCGGTTCGCGTGGCCAGCGAATGTTGATCGTTGGATCGTTCCACCGCACGCCCGCTTCAATGCCGGCACGGTGCGGCTGGCTGAACTGGTAGAGAATGTCACTGTCTGGTTCGAGCGTGAGAAAGCCGTGAGCGACGCCGCGTGCGATGTAGACTGCGCTCGGTCGCTCGGTGCTCAGTTCGATGGCGAAGTGCATGCCGAAGGTTCGTGAATTGCGGCGCACGTCCACTGCGACATCGAATACTCGTCCGCGTATGCAGCGAACGAGCTTCGCCTCACCCACCGGTGCGATGATGTAGTGAAGGCCTCGCAGAGTACCCGCCCGTGGATTATGAGAGACAGCCAACTGGCGGTCGGGTAGCTCGAGGCTGTGCGCGCGAAACTCGTCGGCGCAGTAAATCCGGAAGAATGTTCCGCGCTCGTCCGAGTGCGGTTCAGCGTCGATTACGTGCACTCCGTCGATAGGTGTTTCGACGAACCGCATCAGAACACCTGAATCTCAGGGATTGCCACGACGAATTTCGCGCCCCAGTCACGTGCGTCGGCGAGTTGCCCGGCTATCTCTTCGCGCAGATTCCATGGAAGGATGAGAATGAAATCAGGGCGGTCTGCCAACAGATCTTCTGGTGTCCGAACCGGCAAGTTAATTCCGGGCAAATACTTCCCCTGCTTCGCAGGACTGCGGTCGACGGTGTAGGCGATGAGTTCCTGTCCGATCCCACAATAGTTCAACAGGGTGTTGCCCTTGGCAGGGGCGCCGTAACCGATCACTTCCTTACCATCGCGCTTTGCGGCGATCAGAAACTCAAGAAGGTCAAGCTTGCGTCGAATCACCTCGTTGCCAAAATGGGTATACGTTTCAAGACGATTCAGGCCGGCGGACCGTTCGTTTTGCCGGACCAGATCGCGACCTGCTGCCAGTGCGACGTCTTGGACACCGCTGCCCGCATGGGCTGCATAGACACGAAGCGATCCGCCGTGCGTGCCCAGTTGCTCTACGCCGTAGACTTCCAGCCCATGCGTCTCGAATACCCGTTCAACCACCAGCAACGACAGGTAATAGAAATGCTCGTGATAGATGGTGTCGAACTGGCACTCTGAAAGCATCTTCAGCACGTGTGGGAACTCTAAGGTAACTGTTCCTCCGGATTTGAGCAGCAGCGGGATGCCTGCCACGAAGTCATTGATGTCGGGAACATGGGCGAGGACGTTGTTCCCGCAGATCAAGTCGGCTTGGTACCCCTTTTGGGACAGCTCTTCCGCAAGGCGCGAGCCGAAGAAATCGATGATTGATTCGATATTGTGCTGCACCCGCGCATGCTCGGCCGTGTTGGCAGTCGGCTCGATTCCCAGGCACGGTATGCCTGCCTGCTTGAAGTTCTTGAGAAGATAGCCGTCGTTGCTGGCGATCTCGACCACCAGGGATTGCGCGTCGAGATGGAGACGCTGAATCATGGATTCCGCGTAACGGCGTGCGTGTTCGAGCCAACTCGTCGAGTGCGACGAGAAGTAGACGTACTCATCCGTGAAATGCGGTGGTGTCTCCACGTCCGTTAGCTGAACCAGCCAGCAGTGCTCACATACCATTACAGTCAGCGGATAGAACGTCTGTCCGTCGCGCAGGACCCGGTCAGGGGAGCGAAACTGATTGGACACGGGGCTGAGGCCCAGGTCCAGCACGGTACGTGTGAGGGGAGCATGGCAGAACCGGCAGCGACCACTCACGACGTTTTCCCCATGACTGACTCGAACTGCTGAATCTGTTGGTGCGTCAGTTCCCACATGTCGCGTCCCGCGCCATACGCGCGATACCATTCGGCTGTCTTGAAAATGGCCGTATCGAGCATCCAGCGCGGCTGCCACCCGAGCGCGGTTTCGGCGTGTGTGCTGTCGAGTGACAGCAGAGTTTCTTCGAAAATCGAATCCTCTGGCTCAGCACGCACTGCCGCTCCTTGCCCCCACGCTGCGGCGAGTAGCTGGGCTACCTCGGCTACAGGCCGGCAGTCGATTGGCGGAGGGCCAAAGTTCCAGCCAGTACTGAACCGCTTTGGATCACGCATCAGGTGCTCTGCGAGGCGCAGGTAACCTGCGACCGGTTCCAGGACGTGCTGCCAAGGACGCGTTGCCTGCGGGCGTCTGAGAATCAGGGGGCGGCCGGCTGAGAAGTTCCGGATCGCGTCCGGTACGAGGCGATCTGCCGCCCAATCGCCACCCCCGAAGATATTGCCGGCCCGGATCGTCGCCACGCCGATCTTGCGCATGTAGCTGTGGCGCCAGGCTTCGACGACGAATTCACAGCAAGCCTTACTGGCGCTGTAAGGTTCTTTGCCGCCGAGACGATCGCTCTCGCAATACGGGGTCGCGCGATTGTCGTTGAGGTAAACCTTGTCTGTAGTCACCATCAACGCTGCGCGTGCGCTGTCGATTTCGCGCAGTTCTTCGAGCAGCTGCGCCGTGCCCATGACATTGACTGAGAAGGTCTCGACCGGGCTACGGTGAGCGGCACGGACCAGTGGCTGTGCGGCAAGGTGAAATACGATCTGGGGCTGCGCCGCAAGCAATGCAGTCCGCAGTCGCGCACCGTCGCGGATATCGCCGATTGTGGAACTCGCCAGGTGCCCGGCGAGTCCCGTGGAGGTGAAGAACGACGCACCGTGCGGCGGATCGAGCGCGTAACCGTGAACCTTCGCGCCACGTGTCATGAGGACGCAAGCGAGCCAGCCGCCCATGAACCCCGTGTGTCCGGTGACGAATACTGAGCGACCAAGCCAGAAGTTGCTCAAAGCCATATCTTCCAGGGCGCGCGACCCGTCCGCCAGTAGTCTTCCAGCAGCACCATTTCGCGATGCGTGTCCATGCACTGCCAGAAGCCATTGTGGCGGTACACACTCAGTTGGCGGTCCCGCGCCAACTGCTGCAGAACGCCGGCCTCCAACGTGATGTCGGGAGCATCTGAGAGAGCTTCGAATATGGACTTATGCAGGACAAAGAATCCGCCGTTGATCCAGCCGGAACCGGTTTGCGGCTTTTCCTCGAACGAAGTGACTGAATCGCCATCGAGTCCCAATTCACCGAAGCGCGAGGAAGGTCGCACGGCAGTGACCGTGGCGAGCGCCCCTGAACCTTGATGGTGCGCAATCAGTGCGTCGAGATCCACGTTGCACAGGCCATCACCGTAGGTCGCCAGGAAAGTATCGTCGTCCAGGTATTTCAAAGCTCGTTTCAGGCGAGAGGCTGTCAACGTGGAGATGCCCGTGTCCTGGATCCTGATCTTCCAGTCCAGATGCTCGTCTGCATTGCTCAGGACCGAAACCGAGGCATCGTTCAGATTGACTTCGATATCACTCGAGCGGTTTCTGTAATTGAGAAAGTAATCCTTGATGATGTCGCCCTTGTACCCCGTGCAGAGAAGGAAGCGCTTGTGCCCAAAGCAGGCGTAGTAGCGCATGATGTGCCACAGGATGGGCTTGTGTCCGATCTCTACCATTGGCTTGGGTTTGAACACCGTTTCTTCCTGTAAACGAGTGCCGAGCCCGCCGCAAAGAATTGCTACTTGCATGGAAGAGGGCTCTGCATATGCAGCGGTGTTCTTGTCGGAAGCGTTATCACTCGCGGTCTCCTGAACTGCCGGCATCGCCATAGGTTGGTCGATGGTCGTCACGTCTGCGAATCTCATCGATCACGTACAGCGGCCTGCGTTTCGACTCGATATAGAGCCGGCCGAGGTATTCGCCGATGATTCCCAACACGGTCAATTGGATCCCGCCGACCGTCAGTATGACGACCATGACGCTGGTCCACCCCGGCACGGTCCAACCGAACAACCATCCCCAGATTGAGAAGAGCACTCCAGCGAGCCCCAGCAACGCGAACAGTATGCCGAGCATCGATGCGATACGTAGTGGCCGGATTGAGAAGCCAGTGATCGCGTCGATCGCAAGCCGGATCATGCGGCGAAGCGGATAGTTCGTGGTTCCTGCTCTGCGTGGATGGCGGTCGTATACGATGGGAACCTGCCTGAAGCCGAGCCAGCCGACCATGCCGCGAATGAACCTGTGCGCTTCGGGCATTGAGTTCAGTACAGTGACGGCGCGACGTGACATGAGGCGAAAATCGCCGGTGTCAACGGGAATTCGGACATCGCTCAGCCAATTGAGAACCCGATAGAAGGCTCGAGCGGAGGCGCGTTTGAACAGGCTCTCCCCGTCACGATGCTGGCGCTGTCCGAAGACGACATCCGCACCTTCGTCCATCAAGCGCATCATCTCCGGCAGCAGCTCCGGTGGATCCTGCAGGTCAGCGTCCAGGACAAGCACCCGATCCCCCTGAGCGATGGACAAACCTGCGGAGAGCGCCAATTGGTGCCCGTGATTACGCGAGAGGTTCACGGCTACGATCCTTGTGTCGTCATCCGCGAGCGTCTGCATCGCCTGCCAGGTTCGGTCACGCGAACCATCGTTCACGAGTACAAGTTCGAAATCGTGGCCAACACTGGCTTCAGCCGCGTGCGTTGCGCGACGATGTAGCTCGGGTAGCGTTGCTTCTTCGTTGAAGCAGGGCACCACGATCGACAACCTCATCTCGTTTTCTCCTGCAGGGTCCAGTCCTCCGATCTCAGGCTTCCTGCCCGGCCTTCTGTCTTGGGCGGACGCGCTCAACGGCGCAAAGGTCTCTGCGGCTGGCGAGAGGTTTCCTTTCTACCGGCTCAAACGCGCCGATTTTGCTCTGGCTGGATACGCGTCATGCTATTTCAAAAGCCGTTGCGACGATTGCGACTTATGTCACGTTCCAGAATTGGTCAGCGAGCCTTCGTGGATCGGGAAGTGCAACGGGCGGCCAGAGGGCGGTAAGTCAGGCTGGCTTGACGTCCCTATTCGATCCCCAACTTCTTGATCCGGTACCGCAGCGACCGGAACGTCATCCCCAGCAGTGCCGCCGCTTTCGTCTTGTTGTATCTCGTCTGTTCGAGCGCGCGAACAATCGCATCGCGTTCGATGTCCTCAAGCGCTTCGCCCAGTTTTTCACCCGGGGTCACGCTTCCCTGTATCTGAACTTCCGACCCAGTTGTCTTGGGTCGCAACTGCAGATCTGGCGCGTCGATCGTCCCACCGCTGCATAGCGTCGCTGCGCGCTCCAGTACGTTCTCGAGTTCACGAACGTTGCCGGGGAAGTGGTAGTCGGCGAGGACTTTCAGGGCATTGGAGGTGATCGACAATGCGCGATCGCCGTTCTGCTTGCCCAGTTTCACGATGATCGAATCG
>Ga0164241_10002551_pt1 | contig 19447 bp, 15 predicted proteins | sample OricomyardsoilBY_FD_108780 | JGI IMG/M metagenome (GOLD analysis project Ga0164241, IMG submission 108780) | Backyard soil microbial communities from Emeryville, California, USA - Original compost - Back yard soil (BY) | ecosystem: Environmental > Terrestrial > Soil > Unclassified | place: USA... | reverse complement strand
CCTCGCTCATGGCGTCGTCCTTCCAGGGCACCTCGCGGGCTCGGTCGCCCTGTGAAGGGCGCCGCCGCGGTGGTGATGATTCGCTCGGCAAGCCTCGCTCATGTGTTCTCTCCCTGATTCAGTCGCCGATGGCGCCGATGACGGTCTGGTCCCAGTCGATGACCGACCCGGTGACGACCCCGCTGCGGTCGGACAGCAGGAACACCACGAAGTCGGCGATCTCGTCGGGCTGGCCCACCTTGCCCATGGGCAGGCTCCGTCCGGCCTCTTCCTGCCAGTTCGGTCCGCCGGCCCGGGTGTCGCCGTCCGCGGAGGTGTTGCGTTGCAGCGCATCCTCGCCGTCGGTGGCCGTCCAGCCCATGTTCAGCCCGTTGATCCGGATGCGGTCCCAGCGGTGGGCATGCGCGGCGTTCTTGGTGAGGCCGGCCAGCCCGGCCTTGGCCGCAACATAGGGAGTGAGGAAGGACTGGCCGCCGTGCGAATCGATGCTCAGGATGTTGACGATGGTGCCCGGTTCGCCGCGTCGCCGCATGTCCTCGACGGCGGCCTGCATGGTGAAGAACGGTGCCCGCAGGTTGACCGCGACGTGCCGGTCGAAGAGTTCCGGCGTGGTGCTCAGCAAAGTCCCCCGGGAGGTCTCGCCGGCCGCGTTGACCAGACAGTCGACCCGGCCGTACTTCTCGACCGTCTGCGTGACGAGTCCGCGGGCCTGCTGCACATCGGTCACGTCGGCCCGGGCGAAGGCGGCCCGCCCGCCGGCGGCGATGAGATCGTCGACCACCGCCTGACCCTTGACCGGGTTGCGGCCGCCGATCACCACGGTGGCTCCCTCGCGGGCGGCGGCCCGGGCGACGGCGGCACCCAACCCCTGGGTACCGCCGTTGATCAGCACAACCTTGTCCATCAGCAGCTGCTTCATGACTTCACCGCCTGCCAGTCCGGGTTCGCCACGGCCGCCGGCCGCCCGCCGGTCAGCACGTCCACGACACCTTGCGCGGCCGCGGTGAATGTCGCCGCCGTGGCCCGCCGGCTCAGCCCCATCACGTGCGGCGTGAGCACCACGTCCGGGTGGTCGAACAGCGGATGATGCGCCGGTGGCTCCGGGTCGAACACGTCCAGCCCGACGCCACCGAGCCGGCCGTCCAGCAGCGCGGCGTGCGCCGCGTCCAGGTCGACGAGGCCGCCGCGGCCGCAGTTCACCAGGATCGCGCCCGGCCTGACGTGCGCGAGCGCGTCGGCGTTCACCAGGTGATGCGTCTGGGGGGTGAGTGGCAGATGCAGGGTGAGCACGTCGGAGCGCCGGATCAGGTCGGTCAGATCGGCGCAGCGCACATCGGCCGGCGGATCGCTCACCGGGTCGTAGGCCAGCACCGACATGCCCAGCGCGGCACCGAGCGTCGCCGCGCGGCGGCCGATCCGGCCGTAGCCGACGACGCCCAGCGTCGACCCCTCCAGGTCACCGACCGGCACCGACCCGCGCTGCGCCCACTCGCCGTGCCGCACCAGAGCGGTCAGCCGGCCGAACCGCTTCACCAGGCTCAGCGCCATGCCGATGGCACCCTCGGCGACCGCGCCGCTGCCCGCGCCGGGAGTGACCACCACGGCGATACCCCGTTCGCTCGCGGTGGCCAGATCGACCCGCTCCACGCCGACCCCCGTGCGGGCCAGCACCCGCACCCGAGGCATGCCGTCCAACGCCACCCGGTCGACCAGCGCATCCGCGCGGACGATGGCGCCCTCCGCCTGCGCCAGGTCGGCGGACGTCGGCGAAGCGATGAACCGGGCGTGCCCGGCCAGAGACGGCTCGACCAGCGACGGGTCAACTGCGCCCAGCCCCACCACCAGCGGCAGCTCAGCCATTGCCGTGCCCGAATGTCGCGCCAGGCACCTCGGAAACCTTGTGCCACTGCCCGTCCACCGCCGATGCGGCGACCGCCGAGATGACCTGCGCGTCCGCGAGGGCCTCCTCGATGGTGGAGTTGCGCCGCGGCCCGCCGGTGACCGCCTCCACGAACTTGCTCGCCTCGATCACCTTCAGGTCGTCGTAACCCATCGCGTTGCCCGGGCCCGGCTGGAACTTGCCGTAGTCGCCCATCGCCGGGTTGCCCAGCACGGTGGTGTAGCCCTGGTTCGGACCCGTGCGGGTCAGGCACAGCCGGAACTCGTTCATCCGCTCGAAGCTCCACGACGCCGACCCCTCGGTGCCGTAGATCTCGAAGCCCAGGCCGCACTGCGGGCCGACGATCACCCGGGAGGCCTCCAGTGTGCCGACCGCGCCGGCGGCCGAACCGGTGCCGCCGAATCGGACGAGAGCGGCTGCGTAGTCGTCGTTCTCGACCTGGCCGAGTTCGCCGTCCTCGATCACCGCGAAGTGATCGGCCACGCCCATCGGCAGGATCGGCCGCTGCGAGTGCACGGTGGACAGCAGGCCGCTCACCTCGGTGACCGGCGCGACCACGTACTGCACAAGATCCACCACGTGCGAGAGCAGATCGCCCAGTGCGCCGCTACCGGCCAGGTCCTTCTTGAACCGCCAGGACAGCGCGCCGTTGGGTTCGGCGGCGTACCCGTTGAAGAACACCGCCCGCACATTGGTGATCCGGCCGAGCTCGCCGGCGGCGATCAGCTCGCGGATACGCTCGACCGCCGGGGCGTGCCGGTAGTTGTAGCCGATGGAGGTGGCCACCCCGGCCGCCTGCGCGGCGGCCGCGACGAGCGCGGTGTCGGCGGCGTGCCGGCCGACGGGCTTCTCGATCCAGAACGGCTTGCCGGCCTGCGCGGCGGCCACGCCGATCTCGGCGTGCAGCAGGTTGGGGGCGCAGATCGACACCACGTCCACCTCGGGATCGTTGAGCACGTCGCGGTAGTCGAGCGAGCCACGGGCGTAGCCGAGGACGTCCTTGGCGTATTGGACCCGGTCGGCGGCGGTGTCCGCGGCGTGGACCAGCTTCGGGCGGATGCCGAGCTCCGGGTAGACGGTGGGCAGCGACTGGTAGGCGCGGGTGTGCAGCTTGCCCATCCAGCCGACGCTGATCAGGCCGACGCCCAGCTCTTTCGTGGTCATGGCGTGAGATCTCTTTCTTGGTTGGTGATGTCAGGAGGTTCGGGCGGCCGTCAGTTCGGTGCGGACGGCGGCGGCCAGCAGGGTGGAATCGGAGCCGATCGCAACGAAGGACCAGCCCTGTTCGAGCCGCTTGGCGGCGGCCGCACCGTCGGCGACCAGCAGACCGCCGGCCTTGCGGTGCCGCTTCGCGGCGTCCAGCACGGCGGCGATCGCGTCGACGAACACCGGGGCGGTGACGTCGCCGGGCACACCCAGGTCGTGCGACAGGTCGCGGGGGCCGATGAACAGTACGTCCACCCCGTCCGCCGCGGCGATCTCGTCCACCGCGGCGACCGCCGCCGCTGATTCGATCTGCACGACGACCAGCACCTCGTCGTTCGCCCGGTCCAGGGCGCCGGGGTCCAGGCCGAACCGGCAGGCCCGGTTGTAGGTGGCAACGCCGCGGTCGCCCCGCGGCGGGTAGCGCAGGTGCCGGACCGCCTCGGCGACCTGTTCGGCGCTGTCCATCCGGGGCAGCATCACCCCGGCGGCACCCAGGTCGAGCACCCGGCCCATCCGGATCCGCTCGGCGGACTCGACCCGAACCACCGTCGGCACACCGTAGCCGCCGGCCGCCGGGACGACGTCACGGACCTGCTCCTCGCCGCCCGCACCGTGCTCGAGATCCAGCAACAGCCAGTCGAATCCGGCTGCGGCGCACACTTCGGCCGTGGTCGACGACGCGGTCCCGACGAAGGTGCCCAGGGTGTTCTCGCCGGCCCGGACAGCCCGGGCCAGCGCACCACCGTTCAAGGGTGTGCTCATTCTTCCGCTCCTCCGGCACATCTCGTCGGCTCGATCACGTCGGAGCGGGCGCCGGCATGACAGTGCTGATGATTCGCCGTGAAATCGAGCCTGCCTGCCCGCCCTGCGCTCATCCGTACCACCGCTGCGCGCCGCGATCCTGCTCGTACTCGGCCCGCAGTGGCCCAACGGACGGCACCACAGCCACTTCGGCGGGAGCCACGTCCCACCAGACACCTGCGGGCGGCAGGTCGGCGTGCGGGATGGCCGGCACGACGATGACGACAGTGCCCGGATGGTCGCGGGTCTCGTCCAGCGCGGACCGCAATCCGGCGGCCGAGTTGGGCCGCAGCGCCTTCGCGCCCAGGCCGGTGGCGATCTGCACCAGGTCGACGGCCAGATACTCGCCGTCCAGCCCGGCCGGCTTGCTCTCGGTCGCGGTCAGGTCGAGAGAGGCTGTGCGGTACCGGAACTCGTTGCCGAACTCGCGCCCGTTGCGGAACATCTGGAGCCGGTGGATCACCTGGTACCCGTGATTCTCCGGGATGACCAGGGTGACCGGCAGGCCCTCCTGGGCGGCGGTGATCAGCTCGGTGGGTGACATCAGGAAGGTGCCGTCCCCCAGGAAGGCGGTGATCCGGGCGGCCGGGTCCGGGTGGGCCAGCCGCACCCCGATGGCGGCCGGGATCTCGTACCCCATGCAGGAGAACCCGAACTCCAGGTGGCAGGTTCGGCCGTCGGTGGCGTCCCACACCTTCTGCAGGTCGCCGGGCGGGCCGCCGGCGGCGGCCACGATGACGTCCCCGGACCGGGCGTGTTCCTGCAGGATGCCGATGATCTGCCCCTGGGTGAGCACAGCGTCGGTGGTCGTCACGATGTCCGAGTCGGCGGGCACGTCGCCCTTGACGAACAGCTGGTCCGCATCCAACGCGTCGGCCCGTTGCACGGCCCAGGCGTCCTCGAGTTCCTCGGTCCGGGCCCGCCACGCCGGATCCGGCGCGACCGCGCCGATGATGTCGACCAGGGCGGCCAGCGACGCCTTGGCGTCGCCGATGACGCCCAGCGCACCGAGCCGGTCGGCGTCGGCGGTGTCCACGTTGATGCTGGCGAAGCGGACGTCGGGATTCGCGAACAGCGAGTGCGAGCCGGTGGCGAAGTCGGTGAGCCGGGAGCCGACCGTCAGCACCACGTCGGCCTCCCGGGCCAGCGCGTTCGTGGCCGGGGTGCCCTCCAGGCCGATGCCGCCGACCTGGAACCAGGCCCGCTGCTGCACCGCGCCCTTGCCCGCCATCGTCTCGGCCACCGGCGCGCCGACTCGGGCCGCCAGGTCCTCGAGTTCGGCGGTGGCGTCGGAGTAGATGACGCCGCCCCCGGCAATGATCAGCGGCCGCCGCGCCGAGGCGAGAAGCGCAGCAACGGACGCAATCTCGGTTGGCTCCGGGGCCGGCCGGCGGATCACCCAGTCCCGCTCGGCGAAGAACCCGGCCGGGAAGTCGTAGGCATGCGACTGCACATCCTGCGGCAGTGAGAGAACCACCGCGCCTGCGGTGACCGGGTCGACCAGGGTGCGCATCGCCGCGGGCAGCGCCGTGAGCAACTGCTCGGGCCGGGTGATCCGGTCGAAGAACCGGGATACCGGACGGAACGCATCGTTGACGGTGGCGTCGGCCTCGACCGGATGCTGCAGCTGCTGCAGCACCGGGCCCTGGTGCCGGGTGGCGTAGGTGTCGCCGGGCAGCAGCAGCACCGGCAGCCGGTTCACCGTGGCCAGCGCGGCGCCGGTGACCATGTTCATCGCGCCTGGGCCGATCGAGGCGGTGACCGCCAACGTGCGGCGGCGCCGGCTGTGCTTGGCGAAGCCGACGGCCATGTGTACCAGCGACTGCTCGTTGCGGCCCTGGATGAACGGCATGTCGTCGGCCAGCTGGTCCAGCGCCTGGCCCAGGCCCGCCACGTTGCCGTGGCCGAAGATGCCCAGCGTGGCCGGGATCAGCCGCTGCCGCTGACCATCAGCGATGCTGTACTGCTTCGAGAGATAGGTGATCACGGCCTGTGCGACCGTGAGGCGAATCGTGGTAGTCATTGTCGTCCTTACCAGGGTCGGCCGTGCAGGATCACGGTCTTGACGTCGGTCATCTCGGCGACGGCGGAGCGCGGGCCTTCCTTGCCGATGCCGCTGCCCTTCAGGCCGCCATAGGGCATCAGATCGGCCCGCCACAGCGGGGTCCAGTTGATGTGGATGGTGCCGGCGTCGATTTCCCGGATCGCCTGCACCGCACCGGCCACGTCGCTGGTGAACACCCCGGCGCCCAGCCCGTAGGCGGTGCCGTTGGCCTGCGCGATCGCCGCCTGCCAGTCCGTCGCGGTGGACACCGCGACGGCCGGGCCGAACAACTCGTCCTGGGCGAACGGGGCGTCCGGGTCGACGCCGGCGACCACGGCCGGCGTGATCATTGCGCCGTCCCGCTTGCCGCCGGTCAGCAATTCCGCGCCGCCCGCCACGGCGTCCGCGATGCTGCGCTCGACCCGCTGCGCCTCGCCCTCGGTGATCAGTGTGCCCATGGTTGTGTCGGTCGAGCTCGGGTCGCCGATGCGGATCCTCTCCACCCGGGGCACCAGGGCGTCCAGGAAGTCACCGGCGATGGCCGGGTGGGTGATCACCCGCTGCACCGAGATGCACACCTGGCCGGCGTTGACGTACCCGCCCAGCGCGACCGCGGCGGCCGCTGCCTCGATGTCGGCGTCGGGCAGCACGACCACCGGGCAGGACGCACCCAGCTCCAGCGACAGCTTCTTGACCCCGGCCAGTCGGGTGATGCGGGTGCCGACGGCGGTGGACCCGGTGAACGAGATCTTGTTCACCCGCGGGTCGCCGACCAGCGCGTCACCCAGCTCGGCGCCCGGGCCGGTGAGCACCGAGAGCACGCCTTCGGGCAGCCCGGCGTCCACGAAGCACTGCGCCAGCGCGAGCGCGGTCAGCGGCGTCGTCCGGGCGGGCTTGAGGACGACCGCGTTGCCCGCGGCCAGCGCGGGCGCCAGCTTGTGCAACACCAGCAGCGCCGGGTAGTTGAACGGGGTGATCGCGGCGACCACGCCGACCGGCTGCCGGACGGTGAAACCGACCTTGTCGAAACCGGTTCCGGGGTTGGCGTCCAGCGGGAGGGTCTCGCCGTAGAGCTGGGTTCCCTCGAACGCCGCCAGCCGGATCAGCGCACCGGAGCGGGACGACTCGCCGCGGGCCTCGGCGATCGCCTTGCCGTTCTCGGCGCTCAAGGTCAGCGCGATGGAATCGGCTCGCTCGTCGGCCAGCTCGGCGGCCTTGAGCAGGATCCGCATCCGTTCGTGGGCAGGGGTGCGCCGCCAGGTCGCGGCACCGGCGACGGCGGCGGTCAACGCGGCGTCGACGTCCTCGGCGCCCGCCGAGGGCACGGTGTCGATCACGGACCCGTCGTAGGGCGAGCGCACCTGCTCCTCGCGGCCGGAGCGGGCCCGGCCGGCCACCCCACCGATCAGTAGTTCCACGGTCGACTCTCCAGTTTCATCGTCGTTGACGGTCGGCCTTGCTTGCCCACCAGCGTGGCTGCCGGAGGACGATGGCGTCAATGGCACTAGAGACGTCAAAAACCTGTCATTCACGTGGCGATCAGCAGTGATAGGTGGTTGCTAGCACGTCAGAAAGCTGTCACAGTCGAGGCATGACGACGCATCCGTACCCGATCCGGGAGATCGCCCGGCAGGCGGGCGTCAGCGAGTCGACCGTCGACCGGGTGCTCAACGCCCGGGCCGTGGTGCGGGCCAGTACCGTCTCCAAGGTGCGCCAGGCGATCGTCGACCTGGACCGTCAGCAGGCCCAACTTCGCCTGTCCGGACACACCTTCCTGATGGACGTGGTGATGCATACCCCCGACCGGTTCTCCGCCGCTGTCAAAGCCGCCACGGAGAGCCTGCTGCCGACGTTGCTGCCGGCGGTGGTGCGGGCCCGCTTCGACTTCCGGGAGACCGCCCGGCCGGCCGAGATCGTCAGAACGTTGCGGGACATCAGGTATCGCGGATCATCGGGGGTGGTGTTGAAGGCGCCTGACCTGCCGGAGATCGTCGCTGAGATCGAGAAACTCTGGGCAGCCGGCATTCCCGTGGTCACGCTGGTCACCGACCTGCCGTTGAGCCGGCGGATCGGGTACGTCGGCATCGACAACCGCGCCGCCGGGGCGACCGCCGCGTACCTGGTCGACCGGTTGTTGGGCCGCGATCCCGGAGCGGTGCTGATCGCGATCAGCCGCAGCGTGTTTCGCGGCGAGGAGGAGCGGGAGATCGGTTTTCGGGCCACGCTGCGCGACCGCTCCGATCGGGTGGTGGTCGAGGTCACCGACACGGACGGGCTGGACGACTCGGTCCGCGAACGCACCCGTCGCCACCTGCTGGACCACCCGTCGGTCGTCGCCGTGTACTCCACCGGTGGCGGCAACCGGGCCATCCTGGACGCCTTCGACTCCCTCGACCGGCCGTGCCCCGTCTTTGTCGGCCATGACCTCGACCGCGACAATCGGGAACTCCTGGCCCGGCAGCGCCTCTCGGCCGTGCTGCATCACGATCTGGTCAGCGACATGCGCCGCTGCTGCCAGCTGATCATGCAGCACCACGGCGCGATCGACGGCGCCGCGACCTCCATCCCGTCGCCGATCCAGGTGGTGACCCCGTTCAACCTGCCGCCGGTCGTCGAGGAGCGGGCGGCGCGGCCGTAGACCACCCGGCCGGACCGCTGGTTCGCTGATCAAACCCGCACGGTACCCGCGATTCGGCGGCACAGGCGCGGGTTTGATCAGCTGACCGTGGGCGGCCCGGCGTGCCCGGGGTTCGGTCGCGCCGCTGATCCAACGCTCACTTTCCGCGCCGGCCTTGTCGTCGGTCAGCCGCCGGCCAAGGCGCGGCCGAGTTGATCGGTGGTCAGCAGGTTGACCCCGATCCGTGCCAGATCACCCAGCCGCTCGGGTGTCGCCCCGGACACGGCGTCCACCACGAGGCCGGTGCGATAGTCCCGGGAAGAGGCGTCGAACAGGGTGGCGCGCGGGCAGTTCGGCAGGTTGCACCCGGCCACCACCACCGAGTCCACGTCGGCCGCGGTCAACCAGTCGTGCAGCGGCGTGCGGTGGAAGGCGCTCCACCGCGGCTTGTACATCACCACCTCGCCGGGGCCGACGTCCTGGAACCGACCCCCGATCAGTCGGGCGGCGTCGAGCCGGATCTCTCGACCACCGGTCAGCGCAACCGGTATCGACGAGCCGGGCGTTCCGGGGGCGGCGATCTGCGCGCCCGATTCGATCAGCGAGCGACGCACCATATCGACGTCCGATCCGCCGGGCTGGTAGTACCGGATCACGTGCACGATCGGCCGGCCGACCCGACGGAATGCGTCGATCGCCGAGGCCACCGCGGGGATCACCCCGGCGGTCCCGGGCACCGGCATCGCCCCGTCGACGAAGTCGGTCTGCATGTCGATGACCAGCAGTGCGGCCTGTCCGGGGTGGAGTTCGGTGTAGTCCGTCACGACCGTCAGCCTGCCACCGGTTTCGCGGGTTTGATGAGCGAACCCGAACGGACGCCGGTCGCGTCAGGTCGTCGGTTCCTCCGCCAGCCAGGCCAAGACCTCGTCGGTGTGCTCGCCGAGCAGCGGGGGAGCGGTGTGTTCCTGGTGCCACTCGTCGCCTGCACCGTCGAAGAACCGCAGCGGCGGCCCGGGCAGCTGGATCGCGCCCAGCACCGGATGCACCACGTCGATGAGCAGACCCTGGGAATGTGCCTGGTCCCACTCGTAGACCTGCTCCAGGTTCTTGACTTCACCGCTGGGCACACCGATCTCGGACAGCTTGGCCAGCAGGTCGGCAGTCTGGTACGCCGCGAACGCTCGCTCGACGGCCGCCCGGACCGCCGGGCCGGTGCGGACCCGGTCGGCGTTGGTGGCGAATTCCGGCGCGTCGACGGGCAGGTCGAACGCCGGCGCGAACTTCTGCCAGAGCCCCTCGGAGCCGACGGCGATCTGCACCGTGCCGTCGCCGGCGTGGAACAGGCCGTACGGGCAGATCGACGGGTGATGCGGCCCTTCGGCTTTCGGTACCTGCCCGGCGACGGTCCACCGGGTGCCCTGGAAGGCGTGCACCCCGACGACGCTGGCCAGCAGGGAGGTGCGGACCAGGCCGCCGCGGCCGGTGCGGGCCCGCTCGTTGAGTTTGGCCACCACCCCGAACGCGCCGTACATGCCGGCCAGCAGGTCGGCGATGGGGACGCCCGCCTTGGTCGGGGTCTCCGGGTCCGGTCCGGTCATCGACATGAGACCGGCCTCGCCCTGGGCGATCTGGTCGTAGCCGGCGCGGCCACCCTGCGGACCGTCGTGCCCGAATCCGGAGATGGACAGCACCACCAGGCCCGGGTTCAGCTCGGCCAGCCGCGCCGGCGGAAAGCCCAACCGGTCGAGCACGCCGGGCCGGAAGTTCTCCAGCAGCACGTCGGCGCGGCGGACCAGCTCGGTCAGCGCATCCTGGCCGGCGGCACTCTTCAGGTCCAGGGTGATCGACTGCTTGTTCCGGTTGCAGGACAGGAAGTAGGTCGAGATACCCTCGGCTGCTGCGATTTCCGTGGTCAGGCCGTCGTCGGAGCGGGCCACGAAGGGTGGTCCCCAACCGCGGGTGTCGTCACCGCCGCCCGGGGTTTCCACCTTGATCACCCGCGCGCCGAGGTCCGCCAGCATCATCGCGGCATGCGGGCCGGCGAGGGCGCGGGTGAGGTCCACGACGACGATGTCGGAGAGGGGACCGCCAGTCACAATGCTCCAATCCTGTTGATCATGAAGGACACGCCCTTATCCCGCGGGGACATGGGCGTGTCCTTCATGATCAACTCCAGAAGAGGGGGAGGGGCGCAGGGTGCGCCGTCAGCCGAGCTTGACGTTGATCTGCTTGACCTGGGTGAACGATTCGAGCGCGCCCTCGATGGAGAACTCGCGGCCGATGCCGCTGGTCTTGTACCCGCCGTAGGACTGGCCGATCACTTGACCGCCGCCCTGGTTGACCTGCACCCAGCCGGACTCCACCCGGTGCGCGGTATCCAGCGCGTCGGTGAGGTTGTTCGACCAGATGTAGGCGCCCAGTCCGTAGTGCGAGTCGTTGGCCATCGCGATGACCTCGTCCCGGTCCCGCCACGGGATGGCCACCATCACCGGCCCGAAGATCTCCTCCTGGGCGATCCGCCAGGAGTTCTCCACCGCCCCGAGAATCGTTGGCCCGGTGTAGAAGCCGTCCAGCCCGTCGAACGACATCGACGTGCCGTCCAGGGCGACGTCCACCCCGGGTTGCGCCTTGCCGTCCTCGATGTAGCCGAGCACCGACTCGAATTGCTTGGCATTGATGATCGAACCCATGTCGGACGCCTCGTCGAGGGGATCTCCGACGCGCAGCGCCGACACCTTCTCCACCAGCGCCGACATGAAGGTGTCGTAGACGTCGGCGTGCACGAACAGCCGCGATCCGGCGGTGCAGGACTGGCCCTGCCGGGTGAACCGCATGGCCTGCAGCACGCCGGCCGCCGTCGTCTCGATCGACTCCGGAGAGGCGGCGTCCGGAAAGACGATGTTCGGGCTCTTGCCGCCCAGTTCCAGCGAGACGTGGGCCAGCCGCTGGCCGACGGTCTCGGCGACGTGCCGGCCGATACCGGTCGACCCGGTGAACGACACCTTGTCCACGTCCGGGTGCACGAGCAGCGCCTCACCGATCACCGAACCCTTGCCGGTGATCACGTTCAGCACGCCCGGCGGCAGGAACTCGGAGGCGATCTCGGCCATCCGCAGGATGGTCAGCGGCGCGTCCTCGGCGGTCTTGAGCACCAGGGTGTTCCCGGCGGCCAGCGCGGCCGGGGTCTTCATGCCGGCGATCATCAGCGGAGAGTTCCACGGCAGGATGCCGGCCACCACGCCGAGCGGCTCCCGGCGGGTGTACTGCAGTTGGTCGTCACCCGCGGGCAGCACGGTGCCCTTGAACTCGCCGGCGACGCCGCCGAAATAGCGGAACAGGTTGACCAGGGTCTGCGACTCCGGCCGGGCCTGGGTGCGCAGGGCGTTGCCGGTGTCCTCGGCGGTCAGCACGGCGAGCTCCTCGGCCCGCGCCTCCAGCGCGTCGGCGATCTGCAGCAGGATCTTCTGCCGGTCCTTGAAGTGCAGCGCCCGCCATCCCGGGAAGGCGGCGCGCGCCGCGCGCACGGCCCGCTCGGCGTCGTCTGCGGTGCCCTCCGGGACCCGGGCCAGCACGGTTCCGCGACGGCCGGGGGAGACCACATCGGTCCAGACCCCGTCCACGCCGGCGACCCATTCACCTCCGATCAGCATCGGCTTCTCGGGAGCGGCGGTGAGCGTCGTTGTCACGAAATCCTCCATCTAGCGTGCCCTCGGGCGGGCGTGTCAGTGTCCAGGTGCGCGGGGCCGCGTCGGGTCGGCGCATGACGGTTTCGCCGGATAGCGCCGCAAATGTCCGGTCAGTGCTCGACCAGGGTGACCTCGAACGAGTACTGGCTGGCGCGGTAGGCATGCCGGCCCCATTCGACGGCCCGGCCGGAGTCGTCGTGCGCCGCCCGTTCCATGGTCAGCACCGGGCTGCCGCGCTTCTCGCCCAGCAGGGTGCACTCCTCGGGGGTTCCGGTCCGGGCGCCTATCTTCTGCTTGGCCACCCGGATGTTCACCCCCTTGGCCCGCATCAGCTGGTACAACCCACGCCCGGCCAGATCCATTTCGCCCAGCCCGATCAGGTCCTCGGGCAGGTAGTTCTCCATGATCGCCAGCGGTTCCTCGTGCGCGAACCGCAGGCGCCGCAGGTGCAGGACCGGGGTTCCCGGCTGGACGGCCAGCATCGCGGCGACCTCGTCGCCGGCCCCGACCACCTCGTTGGTGAGCACGTCGGTCCGTGGGGCCTGGTGATGCCCGGCCAGGTCGTCGTACAGGCTGGTCAGCTCGACCGGCCGGGTGACCTGGCCGTGCACGACCTGGGTGCCGACGCCCCGCTTGCGGACGAGCAGCCCCTTGTCGACCAGTTCCTGGATGGCGCGGCGCATGGTCGGCCGGGACAATCCGAACTGCTCCGCCAGGCTGATCTCGTTGTCCAGGCGATCGCCGGGCGAGAGCTGGCCGTCGCTGATCGCGTGCTCGATCTGCTGGGCCACCTGGTAGTACAGCGGGACCGGGCTGGACCGGTCGAGGTCGACAGTGAGCGCGGACATCGGCCCTCCCCGGTTCTGGTTGCCCCATCGTAGTGCATGTCAGCTCGACATGAATATGACTATATGTCCTATCAAAGTCTTGACAACACCCCCCGGACAGGACAGAGTCTGTGATGTCAGGCGATGCGGCCATCGCCACCCGATCGGCCCCGCCTGACCCGAAGCAGTAGACCAGGTGCGCCAGGACGGAAGGGACTCCAGCAGTGGCCCAGCATTTCGAGGTGTTGACCATGGGGCGGGTCGGCGTCGACCTGTACCCGTTACAGGACAACGTCGGACTGGAGGACGTCGATACCTTCAGCAAGACAGTCGGCGGCAGTGCGGGCAACGTCGCGATCGCCGCGGCCAAACACGGCCGCAAGGTCGCGCTGATCTCCCGCACCGGCCCCGACGCGTTCGGCCGGTTCGTCCACAAGGCGCTGCGCGAGATGAATGTCGATGACCGGTTCATCACCGAGGTGTCCGACCTGCTGACCCCGGTGACGTTCTGCGAGATGTACCCGCCGGACCACTTCCCGCTGCTGTTCTACCGGTTGCCGATCGCCCCCGACCTGGTCATCAGGCCGGAAGAGCTCGACCTGGCGGCGATCGCCGACGCCGACATCTTCTGGACCACCGTCACGGGCCTGTCCCGGGAGCCGAGCCGCTCGGCACACCACGCGGCCTGGCAGGCCCGGGGCCGGCGGCCGCTGACCGTGCTGGATCTGGACTACCGCCCGATGTTCTGGGCCGACCATGAAACCGCATCACTCGAGGTGCGGGCCGCGCTGCCGAACGTCACGGTGGCGATCGGCAACAAGGAGGAGTGCGAGGTCGCGGTCGGCGAGACCGATCCGCTGCGGGCCGGGAAGGCACTGCTGGACGCCGGGGTCGAGTTGGCCATCGTCAAGCAGGGCCCCAAGGGGGTGCTCGGCATGACCAAGGACGAGATCGTCGAAGTGCCGCCGACCCCGGTGTCGGTGATCAACGGGCTCGGTGCGGGCGACAGCTTCGGCGGCGCGGTCTGCCACGGGTTGCTGTCCGGCTGGGATCTGGAGACCATTCTGCGGTTCGGCAATGCCGCGGGTGCCATCGTGGCGAGCCGGCGCGAGTGCTCGACGGCCATGCCGACCACCGCCGAGGTACAGGCGCTGATCGCGGAGGTGGCCCATGCCTGACACGACTGTGCTGGCATCCATTGAGGTCTCGGGTGCGACCAACGCCGAGCGGTACCGGTCACTGACCGACATCCGGGTTCAGGACCCGGGTGCCATCCGGCGCGCCGCCGACGCCCGGACCAAACGCGGCCTGGCCGAGGGTGACGGCCGGCTGATGATCATCGCCGCCGACCACCCGGCCCGTGGGGCCAATGGGGTCGGCAACCGGCCGCTGGCCATGGGTAACCGCATCCAGCTGCTGGAGCGGCTCGAGACTGCGCTGTCCCGGCCGGGCGTGGACGGGCTGCTGGCCAGCCCGGACATCCTGGAAGACCTGCTGCTGCTCGGTGCGCTGGAGGGCAAGGTCGTCTTCGGCTCGATGAACCGTGGCGGCCTGCAGGGCGGCGTCTTCGAGCTGGACGACCGGTTCACCGGTTACGACGCCCGGGGCATCGCCGACATGGGCCTCAATGGCGGCAAGACGCTCACCCGCATCGCCCTGGACGACCCGGGGACGGTCAGGACCATGCAGGACACCGCCGACGCGGTCAACGAACTGGCCGATCGTGGCCTGGCGGCCATGGTGGAGCCGTTCTGGTCGTCCCGGGTGGATGGCAAGGTTCGCAACGACCTCTCGCCGGACGCGGTCATCAAGTCCGTCGGCGTGTGCAGCGCGCTCGGCCGCACCTCGGCCTACACCTGGATGAAGCTGCCCGTGGTCCCGGAGATGGACCGGGTGATGGACTCCACCACTCTGCCCACCCTGCTGCTCGGCGGCGACCCCGACACAAGCCCGGAGGAGACGTTCGCCTCCTGGCGCGCCGCGCTGGACCTGCCGTCGGTGCGGGGCCTGGTGGTGGGGCGCACCCTGCTGTATCCCGCCGACGACGACGTCGAGGCCGCCGTGGACACCGCGGCCTCCATGGTTCGGTGAGCGGGCATGAGCGAGCGTCAGCGAGCGAATCATCGGCACAGGTGCCGGCGCCTGCGCTGGGTGGCCGAGCCTGCGAGGCGTCCCGGAAAGGCGGCGGCATGAGCGAGCGTCAGCGAGCGAATCATCGGCACAGGTGCCGGCGCCTGCGCCGGGTGGCCGAGCCTGCGAGGCGTCCCGGAAGGGGGCCGGCATGACTGGCGAAAAGGATCGGCTCTTCCTGCCCGCCGGCTCGACCGCCGACGGAATCTGGGACCTGGTGATCACCCCGGAGTCCGCCGGCTGGGGCTATTCCAGCCTGCGCGTGCTCACCGTGGCCCCCGGGCAGGCCGTTGAGTTCGCCACCCGCGACAGCGAGTGGATCGTGCTGCCGCTGACCGGCGCTGTCGACGTCACCATCGGTGACACGACGTTCGCGCTGGCCGGCCGGGAGAACGTGTTCACCGGCGTCACCGACACCGCCTACCTGCCGATCGACTCGCCGGTCATCCTGACCGGCACCCGGGCCGGCGAGATCGCGCTGTGCGGGGCCCGCGCCGACCGAGCGCTGCCGTTCCGGTACCAACCGGCGTCGGCCGTGGACGTGTCGTTGCGCGGCACCGGGTCGCACACCCGGCAGGTCAACAACTTCGGCATGGGCGCGGGCATGGAGTGCGTCAAGATGCTGGCTACTGAGGTGCTCACACCGGCGTCCAACTGGTCGTCGTACCCGCCGCACAAGCACGACGAGGCCGGCGGCGTCGACGGCGGCGAGACCGAGCTGGAGGAGATCTACTTCTACCAGTTCGACTCCGCCGCGCCCGCGTCCGCCCCGGCTGCTCGGGCGGCGAAAGCCGTTGGCTATCAACGGGTGTACGGCACCGCTGAGCGGCCGATCGAGCTGCTGGAGGAGGTCACCCACGGCGACACCGTGCTGGTGCCGCACGGGTGGCACGGCCCGTCGATTGCCGCACCGTCGCACCACATGTACTACCTGAACGTGATGGCCGGCCCCGGCGAAGGACGGGCCTGGGGCATCAGTGACGACCCGAACCACGGGTGGGTGCGGGCGACCTGGGACGACCAGCCCACCGACCCGCGCCTGCCTTTCTACTCAGCTCCCGACCGCGACGAGGAGATTCAACGGTGACCACCGCACCAGCGTCACAGGGGACGCAGACCGTTCGGCTGACCGTCGGCCAGGCGGTCGTGCAGTTCCTGGGCAATCAGTACTCCGAGCGGGACGGCGTGCGGCACAAGCTGTTCGCCGGCTGTTTCGGCATCTTCGGGCACGGCAACGTGGCGGGCCTGGGCCAGGCGCTGCTGCAGGCCGAACTGGAGCAACCGGACCTGCTGCCTTACCACCAGGGCCGCAACGAGCAGGCCATGGTGCACGTCGCGGTCGGCTACGCCCGGCAGCAGGACCGGCTGGAGACCTTCGCGGTCACCGCCTCGGTCGGCCCCGGCTCGTCGAACATGCTCACCGGGGCCGCACTGGCCACCATCAACCGGCTGCCGGTGCTGCTGCTGGCCAGCGACATCTTCGCCACCCGGGTCGCCTCCCCGGTCCTGCAGGAGCTGGAACAGCCCTACGGGTACGATGTCTCGGTCAACGACGCCTTCCGGCCGCTGTCCCGGTTCTTCGACCGGGTGTGGCGGCCCGAGCAGCTGCCGGCGGCCCTGCTCGGCGCCATGCGGGTGCTCACCGACCCGGTGGAGACAGGGGCGGTGACGTTGGCCCTACCCGAGGACGTCCAGGCCGAGTCCTTCGACTGGCCGGTGGAGCTGTTCGCCGAGCGGGTCTGGCGGATCGGCCGCCCGGTGCCCGAGCCCGAGGTCGTCGCGGCCGCCGCCCAGATCATTCGGAACGCCAAGGCGCCGCTGATCGTGGCGGGCGGCGGAGTCACCTACGCCGAGGCCAACGACGCGCTGAAGACCTTCGTCGAAGCCACCGGAATCCCGATCAGCGAGACCCAGGCGGGCAAGGGCTCCCTGCCGTTCGACCACCCGCTGAACCTTGGTGCGATCGGTGCCACCGGCTCGCCGGCGGCGAACTTCTTCGCCCGCCAGGCCGACGTGGTCATCGGGATCGGCACCCGCTACTCGGATTTCACCACCGCGTCGAAGACCATCTGGCAGCACCCGAACGTCAAGTTCGTCAACATCAACGTCGCCGGGATCGACGCGTTCAAGCTCGCCGGCTACCCGGTGGTGGCCGACGCGCGGCACGCGCTGACCGCACTGACCGACGCCCTCGCGGGGTACTCCACCGGCACGGACTACCAGGCCGACGCGACCCGCCGGGCCAAGGCGTGGGACGACGAGGTCGTCGCATCACACCACAGCGGCTACGGCGAGACCCACGAGTTCCTGGCCCAGGCCGAGGTTCTCGGCGCGGTCGAGGCGGCAATGGACCCCACCGACGTGGTGGTGTGCGCGGCCGGGTCGCTGCCCGGCGACCTGCACGGCATGTGGCGCACCCGCGAGCGCAAGGGCTACCACGTGGAGTACGGGTACTCCTGCATGGGCTACGAGATCCCGGGCGCGATCGGCATCCGGCTGGCCGCGCCGGAGCGGGACGTGTTCGTCACCGTCGGCGACGGCTCGTACCTGATGATGCCGACCGAGCTGGTCACCGCGGTGCAGGAGGGCATCAAGATCATCGTAGTGCTGCTGCAGAACCACGGCTACGCCTCCATCGGTGCGCTGGCGCAGTCCCTGGGGGTGCAGCGGTTCGGCACCAAGTACCGGTACCGCAACAACGAGTCCGGCCGGCTGGACGGCGGCAAGCTGCCCGTCGACCTGGCCCTGAACGCGGAATCCATGGGCATCAAGGTGTATCGGGCCAAGACCCTGGCCGAGCTGAAGGACGCGTTGGCCCAGGCCAAGGCCGGCGACCAACCGTGCATGGTGCACGTGGACACCGATCTGGAGTTCGAGTCGCCCAAGGGTGACGGCTGGTGGGACGTGCCGGTGGCGGAGGTGTCCACCCTGGACTTCACCCAGGACGCCCGGATCCGCTACGAGAAGTTCAAGGCCGACCAGAAGCCCTACCTGTAGGCCGGCCTCGTGCCGCGCGGATCAACCTCGCACCTGATGTGACGGCAGTGACCAAAGTGAACAATTTCATCCGCGTGGTGGTAGTTGATCCGCGCGGCAGACCCGGAGGGAAGTAGACCCAGCGATGACCACGACCATTTCTGATCCCGAGGCCACCCCGGCCGTCGAGGAGCATCTGTCGGGTAATGGCGGTGTGTTGCCGCATTGGAAGGACGGGGCGCCGTTCGCGGGGTCCTCGACCCGGTCGGCGCCGGTGTACGACCCGGCGACCGGGCGGGTGACCAAGCAGGTCGCGTTGGCCTCGGCGGCGGACGCGGACGCGGTGATCGCGTCCGCGCAGGCGGCGTTCCCCGGCTGGCGGGACACGTCGCTGGCCCGGCGCACGGCGGTGTTGTTCCGGTTCCGGGAGTTGCTCAACGCCCGCAAGCACGAGGCCGCGCAGATCATCACGTCCGAGCACGGCAAGGTCCTCTCGGACGCGTTGGGCGAGATCACCCGCGGGCAGGAGATCGTGGAACTGGCCTGCGGCCTGTCCCACCTGCTCAAGGGCAGCCTGACGGAGAACGCGTCCACCCGGGTGGACGTGTCCAGCATTCGGCAGCCGCTGGGCGTGGTCGGGGTCATCTCGCCGTTCAACTTCCCGGCGATGGTGCCGATGTGGTTCTTCCCGATCGCGATCGCCGCCGGCAACGCGGTGATCTTGAAGCCGTCGGAGAAGGACCCGTCGACGGCGAACTGGCTGGCCGACCTGTGGAAGGAGGCCGGCCTGCCCGACGGCATCTTCAACGTGCTGCACGGCGACAAGACCGCCGTCGACGCCCTGCTGACCTCGCCGGAGGTGAAAGCGATCAGCTTTGTCGGGTCGACGCCGATCGCGCAGTACGTGTACGCCACCGGCACCGCCCACGGCAAGCGGGTGCAGGCGCTGGGCGGGGCGAAGAACCACATGCTGGTGCTGCCGGACGCGGACCTGGACCTGGCCGCGGACGCCGCGGTGAACGCCGGCTTCGGCTCCGCCGGGGAACGCTGCATGGCCATCAGCGCCCTGCTGGCGGTGGACTCGGTCGCCGACGAACTGATCGGCAAGATCACCGACCGGATGGCCACCCTGCGCACCGGGGACGGCCGCCGCGGCACCGACATGGGGCCGCTGGTCACCGGCGCGCACCGGGACAAGGTCGCCTCCTACGTGGCCGCCGGCGTCGCCGCGGGCGCCGAACTGGTCGTGGACGGCCGGGT
>Ga0164241_10002550_pt1 | contig 19460 bp, 15 predicted proteins | sample OricomyardsoilBY_FD_108780 | JGI IMG/M metagenome (GOLD analysis project Ga0164241, IMG submission 108780) | Backyard soil microbial communities from Emeryville, California, USA - Original compost - Back yard soil (BY) | ecosystem: Environmental > Terrestrial > Soil > Unclassified | place: USA... | reverse complement strand
TCCCGGCGGTCGCGCACCGCCATCGAGGCGATTTCGTCGAACGTCTTGGTCGGCGCCAGCGACGCGCTGAACAGCGGCTGGTAGACGTAATAGACTTCAACGAACATCGTCGCATTGTCATCCTGCGCGCCGACCAGGCGATTGGCCGCGCCCGCGCCGGCGATGTTGGTCGCCGTCGACCTGGGATAATAAGCCGGTGAGGCGGGCGCGGTGGGCGCGGTCTTGCCGCCGTAGCAGCGTTGCCAGCCGATTTTGTATTTTCCGCTCGTATTGGGATTCGCCATCGGTTCGATGTCGGACAGGATCACCCGGCCGTTGCTCTTCAGGTCCATCTCGCCCGATTGCAGCTGCGCGCCCGTGAAGAGATCGTTGATGTCGGTTTCCGAGATCGTCTTCTGCGAAAGCTGGCTGCCGTCGCCCATACGTGCGGCATCATCGGCCAGTTGCAGAGCAACCTGGCTGACGCGCATCTTGGTCGTGATGTAATTGGTGAGCTCGGCGCCGGTGAGGCTCATGGTGATGAAGATCGGCAGCACGAAGGCGAACTCGATCAAAGCGACGCCGCTGCGGTCGCGCCGCAGATCGATCAGCAGCCGGCGGAGCGAGGCGATCATTTCGGGCAATTCCCCACCGTGGGGGCGGCATAGCTGCCCTGGTCGCTATAGGGCTGATTCTCCAGCACGGTCGAAGCGGCGACGGTCGTGGTCTTCGACACGCCGATCAGATTGTAAAGCGGGAAGAAGCGCGGATAGCTGAGCGACACGGTATAGACCGTGCGGTCCTTCGCGCCGCCCTGGCCCGAATCGCCGCCGTCGGAATCCCACACGCCGTTATTGTTATCGTCCTGGAAAGGCTCGCCATTGTCGCATTTTCCGTCCTTGTTTGTGTCGGTGTAGCTCTCCGCCTTGGCGGCCGAAGCCGCAGAGAAGGTCCGATAATAGCGCCGTGAGATGGTGATCGCGGCGTTGTTGGCGATCGCGGTGGCTTGCGCCTTGACCTTGTTGTCGATCGCGGTCTGGGAGGCGGTATCGGTGGCGGATTCGAGCCCCGAATCGCGCGCGGTCTTCTGCACGATGCCTTGCAGCACGGCGCGCATGTAAAGCGTGTGCGCGACATCGAAGCCGCCAAGCAGCAGCAGCGCCATGACCGGCGCGACGATCGCGAACTCCACGATCGTCGCGCCGCGCCGGTCGCGCAGCAGGTCGGTGGCGGGCCGCGTCATTTGGTCAACCTGAGTTGCGATATCTGATCCGCGATCGAGGCGAAGGTCGTCTGTAGCGACGCGGAATCGCGCGCCGTGAAATAGCGCCCGTCGGTCGCGCAATTTTTCAGGTTGGTCTCGGTCGTCGTGTTCGATCCGTTGCCGAACGAGATCACCCACAAGGTGATGTTCTTGTTCTTGATCGCGGTGCACATGGCCAGGAAGCGCTGCACCACCTGGGTGTCGAGCTGCGAGCGCTCGTTCGGGCAGTTCGAGGCGGTGCCGACGTCGCTGGTCGTGCGCTGGTCCCAGAACGCCACGCCATAAGCGCTATAGTCGCACGGCGCCGACACCGCGTCGCCGTCGGTCATGAAGATCATGTGGCGTTCGATCTCGCCGCCCTGGGGCGTGTATTTGTTCTCCGACGCAAAGATACCGTCCGGCGACATCAGGCGAGCGCCCCAGATCAAGCCGATGTCGTGATAGGTGTTGCCGGTCGGCGTCAGGCTGTCGACATAGCTGTCGAAGGCGGTGGGATCGGGCCAGGCCTGCAATTTGCGTGCTTCGGCCGGGCAATAATAAGGGACGCTGTTGTAATAGTCGCCGTTATAGGTGCTCTCGGCGGTGCTCGCCTGGCTCCAGGACGAGCGAACGCTGCGCAGATAGATGAGATCGGGCAGCGCCGGCGCCCACAATGTGTTGGCGTTGCTTTGCGAGGGCAACTCGTCGATGTTGAGATCGTCCGCGCCCGACGGGATCGGATCATAGCTCGCCGCCTGAACGGTATGCCGCTCCTCGATGCAGCCATCCCAGCTGATCGTGCGGTTCGATCCGTTGGCGCCGATCGGCCACTGGAAGCTGTCATTCCAACTGCTGCCGTTCTTCAGCTTGGAAATGTCGACTGGCAACGAGGCGTAATGCCAGCCGCTGAACACCTGCGTCGTTTGCGGGACGCCGGTATCGGTGCGGGTATAGGTGCGCACAAGATCGTAAGTGACGAGGCGCTTGTCGTAATAGCATGTCTTATTGCTGAAAGAATCGTCCTGATAGTTATAATAGGAATAGGATTGTTTCGTATTGTAAGTGACGGTCTGCGTGCTTCCGGACTGTGAAGTCTGAACATTATACGGCGCACCTTCCGAGCCCGCAGAGGTGGGCGAGGTATCGGACGGTGGATTTGGGCAGTTCCTCGATTTGTTAGCCGATTGATTCAGGCTCGAATCATATTTCCATGATCCGTACGAGTAATTCTGCTTGCTGCTGCCCGTCTGGCCGGGGTTGCCGGCATTAGGAAAGGTGTAGGTGGTCTGCGGTGTATAGACCGCCTCCCGTGTCTGGTAATTCCACGTGTTGGCGAAATAGTCCGGTGGCAGCAATTTCCCCACGTTGACGTTGGTCGAATAGGGCACGAACCCGAAGCGTATCTGGACCTGCGAACCGGTACCGCCGCTGGGCGTGCCGGTGGTGCAATCGGCGTCGGTATCGAGCCGCGCGACGATTTCGTAGAAGCATTTGACCGCGAGCTTGAGGCTCTCGATCTTGGTGAGCGAATCCGAGGACGACGCCTTGTCCGCCATCGACCCCGTATTATCGAGGACGAACATCACGTCGGTATTGGGAAGCCGCATCTCCGCATCGCAGGTGACCGTCAGCGTTTCGGTGGGGTGCGCGAAGATTTTCATGAGAGTCATCGGCAACACCGCCGAAGCCGTGCCCGAAACCTTGCCCGCACTTTCGCTGAACGATCGTTGCAGATTGCTCGAGCCGTAGGCGGTGGACTGGAAATTGGCATCGAAGAACTGGAGTGCCGCCTGGCCCGGCGCGCCGCTATTTTGTGCCCAGGTGCCACCGCCCATCGCCTTGCGCCCGGCAAGCGCGCCGGCGTCGCAGGCATGTTGCAGGCGGGTCTTGGTGATGTACATGCGGCTGATGTCGATGCCGCCGCCGACCAGCCCTGCCAGCGGAATCAGCGCAGCGGCGAGGATCGCCAGCGTATTGCCGCGGACATCGCGCGATAGGGTGGCAAGAAAGCCGCGCGGCGCGCGCATCGTGCGTCCCTTACGTCCGAACATCGCTCAGCCCCGCAGCCCGATTTGGTCCCAATTGCAGGCCTATGCGGCGAGAAGGGATAATCGCGCCTCAAGCGGCATGGTTAACACGCAGTTTACCGCGTTCGTGGCGGGACCGCGCAAATGACGGATTCGCCCGCCCTCAATCCCGAACTGGCGTTGGCGATCGGCTATGCACGGCCGAAGGATCGCCCGGCGCTGACGGCGTTGTTCGCACTGGACGCGACCTGCGCGCGAATCCTGCGCTCGACCAGCGAACCGCTGATCGGGCAGATGCGGCTGACCTGGTGGCACGATGCGCTGGAACGGCTCGATGAGGATCCCGCGCCCGCAGAACCGGTGTTGCAAGCGCTACAGGCGGATGTTCTCTCGCGCCGCATCGCTGGCGGCACGCTGGCGCTGGCGGTGGAGGGCTGGGAGGCTCTGCTCGAAGAGCCGCTAAAGCTTGAGGCGGTGCGCGCGCATGGCCGCGATCGGGGCAGCTTGTTCGTGGTGGCCGGGCAGGCAATCGGCGTCGAAGGCGCCCCGCTTGCCGGAGCGGGAGAGGGCTGGGCACTGGTCGACGTCGCGCGAAACCTGCGCGATCGGGACCTGGCGCAGCAGGTGATTGCGGCGGCACAGCTGCTGCTCGATCGGGCGTGCGGCGGGCATTGGCCGCGTGCGCTGCGCCCGCTCGGCGCGCTTGCGCATCGCGCGCGGCTCGATCTGGCGGTGCCGCTGGATATGGCGATCCCGATCGGCGCGCCCCGGCGGGTGGCGCGGATGTTTTGGCACCGGATTAGCGGCAATTAGTTTCCGGCTTCGCCGCAGGGCGCTACCGTCGGGCGAACCGATGGGAGCGAAGCACTATGTGGCGCTATTTCGCGGGCGGCGTGGCCGCTTTGTTGCTGGCGGGCGCGGGCGTCCTGCTGTTCACCGGGCGTGCCGGGCCCGGGGCGCCGCTGGCGCTGGCGAGTCTCCCGGTGGCGCCTGCGCAGGTCGCGGGGCAATCGTCGCAAGGGACCGTGCCCGAGGCGAGCGCGCGCACGCGCGAGGAGAAGCGCTTCGACCGCTACGACAAGGATCGGAACGGCAACGTCACCCGCGAAGAATATCTCGCCTCGCGCCGCAAGGCCTTCGCCAGGCTCGACACCAACCATGACGGCACGCTGTCGTTCGACGAATGGGCGGCGAAGACCGAGACCAAGTTCGCGACCGCCGACAAGGACAAATCGGGCGCGCTCAACGCGGCGGAGTTCGCCACCACCGCCGTGAAGCGCAAGACGCGTCCGTTGCAGCGCAACTGCGCGCCTTCGGCCACGGCGGCGCGGGCCGAAGCGTCGGGGGATGAGGACGGCTAAACCGGGGACGCCACCGCTTCGTTCATCCAGGCCGCCAGCGCAGCTCGGGCACGCGCCGTATAGAGTTTCTTGCGATCGGCCTTTTTCGCTTTGCCCTCAATCGGCGGGAACAGGCCGAAATTGACGTTCATCGGCTGGTAGGTCTCGGCCGCCGCCTCGCCGGTGATGTGACCGAGCAGGGCGCCCAGCGCGGTTTCGGGCGGCGGTGGAGAAAGGCGCTTGCCCGCCAATTCCGCTGCGGCAAAACGGCCTGCGAGCAACCCGATCGCCGCGCTTTCGACATAGCCCTCGCAACCGGTGATCTGGCCGGCAAAGCGGATGTTTGGCCGTGATTTCAGCCGCAGCTCGTGATCGAGCAGGATCGGCGAGCGGATGAAGGTGTTGCGGTGCAGCCCGCCGAGTCGGGCGAACTCAGCCTGTTCGAGGCCCGGGATGGTGCGGAACAGGCGAACCTGCTCGGCATGTTTGAGCTTGGTCTGGAAGCCGACGATGTTCCACAATGTGCCGGCGGCGTTGTCCTGGCGGAGCTGGACCACGGCGTAAGGCCAACGCCCGGTGCGCGGATCATCGAGCCCGACGCCCTTCATCGGCCCGAAGCGCAACGTCTCGGGCCCGCGCTCGGCCATCACCTCGATCGGCATGCAGCCCTCGAAATAGGGCGTGTCCTTCTCCCAGTCGCGGAACGCGGTCTTCTCACCATCGACCAGCGCCTGGACGAAGACGTGATACTGCTCCTTGTCGAGCGGGCAGTTGATGTAATCCTTGCCGTCACCCTTGTTCCAGCGCGATTGGAACCAGGCCGTTTCCATGTCGATGCTGTCACGGTGGACGATCGGCGCGATGGCGTCGAAAAAGGCCAGCGAGTCCGCGCCCGTCGCGGTGCCGATCGCCTGGGCGAGTCCGGGTGCGGTAAGTGGCCCGGTGGCGACGATCGCGGGGCCGTCCGGGAGCGTGTCGATCCGCTCGCGCACGATCTCGATACGGGGATGCGCGACCAGCGCGGCGGTGACGCCGTCCGAGAATCGGTCGCGATCGACCGCCAGCGCCGATCCCGCCGGCACGCGATGCGCATCGCCCTCGCGCAGGATCACCGATCCCAGCGCGCGCATCTCGGCATGGATCAGCCCGATGGCGCTGCTCTCGGCATCGTCCGAGCGGAAGCTGTTCGAGCAAACCAGTTCGGCGAGGCCTTGGGTGTGGTGCGCGGGCGTGGTGTCGCCGCCACCGCGCATTTCGGACAGGCGCACGCGGAGGCCCGCCTCGGCGAGCTGCCAGGCTGCCTCCGAACCGGCGAGCCCGCTGCCGATAATGTGAATGTCGTGAGTCATCGTGGCGCTGGATAGCTGCGAGCGTCCCGCCTGACGAGGTGATGCAGGCCGTGAGGGTGACATTTCACATCCCGGCCCTTAGCATAGGGAGATCGTTCAAGGTTCGGATCGCAAGGGGTAGAGTAATGCGTTTGGGGGTGAGTGCGTTGTCGATGATCGCTTTGGCGTCCAGTGTCGCGTGGGCGCAGGACAAGGCACCAGCCGCCCCGCCCTCACCGACGCCGATCGGCGATCCGACGAGCTGGGTGACGGCGGCGGATTACCCGCCCTCGGCGAGCGCGGCGGGCAATCAGGGGCGTACGGTGTTCGCGCTCGACGTCGACGCGAAGGGGCGGGTGATGGGTTGCCGCATCCTGCAGAGCAGCGGATTTCCTCTGCTCGACAACACGACCTGTGCCGCGATGGTGACCAACGCGCGCTTCAAACCGGCGGCCGGCGCCGATGGGCGGCCGGTGGCCGGTGCCTGGGAATCGGCGATGGACTGGCGGCTCAATGAGATGGGCGACGAGGAATAATCGCGAGTGGCGCTGGTCGGGGAAGGGCGCGGACCCACCCTGTTCGGTCTCGGGCTTATCGGCGCTGTGCTGATCGCGCTGGCGCTGGCGGGAATCGGGATCGCGTGGAACTTGCGGCCGACAGGCCCTGTCGGGCCGCGCGGAAACCCGGCCGCCGCCTTCGAGCCGGATAGCTACCCTCCCGAAGCGCTGCGAAGAGGGGAGCAGGGGCGCATCGTCGCTGTGCTCAGCATCGATCGCGGCGGCGGGGTGACAAACTGCCGCGTCGTTTCAAGCAGCGAATCGGCAGCGCTCGACCAGGAAACATGTCGCCTCGCGCTGCGGAAGATGCACTTCAAACCGGCGCGTGACGTGGATGGGAATAGAATTCCGTCCAAATATACCCTGCCCGTTCGGTGGGTCCTGCCGGAATGACCGCAAAGGTCCACGACGCTGGACGGGCGGCGCGCGAGCCATTACATCGCGCGCTTCCGATGGATATGCTGCTGTTCCTTTCCGCCATCCTGACCGCGCTGACCGGCGCGATCACCGGTACGTGCGCGGCTGAGCCGTCGCGGATCAGTGCGAGCAGCATCGCCGCACCGATCGCCGTCGCGGCGAGCGAAGCCGTGCGGACGATGCCCGCGCCTGCGGTGCTGCCCTTCGCGAATCGCCCTGCAGAAGCGAAACAATTCTTCGTCGCTGCTGCTGCACCCGCGCTCTTCCCGATCTTTACGGATCGCCGGCGCGAATAGCGCGTTTCCGGCGCGCGTAGCCGTGCCGTTCTTCGTATCCATCATCATCCGCGCCCGCGGCATCCAGATGCCGGGCGCCTGCTTCATATCAGGAATCGCATCATGCTCGGCAGCCTTGCCAAGTCCGTCTTCGGGTCATCGAACGACCGTTACGTGAAGTCGCTGGGATCGATCGTCGCCAAGATCGCCGCGTTCGAGCCCACCATCTCGGCGATGACCGACGAGGAACTCGCCAACCAGACCGCGGTGTTCCGCCAGCGGCTGGCGGACGGCACCAAGCTCGACGGCATCTTGCCCGAAGCGTTCGCCACGGTGCGCGAGGCGGCCAAGCGCGTGCTCGGCCAGCGGCATTACGACGTGCAGATGGTCGGCGGCATCGTGCTCCATCGCGGCGAGATCGCCGAGATGCGCACCGGCGAGGGCAAGACGCTGGTCGCGACGCTCGCGGTCTATCTCAATGCCTTGCCGGGGCAGGGCGTCCATGTCGTCACCGTCAACGACTATCTTGCCGCGCGCGATGCCGAATGGATGGGGCGGGTATACCGCTTCCTCGGCCTGAGCGTGGGGGTGATCGTGCCCAATTTGACCGATCAGCAGCGCCGCGACGCCTATCACAGCGACATCACCTACGGCACGAACAACGAGTTCGGCTTCGATTATCTGCGCGACAACATGAAGTACGAGCGCGACCAGATGGTGCAGCGCGCCTTCAATTTCGCGATCGTCGACGAGGTCGATTCGATCCTGATCGACGAGGCGCGCACCCCGCTGATCATCTCCGGGCCGACCGACGACAAGTCCGAGCTGTACATGAAGGTCGACGTGGTCGTGAAGCAGCTCGAGCCGGATGATTACGAGAAGGACGAGAAGCAGAAGACGATCATCCTGACCGAGGACGGCACCGAGCGCGCCGAGCGGATGCTTGAGGCGGCGGGGCTGCTGGAAGGCGAGAATCTTTACGCGTTCGAGAACACGCAGGTCGTCCATCACCTGAACCAGGCGCTGCGCGCGAACGTGATGTTCAAGCGCGACATCGACTACATCGTGAAGGACGGCAAGGTTATCATCATCGATGAATTTACCGGCCGCATGATGGACGGCCGGCGCTGGTCTGACGGGTTGCACCAGGCGGTCGAGGCCAAGGAAGGCGCCACGATCGAGGCTGAGAACCAGACGATGGCCTCGATCACCTTCCAGAACTATTTCCGCATGTATCCCAAGCTTTCCGGCATGACCGGCACCGCGGCGACCGAGGCGGCGGAATTCTTCGACATCTACAAGATGAACGTCGTCACCATCCCCACCAATCGGCCGATCAACCGCGTCGATGAGGAGGACGAGTTCTACAAGACGCTGCAGGAAAAGTTCGCGGCGATCGCGAAGAAGATCAAGGAGCACGCCGGCAAGGGGCAGCCGGTGCTGGTCGGCACCGTATCGATCGAGAAGTCCGAGATGCTCAGCGAGTTCCTTCAGCAGGAGGGCGTCGAGCACAAGGTACTGAACGCGCGCTATCACGAGATGGAAGCGCATATCGTCTCCCAGGCGGGCCGCAAATCGGCGGTGACGATTGCGACCAACATGGCCGGCCGCGGCACCGACATCCAGCTCGGCGGCAATCTGGAGTTCCGCGTCAACGACGAACTGGCGGAAGTGCCCGAGGGGCCCGAGCGCGAGAAGGCGATCGAGCGGATCAGGCAGGAGATCGAGGACGAGAAGGCCGGCGTGCTCGCGGCCGGCGGGCTGTTCGTGCTCGGCACCGAGCGCCATGAGAGCCGCCTCATCGACAACCAGCTGCGCGGCCGTTCGGGCCGCCAGGGCGATCCGGGTCTTAGCCGTTTCTACCTGAGCCTGGACGACGATTTGTTACGGATCTTCGGGCCGGACACATTGTTCGCGCGGATGATGCGCTCGAACATCCCCGACGGCGAGGCGATCGGTTCGCCCTGGCTCTCCAAGGCGATCGAGACCGCGCAGAAGAAGGTCGAGGCGCGCAACTACGACATCCGCAAGCAGGTCGTCGAATATGACGACGTGATGAACGACCAGCGCAAGGTGATCTACGAGCAGCGCTCGGACATCATGGACGCCGAGACGGTAGGCGAGGTGGTGAGCGACATGCGCGTCGAAACGGTCAATGCGATCGTCGGCGAGGCCTGCCCGCCCAATTCCTATCCCGAGCAATGGGATATCGAAGGCATGACGGCGCGCATCGGCGAGCTGCTCAACATGCAGCCGGATTTCGAGGGCTGGCTGAAGGAAGAAGCGATCGATCCCGAGCTGGTCGAGGAGCGCGTACGCGAGGGCGCCGATGCGATGGTTGCGGCCAAGGCCGCTGATCTCGATCCGCAGACCTGGAGCTCGGTCGAAAAGTCGATCCTGCTGCAGAATCTCGACCATCACTGGAAGGAACATCTCGCGACGCTCGACGCGTTGCGCCAGGTGGTCCACCTCCGCGCCTATGCGCAGAAGACGCCGATCAACGAGTATAAGGCGGAGGCGTTCGCGCTGTTCCAGCGGATGCTCGACAATATCCGCGAGGACGTGACGCGCACCATCGCTCACGCCCAGTTCCGGATGGAGGCGCCGCCGCCCTTGCCCGACCTGCCCGATTTCATCACGTCGCACTTCGATCCGTTCTCGGGCGACGACGATACGCGCGACATCGACGGCGGTTCGCTGGGGCTGGTGACGACGCGGCTGCAGCCGCCGATGCAAATGCCGCAGCCCGATCCCACGCAGCTTGGCGAGGATCCAGCGCTATGGGCCGGCAACGTCAGCCGCAATGCGCCGTGCCCGTGCGGCTCGGGACGGAAATACAAGCATTGTCACGGGGCGGTGGCCTGAACTTACGCTCTCCGCCCTCGTGGGACATGTAGAATAAGAAAAGGCCCCGCGCGAGCGGGGCCTTCGTTCTTTCACCGGCGAAGCGGATCAGCTCTTGGGCATGACGATCGACGGACCCAGCGTCTCGACCACCTTGTGCGCGTCGAAGGCGTGGACGTCGTTGTCCGGCTTCGGCCCGTGGCCGATCACGATCTCGGCGGTCGCCTGATAGCGCTCGATCGTGCGGACATCGACATCGTCGCCCCAGAACGGGTCGCCGAAGAACGGATCCCAGCGATGATAGCCGAAACCGCGGCCCCAGAAGCTCCAGCGCGGCCCCCAGCCGCCCCACGGCCCGGGGCCGAACGGCTGATCGACATAGGTGCGGGTGTTCTTGTCGGTGTTGCGATCGGCGAGCACGAAATAGTCGCCGCCATTCTGCACCGTCAGCTCGGCCGAGCGATAGAGCAGATAGCGCTCGACGGTGTCGCGCGAGGTGTAGCCGTTGCCCGAGAAGGTGACCTGCCAGCGGCCCGGCTCGATCATCTTTTCGCTATAGCCGGTGCGGTAGAATCCGCTGCCCGTGGCGGGATGATAAGTGGCTTCCGTGGCGCAGCCTGCGAGCATGAGGCCCGAAGCGACCGCGGCCAGCAGCAGGCCGCGCGATTTCAGAGGTGTCCGACGCATGATCCAATTCTCCAACGGCGCGACACAACGTTTAGAACACGCCACGAATGGCGCAACGCCGCTTTATCGTCTTATATCCCGCCACCTTAACCTGTGCTGAGCGTTTTGCGCGAAAGCGCCGCACAATCAGCATCTTGCGCCAGCTTGCCCTGCTTGCCAGCGATCGTGCGGCCCAAGGCCTTGAAAATCGTGCCGAGCGATCCGGCATGCTCGGATAATTCGACGCCGGGCGCGCGAATCGTGCCATCGAGTCGCGCGGTGCCGGGGAAGCGCAGCAGACTGTTTTTCTTAGGCGCGCCGTGGAGCTCGATCGCCAGTTGTTCGGTTGCGAGGCTGATCGTGCCGCTACCATCGGCGCGGCCGCGCGGCGTATCGACGACCAGGGGGTCGACCCGGCCAAGCCCGTCGCGTACGTCGAGTCCCAGTGCGATGCAGCGCAGGCTGCTCTCCGAATCGCTATCGGCCGTGATGCCGCGTCCGATGTCGAAACCGATCAACGAGGCGAGCTTGGCGGGCAGCGTGCCGCCGTTGGCGAACAATCCGACATGCCCGTCGCTATGCGCCACGGCCTCGCGAATCGTGTGACCGGGGCCAGTCAGCTTGAGTCGCCCGCGTACCGGGCCATCGACGGTACCGCCCCCCGAAAGCGCGGCGAGCGTGGCGCCGCTGAGCGTCAGATCGATCGTCACCATCGGCACGGTGCGATCACGTTGGTCCACCGTCACCATGCCGCTCGCCGTGCCGGATGTGAGGCCGAAGCGGAGCGGGGCGGTCAGCCGGCTGTGATCGAGCGTCAGCGTGCCGGTCAGCGAGGCCAGCGGCGGGCTGCCGCTGCCGATCAAATGGTGCGCGGTGATGCGGATGATGCCGTCGGTGTGCGCCAGCTTGGAGAGATCGATGCGTGTGTCGGGGATCACCCGCTCGCCGATCTCGCGCGTCACCGCTGCGGTGCGCGCTTTGCCCGCGTTCGAGGCGAGATCGTCGAAATCGAGCCGGTTCGCCGTCACGTCGCCATCCAGGACGTGACGACCGTTGCGGTTGGATACCTTCACGTTGCCGGCAATGTCCGAACGGCCGATCGTGCCGGTGATGCCGGTGATCGTCCAGTCGGGATCGTTGTGAACCGCGTGCGCGGAAAGGGCGATCGGCTGCGTCCCGAACAGGCCGGCCTCGATCACTGCGTCGAGCATCTTCAGATCGTCGGCGCGCACTTGCAGGTCGAGCGTCATGCGATCGGTATCGAGCGGCCGGTTCATCTTGCCCTTTGCCATGAGGTGGATATCGGGGCCGGCGATCGTTGCACGGAACGGCCAGTCGGTGGCGTGATCGAGCGGAGCGCCGAGCACGGCCACCCGCACTGGCGATCCGCGCAAAACGCCATTGCCCGACAGCCGCAAGCCGGTGCCGGGCGACGCTGCAAGCGTGACGTCGAAGCGGCGATTCAGCTTCGCGTCGCGATAGCCGATTCGGCCATCGCGGATCGCGAGATCGGTGAAATCGGGCGCGCCTCCGGTGCTTCCCGCCTTATCGCGTCGCCAGTTTTCGCGGCCATCGGCACCGCGTACGAGCGCCAGGCTTAGGCCGTCGATCGTAATGGCGCGGGGCCGGATCCGGCCCAACAGCATCGGCCAGACCGGTATGCTGAGCTGCACATCGCGGATCGTCGCAAGGTCGCCATGGCCCGCCCAGCCGGGCTGCGGCACGCGCACGTCGGTAATGAAGACCCGCGGCACGAAGGAGAAGGCGTCTTCGCGCTTGATTGCCCCGATCGTGACGGCCGATCCGAAGCGATCGGACAGATGACGCTCGATCGTCGGCTTGAGCCAGCCGAAGGGCATGGCGGCGACGATCAGGATTGCCAGCAGGACGAGCGCGACGATTGTCACCCCCGTCCAGGCCGACCAGCGGAGCAAGCGGGCGCGATTCATCATAATGAAGGACGAACCGGAGGCGTTCCGGTTCCGCAACAGCGGAAAGGTGGTGGCTCCCTGAGTAGGATTCGAACCTACGGCCGCTCGATTAACAGTCGAGAGCTCTACCGCTGAGCTATCAGGGAATGAAGCCGTGGGCGGCTCTATAGTCGCGGATTTGCGGCGCGCAACCCCGTCACGCGATGAACTGCTCCATCGTGATGCGATCGTCGAGCGCATGTTCGGGGTCGAACAGCAGGGTCAGCTCGCGGCTGCGGTCGATCGCGATGTCGACGCGCGCCACGTCGCGCACCTCGCGCTGATCGGCGACCGCGCTCACCGGGCGCTTGGCCGGCTCCAAGACGTGTAGCGAGATGCGCGCCTTATCGGGCAGGATCGCACCGCGCCAGCGCCGCGGGCGGAATGCGCTGATCGGCGTGAGCGCGATCAACGACGAGCCAAGCGGCAGGATCGGGCCGTTGGCGGACAGGTTGTAGGCGGTCGAACCGGCCGGCGTGGCGGCAAGGATGCCGTCGCAGGCAAGCTCGGGCAGCACCACGCGCTCGTTGACCTGCACTTCCAGCTTGGCGGTCTGGCGCGTCTCGCGAAGCAGCGAGACCTCGTTGATCGCCGGGAGCGTCACGGTGTCGCCGCTCATCGTCTGCGCGGTCATCGCCAGTGGCGTGACCTTGAACGGCTTGGTCCGCGCGAGCCGGTCATCGAGCCCGTCGCGCTGCCAGTCGTTCATCAGGAAGCCGACCGTGCCGAGATTCATCCCGAACACCGGCACCGGCGCGCCGCGGCGCGCGAGCATCGCGTGGAGCGTCTGCAGCATGAAGCCGTCACCGCCCAGCGCGACGACCAGTTCGGCCTCCTCGACCGGGCACCAATCATAGATTTCGCGCAACTCGGCTGCTGCGTCTTGCGCAGGCGGCGTGGGGGAGGCGACGAGCGCGCGGCGCTGGCTCATCCGCCGGTCACGCTCATGTGGCGCGTGACCGCCGGCGCGGCGCCGGGCGCGATGCGGAAATCGTGGCGTTCGGGCTTGAGCGCCAGCGCCTCGTCGATCGCGGCATCGAGTGCGGGCAGGCCGCCAGCGCGCAAGGCGGCTTTCAGGTCGACCTGATCGTCATGGCCGAGGCACATATAGAGCTTGCCCTCGGTGGTCAGGCGCACGCGGTTGCAGCCGTCGCAGAAATTGGCGGTGAGCGGCGAGATCAGGCCGAGCCGCGTCGCGCTCCCGGCGACGCGCCAATAGCGTGCTGGGCCGCCGCTAGCGTGGCTGTCCCGCGCCAGATCGAACGCTTCGCGAAGGCTTTCCACTACCGCCGTCAACGGCAGGAAGCGGTCGACGCGATCCTCGTCGATCGCGCCGAGCGGCATCGTCTCGATCAGCGTGAGATCAAAGCCCTGATCGACGCACCAGGCGAGCATCGGCGCGATTTCGTGGGCGTTGAGTCCCTTCAGCGCGACCATGTTGATCTTCACCGCCAGCCTGGCGTCGCGCGCGGCGAAGATGCCGTCGAGCACGCGATTCACGTCACCGTGGCGGGTGATGAAGCGGAAGGTTTCGGGATCGCGACTGTCGAGGCTGACGTTGACGCGGCGGACGCCGGCGGCGGCCAGCGCTTCGGCATGTTCGGCGAGGCGGTTGCCGTTGGTGGTCAGCGTGAGCTCATCGAGGCCGTGGCCGACATGACGGCCCAGTCGCCGCACCAGATCGCCGACATCGCGGCGCACGAGCGGCTCGCCGCCGGTCAGGCGGATCTTGCTCACCCCGCGCGCGATGAACCGTTCGGCGATGATCGCGATCTCGTCGAGGCTCATCACCGCGGCGCGCGGCAGGAAGGTCATCTCCTCGGCCATGCAATAACGGCAGCGCAGGTCGCAGCGGTCGGTCACCGAGATGCGCAGATAGCGGATCGCGCGGCCGTGGCGGTCGATCAGGGGGGCAAGGCTGGCGGGCGCGGTGGCCATGCGCTGGAGCTAAGCACTTGGGCAGGCCGGAACAAGCCCGATTGCGCGCACGCACGGCTCGTCTAGGGTGCGCGCGTGACCGCGCCGCAGCCGCTTTTCATCCTGTCGTTCCGCCAGCGTGACGAATTGGCGGCGCTGGCGACGAGTGCGGGCTGGGCGCCGGTGGCGGCGCGGCGGCGTGAGAATGCGGCGCAACGCTTTCTCGCCACCGGGGCGGCGATCGCGGTGATCGACGCGCGCGGCGCGCTGACCGACGGGCTCGCGGCGGCGGCGGCGCTCGGCGGGCCGGTGGCGGCGTCGGGCGCGGCGATGCTGGTATTGCTATCGCGCGGCGACAGCAATGCGCTGGCCGATTTCCACGATGCCGGCGCGACGCACTTTCTGATGAGCCCGCATGGCGAGGCGGAATTCCTGCAGGCGCTGCGCTACGCCGCGCGCTTGTCCGAGCGGCTGGGTGGTGCGCGGCCGGCGGCGCTCGATCCGGCGGCGGCAGAGGAAGCCGATTCGCTCACCGGCGTGCGCGATGCCGCCGCGGCGCGGCGCTGGCTCGATCGGCGGCTGGAGACGGCGGTCGCGGGGAGCGTGCATGCGCTGCTGATCGGGCTGACCCGGTTCGATATTCTCAACACCGCTTATGGCCGCGCGGCGGGCGACCTGTTGCTGCGCACCGCGACGCGGCGGATCGAGGATGCGGTTCATGCGGCGCTCGGCCGCGAGGCGATCGTCGCGCGCACCGGCGGCAGTGAATTCGTCGTCGCCGCCGTGGCCGACGCGGCGCATGTCGCGCTTGCCGCCGATGCGATCATCGATGCGCTGGCGCGGCCGTTCGTCGCCGCGGACACGGTCGCGCCGGTGGGCGCGCGGCTGGGCATGGCGGGCAATTGCGCCGGCGAGCAGGCGACGGCCTTGCTGCGCCGCGCGAGCGAAGCGCTGGCCGAGGCGAAGGTGTCGGATTCGCCGATCCGTCATGCCGGGGAGGAGGGCGCGCACCCGGCGCCGCCGATCGATACGCTGGCGGTTGATCTGCGCGGCGCGCTGGAACGCGGCGAGATCGACATCCGTTTCCAGCCTCAGGTCGCGGTGGCGACCGGCGCGATCGTCGGGGTCGAGGCGCTGGCACGCTGGGAGCATCGTGGCTTCGGCGTGCTCGGCGCCGAGGCGCTGTTCGCGGCCGCCGAGCGCGCCGACCTCACGATCGCGGTGTCGGACCATATCCAGAAGCGGGCACTGGCGCGCGCCGCAGCATGGCCTGCCGCGCTGAGCGGCTTGCGGCTGGCGATCAACCTGACCGCCGCCGACGTGGCGCGCGCCGGGTTTGCCGATCTGTTTCTCGATCGGGTCGATGCCAGCCGCTTTCCGCGCGCCCGGCTCACGGTCGAGATCACCGAGGGCGGACTGATCGATGATCTCGGCCGCGCCGCGCAATTCTTCGCCAGCCTGCGTGCGGCGGGCCTGCGCGTCGCGGTAGACGATTTCGGCACCGGCTATTCGAGCCTCGCCTATCTCAAGGCGTTGCCGCTCGACTATCTCAAGATCGACCGTGCGCTGGCGCAGGACATCGCCGGGTCGCCGCGCGACCGGATCGTGGTGCGCGGCGTGATCGATATGGCGCGCTCGCTGGGGCTCGCGGTGATCGCCGAGGGCGTCGAGACCGAAGAGCAGCTCGAGCTGCTCGCCAAGGAAGGCTGCCAATATTATCAGGGATTTCTGTGCGCCGAGCCGCTGACGCTCGACGCGCTTACGGCACTGGTCGCCGGCAACGGAACAAAGGAGTGAAGCGATGCGAGCGATGATCCTGGCGCTGCCCCTGCTGATTGCCGCAGCGCCCGCCAACCCGGCGCACGAAGTGGATGCGGCGATGCAGGCGAGCGCGGCCGGCTGGAACGCGAACGATCTCGATCGCTTCGTCGGGGTCTATGCGCCCGATGCGATCTTCGTCGGCAAGGACGGCCTGGTGCGCGGCCGCGCGGCGATCGCGAACCGCTATCGCCCCAGTTTCCTGCCCGGCGGCAACCGCCGCGGCCGGCTGAGCTTTCAGCCGCTCGCACGGCGGACGCTCGACGCGACGCATATGATCTACTGGGCGCGCTGGAGTCTCTCGCCGACGCGGCCGGGCGCGAAGCCCGAAATGGGCATGACCACTTTGGTGTTCGAACGGCGGCCGGACGGATGGAAGATCATCTCCGACCACAGTTCGTGATCGTCAGCCCGCCGCTTTCGCCAGCCCCTTCGACAATTGCAGTGCGCCGTTGAGCCGCGCCTTGGGATCGGCCCAGGCCCGCGTGACGACCAGTTTGCTGTCGGGGCGGAGCCGTGCCACGCCCTCCAACCGCGCGACATAAGCGAGCAGCCCATCCACGTTCGGCGGCTTGTCGTCATGGAAGGTGACGAGCGCGCCCCGCGCGCCGACGTCCATCTTGGCGATGCACGCGGTCTTCGCGTTGAGCTTGATCTCGATGAGCTTGATGAGATTGTCGGTCGCATCGGGCAGCGCGCCGAAGCGATCGATCAGCTCGGCGGCGAAGGCCTCGATCCCGGCCTTGTCCTCGACGTCGTTGAGGCGGCGATAGAGCCCCATGCGCAGGTCGAGATCGGGAACGTACTCCTCGGGGATGAGGATCGGCGCATCGACGGTGATCTGCGGCGAGAAATCACGCGGGCGCTGGGCGAGGCCGCCGGCGCGCGCCTCCAGGATCGCCTCCTCCAGCATCGACTGGTAGAGTTCGTAGCCGACCTCGCGGATATGCCCCGATTGCTCGTCGCCGAGTAGATTGCCCGCGCCGCGAATATCGAGATCGTGGCTGGCGAGCTGGAATCCCGCGCCGAGCGTGTCGAGATCACTCAGCACTTTCAGGCGCTTGTCGGCGGTCTCGGTGATGATGCGGTCGGCGGGGGTGGTGAGATAGGCGTAGGCGCGCGTCTTCGAACGCCCGACGCGGCCGCGCAACTGGTAGAGCTGGGCGAGGCCGAAGCGATCGGCGCGGTGGACGATCATCGTGTTGGCGCTGGGGATGTCGAGGCCGGATTCGACGATGGTGGTCGAGACCAGCACCTCGAACTTCTTGTCGTAGAAAGCCGACATCCGCTCCTCGACCTCGCCCGCCGCCATCTGGCCGTGCGCGACGACGTAGCGCACCTCGGGCACAGCCTCGCGCAGGAAGTCCTCGATATCGGGCAAATCCTTGATGCGCGGCGTGACGAAGAAGCTCTGCCCGCCGCGATAATGCTCGCGCAGCAACGCCTCGCGGATCACCACCGGGTCCCACGGCATCACATAGGTGCGCACCGCGAGACGATCGACCGGCGGGGTCTGGATCACGCTGAGCTCGCGCAGGCCGGACATCGCCATCTGCAGCGTGCGCGGGATCGGCGTGGCGGTGAGCGTGAGGACGTGGACGTCGGTCTTCAGCGCCTTCAGCCGTTCCTTGTGGGTGACGCCGAACCGCTGCTCCTCGTCGACGACGACCAAGCCGAGCCGCTTGAACTCCACGCCTTTGGCGAGGATCGCGTGGGTGCCGATCACCACGTCGACCGTACCGTCGGCGATCCCTTCCTTGGTCGCCTTGGCCTCGGCGGTGCCGACGAGGCGCGAGAGGCGGCCAACCTTGATCGGAAAGCCTTCGAAACGCGCGGCGAAATTGTTGTAATGCTGCCGCGCCAGAAGTGTGGTTGGGCAGACGATCGCCACCTGCATCCCGGCCATCGCCGCGACGAACGCCGCGCGCAGCGCCACCTCGGTCTTGCCGAATCCGACATCACCGACGATCAGCCGGTCCATCGGCTTGCCCGCGCCGAGATCCTCCAGCGCGTCGGCAATGGCGCGATCCTGATCGTCGGTTTCCTCGTACGGGAAGCGATCGACGAAGCTCGCGAAGCCACTTTCGTCGGGCTCGGCGATGTCCGCCTGGCGCAAAGCGCGCTCGGCGGCGGTCGCGATCAATTCACCCGCGATCTCGCGGATGCGCTCCTTCATCCGCGCCTTGCGCCGCTGCCATGCCTCGCCGCCGAGGCGATCGAGCGCCGCGCCTTCCTCGCTACCGTAGCGCGAGAGCACGTCGAGATTCTCGACCGGCACGTAGAGCTTGTCGCCGCCGGCATATTCGAGCGCGACGCAATCGTGCGGCGCTTGGCCGACGGGGATCGAGGTCAGCCCGATATATTTGCCGATGCCGTGATCGGCATGGACGACGAGATCGCCGGGGGTGAGCGTGGCGAGCTCGGCAAGGAAGGCGTCGGCCGACTTGCGGCGCTTGTGCCGCCGTACGAGCCGGTCGCCGAGCATGTCCTGCTCGGTGAGCAATGCGATATCGGGCGCGGTGAAGCCGTGATCGAGCGGCAGGACGATGAGAGATACCGCTCCCCTCCCTGCAAGGGAGGGGCTGGGGGTGGGTGCCGACCCCGGACTTGATCCGGGGGAGGCTTCCCCGCTTGCCTCGGGCGTCGCAGCGCGCGCTAAAGCGCTCGCACCCACCCCCGACCCCTCCCTTGCAGGGAGGGGAGAAAAAGCGGCGCCGAGCGCCTCCTGCCATGTCTCGACCTTCGCGACGCTGGTCAGTCCGTGATCCGCCAACAACCCCGTGAGCCGCTCGCGCGAGCCGGTCGAATAGCTGGCGAGGATCGGTTTCTTGCCGTCCTTGCGCAGTTTCGCGAGGTGCGCGACGACTGCTTCGTAGATATTCGTGCCGCTGGCGCGCTCGGGCGCGAAGTCGCGTGGACCGTCGACGCCGAAATCGAGCACGGTCGCGCTTTCGGGTTCGTGGAACGGCGTGGTGAGATGCGCCTGCGTCTCGGCGAGCCACGCGTCCCATTCCTCGGGCAACAAATAGAGCGCGCTAGACGCGAGCGGGCGATAGCTGCCCGGATCGGCCGAGGCGGC
>Ga0164241_10002549_pt1 | contig 19467 bp, 15 predicted proteins | sample OricomyardsoilBY_FD_108780 | JGI IMG/M metagenome (GOLD analysis project Ga0164241, IMG submission 108780) | Backyard soil microbial communities from Emeryville, California, USA - Original compost - Back yard soil (BY) | ecosystem: Environmental > Terrestrial > Soil > Unclassified | place: USA... | reverse complement strand
TACCGGCGGCTGAGCAGACTACACTAGTTGTGCGCTCGCCGGCGCCTGGAGCGGTGCGGGGCTACCGAAGAGATATCCCTGCAAGAAGTCGCAGCCGATTTCGACCAAGGCGTCGCGCTCGCCGGCATTTTCGACGCCTTCAGCGATCACTGATTTGCCCATGTTGTGGCAGAGCCGAACGAGCGCCTGCACCATCTTCCTCTTCGACGGATCCTTGTCCACGCCTCGGATGACCGAGATGTCGATCTTCACGAACTCTGGTTCCAGCTGCGCGAACGTACCAGAGTCCCCCTGGCCCGCCCCCAAGTCGTCGATGGCTACGCGGAACCCCAGCCCCCGCAAGCGATCGAGTCGATCACGCACGTCGGTCACCGAATCGAGAGACGCGCGGTCGGTCAGTTCCAGAACGACTCGCTGCGCGACGCGAGTCAGCGGCGCCGACGGCAAATACAGAGCGGGATCCAACAAGTCATCAGGATGGAGGTTTAGAAATGCAAAGGCATTGGGGTGCGGCATGAGCTCGATATCGGAGGCAACCGCGTCGCGCACCTTGCGACCCACTTCATGAACCCGTCGCACTTTTTCTGCGGCTTTGAAGACGGCTTTTGGCAATAAAAGCAGAGGCTCTTTGGTACGCAGCAGAGCTTCGTACCCGTACACCGCGCCATCGGTCGCGCTCACCAGCGGCTGATAAGCCATCCATAGCGAGCGCAGCGCTCGCTCGAGCTTCGCATCGACGCCAGCTCGGTCGCCAATGTAGAATGAGCCGCTGCCGAACTCTTGTGCGCACTGACGTTTGAGCCGTGCGAGCCGCCCTGCGTCGATTGCTCGCGCAACGACGAGGCGCAAGCGCTCGATCGCGACCGGCTTGATCAGATACTGAAACGCTCCGTACTCGACTGCGAGAGTGGCGGTCTTGATGTCCGGATTGCCCGTGACCAGAATGACTGGCAGGTCCAGGTCGTGCTCGCGTACCGCGTGCAGTAGCTTCAGCCCAGTGATACCCGGCATCATGATGTCGCTGACGATCACGTCGAAGCGCCGCTCTCCGAGCAGCTCGAGGGCATCGGCGCCGTGATTAGCGCGTGCCACGTGCGCCTGCGGACCTTCGAGCGCGCGCTGGAACATAGTCAGCACCGTCTCGTCGTCATCGACCAGAAGGATCGCGGACTCTTCCTCTACCTCGCCCATCGATTGAAGATATCACGCCTGCGAAGTGACTCGAATGTTCTCGCTGTGCGCGACGGCCAGACGAAAACCGTCAATCTCACCCCTGGCAGTGAGCAATTTTGCAGCAGCCTTCCGGATTTGGGACGAACTCGGTTAAGGCAGGCCGAGATCGATCCGTTCCACGGAGGTGGGAATCGAATCACGGCTACGAGTGCGCGAAGCGCACACCCTCGACCTCGACCCTGAGCGCGCGATTGCCGCAATCTCGGAACAGGTCGATGCCCGCGATGCCAGCGTGAATCTGCTCTTCTGCGCGCCGTCGTACGACCTCGAGGGACTGGCTCGCGCGATCGACCGAACTTTTCGCGGTCCCGTCCTGGCCTGCACCACCGCTGGACAATTCGGCGCGAACGGCTTTCAGGACGTGGGTATCACTGCGGTCAGTCTCCGAAGTGACGAGCTTCACGTCAGTCCGTACCTGGTCGCACCACTGACCGAGAGCCAAGCGCGAGCGTCCGAAGCGGCATTCAACGCGATGTCCGGCATGCTCGAACGCGGAACTGAGCGAGCATTTGGCTTGGTGTTGGTGGATGGGCTGTCGGGCGCGGAAGAGCGTCTCGCTGCGTCCTTGTATCAGTCACTCGGCACCATTCCGTTGATCGGCGGCTGCGCAGGCGACGCACACGGTGGTCAGGGCGCCCAAGGCATGCGCGTCTATCACGAAGGGAGATTCTTACGGGATGCAGCGCTGTTCGCGCTGTTCGAAACCACGCTACCCTTCGCGACCTTCAAGGCCTCACATGTCGTCCCCGGCAAGCACAAGCTCGTCGTGACGATGGCCGATCCCGAACAGCGGGTAGTCCAAGAGTTCAACGGGGAACCGGCCGCCGAAGCGTTCGCCGAAGCCCTGGGATTGGAGGTGGACGAGCTGAATCCATCGGTTTTTTCGCGCAATCCACTGCTATTTCTGAGCGCTGGAGATCACTTCGTGCGCTCGATTCGGAGCGTGAACGAAGACCATAGCCTGACGCTCTATTGTGCGCTGGAGGTCGGCCTGGTGCTCACCGTCGGGAACGGCGCGGACCCCATTGCCGGACTCGAGCGCGCCTTCCAAAGCGTCGAACAAAGTATCGGCCAGCCACAGATCATTCTCGGTTGCGACAGCATGCCTCGACGCTTGGAGCTCGAGCAGGATGGCACTCAGCGCGCGGTCGGCGAGCTGTTGGCGCGGCACCGAGTGGTGGGCTTCAGCGGCTACAGCGAGCAGTATAACGCCATGTTCGTCAACCAAACGCTGAGCGCAGTGGCGCTCTCATCCACATGACGCAAAGCGATTTCTTTTCGGAACTATCGCTACCTGAGTTGACGCTACGCGTGGGCGCGCTCGAGCGTAAGCTACGCGCAAAAGAAAAGACCATTCGCGTGCTGATCCAGCGCATCGAAGACAGCTCGACCGCCGATCACTCCGCATTTTGGGTGCTGGAGCAGAACATCACCCTAGAGAAAATGGTGGCCAAGCGGACCGCCGAAATCAACGCACAGAAGGAGCAGCTCGGGCAGGCGCTCGCCCAGCTTCGCGGCGCCCAAGCCAAGCTGATTCAAGCGCAAAAGCTGGAAGCGATCGGCCAATTGGCAGCAGGCATCGCCCACGAGGTGAACACCCCAACACAGTACGTCTCGGACAATACGACCTTCGCGCAGAAGGGAGTGGCGGGACTGATTAGCGCACTGGAGGCCGCGATGGCGGTCGTCCAAGCGGCAAAAGAGGGGTTCGTCGACGCGAACTTGATCGCGGCCGCAGACGCCGCGGTGGGCAAAGCCAAGGTTCCTTACTTGATCAAGCAACTGCCACGCGCCCTCGAACAGTCGCGTGAGGGTCTCGGACGGATCGCTAGCATCGTGCGAGCAATGAAGGAGTTCTCACATCCGAGCGGTTCTGAGAAGGAGCCCGTCAACCTGCGAGAAGCGATCGAAACCACCATCGCCGTGGCGCGCAACGAGTGGAAGTACGTGGCGGATGTCGAATTGGACATGGCACCCGAGCTCCCGCTAGTGCCCGTCTTGCGTAACGAGTTCAACCAGGTGATCTTGAACTTGATCGTCAACGCCGCACATGCCATCGGTGAATTGAACGCCGGTGGTGCGCAGGGCAAAGGCAAGATCCGCATCGTCGGGCGAATTCGGGACGCGCAGTTGGAGATTCGTATTAGCGATACTGGCGCAGGCATTCCGGAGGCCGCGCGAGCCAAAGTCTTCGAACCCTTCTTCACGACCAAGGAGGTCGGTAAGGGTACCGGCCAAGGCTTGGCCATCGCCTACTCCGTCATCGTCGACAAACACCAGGGCTCGATCGCCTTTGAAACCGAGGTCAATCGCGGGACGACGTTCATCATCTTTTTGCCGCTCGTCGACTCCGCGGCGGCGACAGCCGTCGAGGGGGAACCATGAAGGTACTATTCGTAGACGACGAACCGCGCGTGCTGGAGGCAATCGAGCGAACGCTGTTCCAACTCGACGTGGAATGGGAAGTCAGCTTCGCCGAGGGCGGACCAGCCGCACTCGCCGAACTGGAAAAGGGACACTTCGACGTGGTCGTGTCGGATATGCGCATGCCCGGCATGGACGGCGCGGCGCTGCTGGGCGAAGTTTGCGCAAAGTACCCGCACGTGGCCCGCATCGTCCTATCTGGTCAAACCGATGAAGCTGCGGCATTCCGCGTCGTGAAGGTAGCTCATCAGTTCTTGGCCAAGCCGTGCAGTTCGGAGACCCTTCAACAAGTAATCGGGCGAACCCAGGAGCTGCGCAACTGGCTGAACGAAGAGCGCTTGCAGGCGGTAGTTGGGCGACTGGATCGCTTGCCCTCGACACCGCGACTATTCACGGACTTGTCGCGCGCACTCGACGACGAATCGACGTCGGCCGATACCGTGGCCGCGATCGTTCGCCAAGATCCAGCGATGAGCAGCAAGGTGCTGCAGATCGTCAATTCATCGCTATTTTCCTCGGGGACGGCGGTCAGTGACGTACGGGCGGCTGTGCTGCGCCTGGGCATGAAGACCATCCGCAACTTGGCGCTGGGCATTGGAGCGTTCGATTCGATCGGCAAGACCAGCACCCGCTCGCAGGCCTCGATCGACGAGTTGCAGAAACGATCGCTTGCCATTGCGCAGCTCTCGAGCCGCATGGCTCAAGGGCGAGAAGATACCGATGCTGCCTTCATGGCTGGCCTCGTGTGTGACGTGGGTCAGCTGATCTTGGCGAGCTCGCCCGCGGAAGAGGTGGTCGAGTGCCAACCAGACGCGGTCACCCACGCTGAAGTCGGGGCGTTCCTGCTCGGTCTTTGGGGTCTTCCTTTCCGAATCGTCGAGGCCGTGGCCAACCATCACGCGCCGCTGCGAAACGCCCACGATCGCCTGGGACTCCCGCAAATCGTCTGGCTCGCCTCGTGCCTGGTGTACGGCGAAGAGCCCGACTCCAACTACATGAAACGGATCGGAGCGGACGAACTGCTCCCCAAGTTCAAAGGAATGATGGCGTGACCAAAGCTAGCAACCGCCGCGTCCTGTGCGTCGATGACGAAATTCGCGTACTCGAGGGTTTGGAGCGCACGCTCTTCGAGCACTTCGAGGTGACGACTGAGAGCAACCCACTGCAGGCCGTGAAGATCCTCGAGGCTGGACCGCCTTTTGCCGTCGTGCTCTCCGACATGCGCATGCCGGAGCTCGACGGCGCCGGGCTTTTGGCGCGCGCCAGAGAAATTGCCCCCCTTACCTCGCGCCTCCTCCTCACCGGTCAGGCGGACGTCAACTCTGCCGTCGCGGCCGTGAACGAAGGCCAAATCTTGCGCTTCTTGTGGAAGCCTTGCCCGCCGGACGCGCTGATCGCTGCGTTGGAACTCGCAGTCGAACAACACCGACTAGTCACCGCTGAGCGCGAGTTGTTGGAGCGCACGGTGACCGGCTGTGTGCGCCTCTTGAGTGACGTCTTGTCGTTGATGGCGCCAGCGCTGTTCAGTCGCACGCAACGCATCAAGACGCTGGTCGCGCACATGACCCAAAAGCTCGGGCTAGAAGATACTTGGCGCTTCGAAGTCGCCGCGCTGTTCAGCATGATCGGCTGTGTTGGTTTGCCCGAGGCTACGCTGGAACGCGCCCTGGCCAAGCGCCCGCTCGACCCGGCCGAGCAGAAGGCGTTCGACGAACACCCGTTGATGGGGCACAAGCTGCTTTCCGAGATCCCACGGTTCGAAGAGATCGCGGCGATGATCAAGCTTCAAACGGGCGGTGCTCACCGACCGCCGATCGACGACGTCGAGCGCGGTGGAGCAATGCTGCGAGTCGCGATGCAGGTCGAGCGCGCGACCTCCGATGGCGCTGCCGTCCCCAACGTGCTCGCCTTGCTGGAAAAGAAGTTCGGCCCCGCAGAACAGCCATTTTTGAAGGCGCTGGCCGACTTTCGGAACGCCGAAGGCTCGACCACCGTGCGCGCGTTGACGGTCGGACAGATGACCGCCGAAATGATCTTGGAAGAAGACGTACGCACGACCAATGGCGTCGTGGTCGTACCAAGAGGACGAGACCTGTCGATGGTTTTGATCGAAAGGCTCTTCAAGTTTTCGCGCGCCGGCACGCTCGTCGAACCGATCCGGGTGCGCGTGCCGAGCTGACCCGAGGGAACATGGTCTCGGGCGTGCGTAAGATCGCGTTCAAGTTGGCGGTGCTCGCCGGGATCCCCGTGATCGGCGCGCTGCTCTTGTCCGTCGAGGTCGAGAATACCGCGCGCGAACGCTCCCACGCAGCCGAAGCGATCGGCTCGATTGAGGACTTGGCCGAGCTCTCGGCACGCATGACGGCTACGGCCGACGAGCTGCAAACGGAGCGCGCGCTCGCCGCGTTGACGTTGGGACTACGCCAAGCAACCCAACCGCTGGGCCAGCGGATCCAAGCGGCCCAGGCTGCACTCACGAGTCAAGAAGCGAAAACCGACGCCGTAGTCGCGCAAATGGAGAGAGCGCTCGCCCAGCGCGAGGTCACGCTTCTACCGAGCAGGAGGTTGCAGGCCGCGCTTCGAATGGCCCGCGCAGAGCTGGGGCGAGTCCGCACCGAGCGAGTTCGGCTGAGCGCAGCGCAGACACCGATCGACAGCGTGCTCAACTACTACTCCAACATCAACGACCGGCTGACGGACGCCACGGCTGCGTTGACACGCCTCAGCAAAGATGGCGAATTGCTCCGCGCTCTGTCGACGCTGGTCGCGTCGATGAGAGTTCAGGAGCGCGAGTCTCGAGAGCACGCCGTGCTGAGCCATAGCTTCGCGACCGCCGAATTCGCGCCTGGAATGTATCGTTATTTGGTCACGCTAACGACCGAGAGAGACGTCTATTCCGCGACGTTGCAGAGCTTCGCGACATCGGAGCAAGTTGCCGCCTATCAACGGGTGTTCGAGCAGCCAACCGCTCGCCAATCGGCGCTCATGCTCGGCGCCGCGCTCGATGCCACCGAGGAAGCGTTGACCGCCGACCCAGACGCCTGGTTTTCCGCGCAAGCAGCCACCGTTCACGATCTCTCGCTGATCGAAAAGGAGTTTGCGCGCAACGCACAACGAATCGCGAACGACAAACTCGCCGAATCGCGGCGAGCCGTGCGCTACAGCGCGGCGCTGGTGCTCGGTGTGCTCGCGTTCTCCCTTACCCTCGCCATGCTCGTCGGTCGAGGCATCACGCGCAGTATCTTGGCGTTGCTCGCGGTAATCGACAAAGTTCGTGGCGCCCAAGACTTCTCGCTCCGAGCGCAGAGGACGACGTCTGACGAGGTAGGCACGCTAACCGATGCGTTCAACGAGATGCTCAACGGCATCGAGCTGCGCGATCAACAGCTGCACGCCCATCGCGAAAACCTCGAAAGGACCGTCTCCGCGCGGACCCTCGAACTATCGAAGCGAAACGAGGACATGCGCCTCGTGCTGGACTCGGTCGAACAGGGCCTCGCCACGCTGGATAACGGCGGACACCTTTCAAGCGAGCGCTCGCGAGCCTTCGATGCATTCTTTGGCCGCCCCGCTACCGGCGTCCCATTTTTCCAGCACATCGCGGGCGCCGATCGGTCCTTATCGAGCACGCTCGAGTCGCACTGGTCGCGGATGATCGCAACCGCGGGGAACGATGAGCCTCAGCGACCGAACGAGCATCGCTTTCAAATCGGAAGCCGCCACTTCACCGTCGCCTACAAGGCAATTCATCGCGGGGGCAGCGTCGAGGGCGCGCTATTGACCATCTCGGACGTCACTCTCGAAGTCGCCGAAGCCGCTGCACGCGAACGACTCGAGAAGGAACTGCAACTTGCGCAAAAGCTGGAGGGCGTCGGACAGCTGGCTGCTGGCGTTGCTCACGAAATCAATACGCCCATGCAATACCTCGGTGACAACCTGCTGTTCCTGGGCAAAGCGTTCGACAAGCTCGCCGAGCACCTGAACAATACCGAGCTTGCCCTTACCCAGGCCGACCCGAGTTCCTTAGATCGGGCTCGCAGCGCCATCGAAGCCGACAAGGCGCGCTTGAAGTTACCCTACTTGCTCAAGAACACCCCCAAGGCCTTACAGGACTCGAGCGCAGGAGTCGCACACGTATCCAGTATCGTCCGGGCCATGAAGTCGTTCGCGCACGTCGACGGCGACGAGAAGACGACCGGCGACGTCAACCAGGCGCTCCGCGATACGTTGATCGTCGCACAAAACGAATATCGCTCGGTAGCCGTGGTCGAAACCGACTTGGGTCAGCTACCCATGGTCATGTGCTTTCCGGGGCGCTTGAACCAAGTGTTCTTGAACTTGATCGTCAACGCGGCACACGCCGTGGCTGATGCCAAGCCCGAGGCCGGGGGCAAAATCAGCGTCCGTTCGCACGCTGAAGAAGGCGTGGTCGCAGTAACGATCGCAGACAACGGCTGCGGCATCCCGAAACACATCCGCGACAAGATCTTCGATCCGTTTTTCACGACCAAGGCAGTAGGCAAGGGTACGGGCCAAGGGCTGTCGATCGCGCGCAGCATCGTTGTCGATGCGCACGGTGGGACGCTCTCCTTCGAGACCGAGCAGGGCCGCGGCACCGCCTTCACCGTACGGCTACCGATAGATGGCCGAAAGCATTTGAACCCTGCCTGAGCCGAGCAACGACCGAAAGCTATTGGGCAGTTTGAGGCTCCGGCATTTCCAGCTCGAACTTCTCGTCGACCGTGTAACCCTCGGTGTCGCGCACGGACCATGTACCGTCGCCCACGAGCTCCAGCACGCGGCGGTGATACCGGAGCACGCCGGGGTGATGCGTCACGCTCACCAGCGTAATACCGAGAGCGCGCAGCGCTTCATACATCTGGCTCTCGTTCTCGGCGTCGAGCGCGCTCGTGGCTTCGTCCAGCACCGCATAGCGCGGTTTGCCGATCAGCACGCGGGCGATTGCCAAGCGTTGCGCCTCGCCCCCCGAGAGCACCTTGGCAAAGTCGACCTCGACGTCGAAGCCGCCGCAGCGCTCGGCCAAATTGGGCAGATTGACCGAGCGGAGCGTGGCCTCGAGCTCTCCCTCACTGACATCGCGGTCGACGCGCGGGTAGAGCAACTGGTGGCGCAATGAGCCCAAGATCATGTACGGCCGCTGCGGCAGGAACAACATATGTTCCAGATCCGGATAGCGAATCGTGCCCATACCGGCCCGCCACAGACCAGCAACCGCTCGCAGTAGCGAACTCTTGCCGCCGCCGCTGGCCCCCACGATCACGAGCCCTTGGCCTTCAGCAACCACGAGTGACACGTCGCGGATCAACGTGCGCTCGTGGTTCGGCGTTTGCAGCGTAACGGACTCGAGCGCCAGCTGAGCGTTCGGTACGCGCTCGATCCAGTCCTTCGTCGGATCTGGTGGCCGATTTTCCAATACGAGCACGTGTTTGAACGCATGCAAGCGTTCGATGCCGGCGGCGAAAGCGCTCAGGGTCTCGAAATTGTCGACGAACACGGTCAGCGCGCTGAGCATCGCGGCGAACGCACCGCCTGCTTGGACGGCTCGCCCGACCTCGAGTTCGCCGGAGAGGATGCGCGGCGCGATGATCACGCTGGGCAAAGCGTATGTCAAAAAGCTGTACAGGTATTGAAATAAGTTCAGCCCGAGCGTTCGTTTCAGCAACCGCGTGTAGTTCTCGTATAGCCGAGCGAAGCGCTCGCGCACGTGCGCGCCCTCGCGCTTTTCGCCGCCGTAGAATGCAATACCCTCGGCGTTTTCGCGGATGCGAATCAGACTGAAGCGAAAATCTGCCTCGCGCCTGAGTTGCTGGAAGTTCAGCCCGATCATCGGTTTGCCGAAGACGAAGAACGTGAACACCGTGCCGGCCAATGCGTACGAAATCAGCACCCAAACCAACGTCCGCGAGATCGACCAAAGCACGCCGCTGAACGCAATCAACTGCAACAGCGCACTTACAATCTCGAGCAGGAATGTGAGCGACTTCTGAGTAAACGCGGCGACGTCTTCGGCGATACGTTGGTCCGGATTGTCGATGCTCGCGTTCGACGTCAGATCGTAAAATGCGCGATGACTCAGGTATTTGTGCAAGAAGTCGTGCGTGAGCCAGCGTCGCCAAGCAATGCCGAGTCGATCGCGCACGTAGTAGTAAAAGCCATAGATTGGCACGGCGACGATCAACGCTGCGCCGAACACGCGCATCGATCGCCAGAAGCGCACGGAATCCCGCGCGGCGAGTGCGGAGGTGAACTCCCCGGACTGATCGTTGAACACGACCACGAACTCGGTTCGCCCAATCAGCAGAATCACCAGCAACGCCAAGAGTCCGCGCGCTAGCCACTTTTGTTCGTGGAACCAGAAGGGCTTGGCAATCTGCCAGAAGCGATGCCACAGCCTTTGATCGAAGCCCGGTTTGCGTGCGCGCGTTGCTTTGGACAAGAACAATCCCGAGCCGGAGGCTCTATGGTCTGAGGCTTTTTGCAGAAGCCGTGCCGAGAGTCTTGCGTCATCGAAACGCTACAATCGGCGCGGGAACTGCGCTGTTGCGGTGCAATGCGCCTCGCTTCGCGAGGCACGGCGACTTTAACGCCTCAGCGGCTAGATGCCCATCGGGCCAAGCTCATGTTTCACGAGCACCCCTTCGCCAATGCGGGGCGCCGGGAGCGCACGCAAGCCGCCGTCTTTCCAAACCAGCAGTGCCAGGCTCGGATCATCCAGCGGGCGGTCGAACGAGACCGAGAAGCGGGTCGGACGGCCCGAACGTTCCTCGAGGATCTGCACCACCCAGTTTCCGACGGGCGCACGGTCACCGACCCGTAACGGAGCGCTTTCTGGACGAAACAGAGCCTCGAACGTCCCTTCGAGCAAGGCCCCGTCGATGACGGTGATTTCGAGCTTGCGCTCCTCGACGCGCTTCACCCAGTGGTCATGGGCAGACGTCGAGAGCAGCTGCACCGCGACTGGGAGTGGTTTCGGGCGGGGCGCGAGGTACAAGCTGGCAGGCAAATACATTCCGACCAACGGATCGGCGAGTCCGATCCCAGCGACGGCGAGGCCGGGCCGCGCCGGAATTTCCGCCCTCGCGGCGATCTCCAACGCGGTGTGAGACGACGAAGCGAGCTGCCTTGCGAAAAATGCAAATGACAGCGGCGCGAGCGCGCCATGAACTAGCCCGAACAGAGCGACCCCAGCGCGGGCAAACCAAGTGAGCGCAACCGATTTTGCGGCCCTGCCCGCGTGCAACAGCACGAGTGAAAGCGCAGGAGCTAGCGCCAAGTCTGTTTGAAGCAAGACGCGATCGCCGGGAATGCTCGCAGCGCCCGGAAGCATCGCGAGCAAGCCCCCAACCAACACCCACCCGAGCGTACGCCGGAGTGCCGGGTCGAGAGCGCGGCTCGCTCGGCGCAACAAACCGGAGAAAGCGAGCGTCGCCAAGACGCCGAGTGTCCCCAAAACCCGGCTCGAACTGGGCACCATCAGCGAGAACTCGGAGGGGATGCAGAGCAGCGCTGCGTCGAGATACACCGCGAGCCGCCCGGGCAAGAGTTTCAGGTATGCGCTCGTTTGCCCGATCGGATCGACATAGCCGCCAATGCCACGCACGCCAAAGCCCAAGCCTTTGTACACTGCTGCGTACGCGACGAATAAAGCACCCCAAGGGGCCAGCGCGCGCAAGCGAATTGCCAATGATTCGCGGCGTCCAATCAACTCGTAGGCGGCGACGTAGCCGAACAGCGCAAGCCCCGTTTCACCGCCGCACAACGCCAGCGCTGCGCAGCCGAACGAGCCGAGCAGGTGCTTTCGCGCGTCCGCGTCCGCGCGCTCGCGCGCCTCAACGTACAGCAGGAGAGCGATCGCGGAGAAGACCCCAGAAATTGCCACGTGCCTCGCCGACGGCCACGCTGCCGCCATCCAATGCGCGGGCGAAACCGCAAATAGCAGCGCGGCCAGGGCCGCGGCCCGCTCCGGCAAGAGCCGCCGAAAGAGCATGGCTGCGGCAAGGCTTGCAAGCACGTACCAAGCAATCGAGTGAACGTGGTAAAATAAAGGGTTTCGTCCCGCGACCGCATAATCCAGAGTCAGCAGGGCGCTCGACAGCGGGCGACAGAACGAAAGCCGGATGCCGTCGACCGACCACCATGGAATCGCGCTTTCCCGAACCAACTGGTCACGCTCGCCCGGTGCCCCGGTCATGAACGAATAAAGGTGAAACGAGCCAGGAATGGGCGTTGGGGCGATGCCTTCCACGGCAAGCACCATCGCGTGGTCATCGCAATAAAAGTCCGCAAACAGCGAGGGCAGCGCGAGCAACGCAGAAACCAGCGCGACCGCCCATAGCACCCGAGGAAAGCGAACCACGGCTCATCAGACCACAATTGAGCGCGGCGGGGAAACGTGCCAATACCATGAATCGGATTGATATGACCGAGCGTCCCAATCCTGCTCTCACCGCTTCCGCCCTCGCGGTGCGCGCGCCGAGTGCGCCGCCGGTCGATCGCCGGGCGGTGACGGACACGTTGTCGGACGTGTTGCGCGCAGTGCGTCTCACTGGCGCCGTGTTTTTCGCGGTTGATGCTTCAAGCCCCTGGGTCACCGAGGCGCCGCCCGCCACGGCGATTGCTCCGCACATCATGCCCGGCGTCGAGCACGTGATTGAGTACCACGTCGTCACGGCCGGTTCTTGTTGGGGCGGCGTGGTCGGCGAGCCGCCGATTCGTCTGGAAGCGGGCGACATCATCGTATTCCCTCAGGGTGATCCGCACGTGATCTCGAGCGCGCCCGGAATGCGCGCGGAGCTCGACATCACGCCACACGAGCGAGCCAGCCGAAGTCCACTACCAATCGCCATTTCTATCGATGGCGGCGGCGCCGAGCGGACGCAAATGATCTGCGGCTTCTTGGGCTGTGATGCGCGCCCCTTCAATCCGCTGCTGGCCACGCTGCCGCGCGTGATTCATCTGCGCGGCGATGGTGAAAACGGCTCGATTTTGCGGAATTTGGTGGAGCTCGCCGTCGCCGAATCGGGCGCACCCAAAGCCGGTAGCGACTGCATCTTGTCGCGCCTCAGCGAGCTGTTGTTCGTCGAGGTCGTACGCCGCTATGCGGCCGCGTTGCCCGCCGAGACGGTGGGTTGGTTCGCGGGCCTGCGTGATCCGCAAATCGGCCGCGCGCTGCAACTTTTGCATCAGCGTCCAGCACATCAGTGGAGTTTGGAAGAGCTGGCCAAGAACGTGGGCATGTCGCGGTCGATGTTGGCCGAACGCTTCGCCCATTTCGTAGGACTTCCGCCAATTCAATACTTGGCGCAGTGGCGCATTCAGCTCGCCGCAGGTCTGCTGCGCACGAATAATTCCGGCTTGGCCGAGATCGCCGAGCGCGTCGGCTACGGTTCCGAGGCCGCGCTGAGCCGAGCATTCAAGCGTTGGGTCGGCGTGGCCCCCGCCCTCTATCGTCGCGGCGCCGATACGAGTTCGGGTTTGCGGTAGTGCGGAGCGGACGCGCGGCCATTCTCGGACCCGGCCCAGATCCTTAAAAAGCTCTGGGGGCGAATTCGCGCCCAGGACAGGAGGAGAGCAGTGATGTCGAGCGATAAGCAGTATCAGGGTCGTTGTTTCTGTGGCGCGGTCGAACTCAAGGTTACCGGCGAGCCCGCAGCCATGGGCTATTGCCATTGTGAGTCATGCCAACAATGGTCCGCGAGCCCCGTCAATGCGTTCACTTTGTGGTCGCCCAGCGCGGTCACGATTACCCGCGGCGCGGATCAACTCGTGTCGTTCAGCAAAACCGAGCGCAGCATTCGCAAGTGGTGCAAGAGCTGCGGTGGGCACGTTCTGACGGTGCACCCCGGCTGGGACCTGATTGACGTCTACAGCGCCGTGCTGCCGGAGTTGCCGTTCAAGGCGATGCTACACGTGAACTATCAAGACAGCGTGCTGCGAATCAAAGACGGCTTGCCGAAGCAGCAGGACTTCCCGGCAGAAATGGGTGGTACCGGCGTGCTGCTCCCGGAGTAGTCAAAGATGCGCCGCTCGTCCGCTCGGGCGGCGTTGTCACCTCGTGCGTTGCCGCCTCGTGCGGCAAGGTGTTGCTTTCGAATTTTGTTGATGGGGCCTCATCACGATGCGGTCCGTCACAGCCTTCGGCGTCCCTTTGCGAATTGCCGGGAATGCGATCCGCGCCGAGCGCGTTTTGTGCTCGAGAATGCGACGAACAATGCGGGGCGCGCTGGCACTGCTGGGACTTCACCTGACGACAGCCTGTGGGGCCAGGCACCGGCCGACGAAGAGCTACCCGTCGACGGCGTCTACCAAGTAACGACCGTAACTCGGAACGACACCTGCTCGCCTGACACTCTGCAAGGCGTCGATCGAGATCTGATGCAAGGAACGAGCGCGGTTGCGAATTTGAACTTGTGGTCGGGCTTGCGCCAGGACGTCCCATGGTCAGGCGGTGAACCGATGGAGAAATGGAAGTGCGATGCCAACGACTCGACCGTGAGAACCGAACCCATCATGCGAGCCGCGTACGAGCTGAGCGACCTCACCTCTCACTCGTTCAAGGCCGTGAGCCAAGTCGATTGGAATGATCCCACCGCGTGTCCTCAATACTCTTCGGACCGAGTCGTGCTCCCGTCTGCGCCTTGCTCGGTAGAGAGAACGCAAACCTACGAATTAATTGCGGCCTGCCCCACCAAGCTCGATAACGTGGGCTGCCCCGGCCCAAGCAGGTAAGCGCGCCCGGTGACTAATCGCTCTCGTCGTCGACTGGCTCGGAGTCAGAAGCGAGGAAAATCGCCAACAGGTCACCGATGGCATCTGGCGTGAGCCGCACGTTGAAAGCGACCTGCTGGCGCCCCGCGTCGGACCGCGCGCGCGTGATCCAAACCGGCATGCGCGTCCTGCCCTGTTTAGGCAGCCCCCATAGCTCCTTCAACGTGGACTGAGAAGCGAGCACCTTCGATTTCGAGTCCGCCGATACGCCGAAGGCGTTCACGGCAGCCAACGTACCGAAGCCGAGCCCACTGACGGGCTGCTTTGCCAATTGTCGCAGCTCGACACTCGCCCCGAGGGTCTTTGCGGGGTCCGGCCTGAGCAACGCGCGAAGTCGATCCATTGCCAGCGCTTCATCGGCGGCAAGCGAGAGCCACAGGTGTTGTGCGCCGTCTGTCGCTACCAGCACGTGATGCGCGCTTGGCGCAGGAGCCGCGGGTTTGGCTTTCGAAGCCACATATCTGGGATTCGGTTCGAAGCGAACCACGAGGTGCAACGTGTCCGAAGGCAGCCCAGCCGACTTTGGCAACGGGAGCTCGCGAAAGTCGAGGTTCGAAGGCAAAGGGGGACTGGGCTTGCCCGCTTTTTTCTTACGGTATTTGGTCTTGTCCGCGGCTTGATGCAGTAGCTCGCGAAGAGCCTGCAGGTACGCGCTCGAGTCATCCTCGATTCCGACCAAGATCCAGCCACCAAGCTGGGTCTGCGCCTTTTTCAAAACTGGATCGGCGCTCCCAGAACGAGGACCGCGGTCGCTCGCGCGCTCAGCCGCCTCGTTCAGTGCGCGCGCCGCGCGATCCAGATCGCGACCATAAGCGAACTCGAATGCTCCTCCACGCAGGAGCAGACTACCGACGCCCTTCTCCATTTGGTCGAGCATCGCAGGCGGAAGCTCGTCGTCGTCGTCCGCATCGGCCAACGTCCGGAGCTGATGGATCCACGTAGCGGCTTGCCGGCGTATCCGCTCTGGTTCAGCGCCTTCCGAATACAAGGCAGCGTCGCAATCACTCGGCAACTGCCAAAACGCGTCGGGAACCGGCCTGACGGGTCCAACACGACCCACGAGGCTCGTCGAGAGCAGGGATTCGGAGCGCGCGAAACCGAACTCTTGCGAGAGCTCGACGGAGTTTCTCTTGAGCGTCAGATTCCAGCTGAGGCCATCGACATCATGGGCCCAGTCAGTGACCATTCGTTGACCCCATTCGCGGGTAGAACGGTCGCTGTTCGATTCTTCGCTGCGCGGGGCTCCCTGCTTGTGCGCCTGGTTTTCAGCAGCTCTGAGCAACACGGCCTGTAGCGCGCTACCGGGAACCTCCGCGTGAAAATTCGCGCGATCGACCTCGGTGCGCGCCGCCGCCATCAAGAACTCAGCTTGCTGCCCGATCAACTGGGGCTGAGTCGCGCATATCAATCGCGCGCCAACCGGCTTGGCGGCGTGCCAGAGCTCGCACTCGAGCTGATTCCCAGTACGTTTCTCCTTGGGCTCGAGCCGCCAGCGACCTTGACTCTCGTGCACGAGTTGAAACTTTTGGCTCACTTGGCCGAGGAACGTGTCCGAGTCGAACACGCTCGCGGCGATGACCATGCGCGTGGGGCCTTCACCGAGTCCTGATGTGGTCAAGTCGATGGGCTTCGACAAATCGACAGTGCGACTGAGCGTCGCGCCGAGCCGATGCTCCAACACTTGAGTTGGGTCGAACATCGAACCAACCCCGAGCAGCGTGGTCAGCAGCGGAACGTCGCGCCCGGGTGCCGGCACACGCAACCAAATGATGACGTCCTTCGGTACGCCATGATCCACGAAACGCGCGACTTCGGATAGCTCACCGGTCACCGCCTGCTGTGCGACAGTCGACGGCTTCGAGAGCGGTGCTTGCGCCGCCGATGTTGCGCACGCCGCAAGCAGCGAACTTGCCCCCAAGCACATCAACCGACGAGCCCCAAACCATCCATCTCTGAACATCACGGCACGAGAATACACGCTTCAGCGCGAACCGCGCGAGCAGTTCAGCCACTTGCCGTTTGCGCGGCACGGCGACAAGATTGATGAACCATGAACGCAGACGAACTGCGGCAGCTTCAGGCGCCGCTCAAGGCGCGCTACAAAGACCACCCTGAGACGGCGTTGGTGACGCTGCGGGCGGTCGGCCGCGTGGCGCAGAGCACGGTCACGTGCGCGATCGAAACAGGGAAGCCTGGCATCCCGGTCGGTCTACATCCGGCCGCGGGTGGTGATGGTTTGGCCGCGTGCTCCGGCGACATGCTGCTCGAAGCGTTAGTCGGCTGCGCCGGCGTCACGCTCGCAGCGGTTGCCACCGCGATGGGCATCGAACTCAAGGCCGCAATCGTAACCGCGGAGGGTGACCTCGACTTTCGCGGCACGCTCGGTGTCTCACGCGACGCACCAGTCGGCTTTTCGCACATCCGCCTGCGCTTCGAGATCGACAGCGACGCGCCTGCGGACAAAGTGCACAAGCTGGTCGAGCTCAGCGAGCGCTATTGCGTCGTGTTCAAGACGCTCGCCCAGCCACCCACAATCGAGGTCCGCACTCGAATATCGCCCGAGCGGGCGCCGAGTGCTGGGGAGTGAATGGTCACGATTTGCGGCTGATTGCGGCTCAGCCTTCGGCGTCCGAGGGCGGGAACGAAGCGATTTTGCGAGGTGCGTGGCGGGGGCGCGATCGCCCCCAAATCACAAACGCGGTCGAGCAAAGCCGGCAATGGCGCGATAGAGCTGCGGGCGTGAAAGACGAAGCACGGTCGTTTTGCGACAAGCGGTGCGAGTCGCGGTCGCGCGAGTCATTGAGAGTTGGATCAGCCCGTGGACCTCGAGCGCTTGGCACGCGAGCCTCACGACTGCGCGCACTGGCGTCACTTACTCTTTCGCGCGCGTCTTCGTCGCTGCCTTCTTCGCGGAAGGCTTCTTGGCGGGCGCTTTCTTCGCAGCGGCTTTCTTCCCTGGGGCCTTCTTTGCCGGCTTTGCTGCAGCTTCCTTGACTGGCTTGGAGGCCATGGCGCCGTCGATCGCTCGAGCCGCTGTCTTCAGTTGTTGCGCAAAGTCTTTGCTTGGCGGCAGTTCGGCGACGTCACTCACGTCCACGAACTTGGGCATCATGCCGGTCCACACGCCGACCTTCACGTGCTTCTTGAAGGCGGCCATGCTCGCGAGGATCTTGTCACCCAAGAGGAAGAACGGCACGTTCCACTTGATCGTCTCTTCGACGCTGGGGAAGGCTTTACCAACGCGACTGCGTGCTTCGTGCAAGATTGCCTGGGCAAACGGCGGAGCCTTTTCGATGTACGCATCCACCCGCGGGTCGGTCTTCATGTCGCCGAAAATTACCGCGCTCCGCCCGAGCTGTCGCTATTTCTGTGCGGGTTTTCGCCAATGATTTGTGGCGAGCGCCCGCCCGTAGCAGGCTTCGCGCGCTCATGCCCGTCGAGTTCGCACTTCGCCCGCGCATCCGGTTGCGCGAGGCGCCCGCGCCGCCCCGTCGCGCGCGGGCGCGCTTGCCGAAGTTCGCCTTGCCGGCCCTGACGTATTGGCTCGCGATTGGAGGCTTGGTCTATGCATTCGTACAGCACCACGAGCCGAGCCCGCTGCCAGCTGAAACCGAAGCGGCGCTTGCCCCGCTACCAGCTCCAGAGCCTCCCGCGGTCCGTCCTTGGTGGCGTCCTCTCCCCGCGCGCCCCGCGCCGGATGTTCCGGTTGCACCGCTCGTCCAACCGACAGCTCAACAGCCCGAGCGCGAGACTCCGAGTTCGGAAATTCCGCTGGCGGAGCAGCATGCAACGCCCCCCTCGGAGCAGCCGGAGTTGTCGCTCGACTCGGAACCTCGGCTCGACGCGGAGCCTCCGGTGAGTCGCGAGCTGCCGTTCGACTCCGACGCTGCGCTCGGGGTCGCTCGTCGCGCAACGAAACGCATCGAACGGCGAAGTGCCGCCATCGCTCCGTCGGAACAGGCACGCACTCCGGATCCGAGTGCTGCGCTGTCCCTTCCACCTCTCGACGAGCCTGCACCCGCTGCACTTCCGATCCCCAATCCTGCTCCGACTCACGCGTCGGCGCCGCCGGGCAACGCGCGCCCCGCCGTGACGGGCGGGCTCCCCTCGTGTGAATCCGCGATCGCCTCAGCGAGCCAAGAGGTCGATTTTTCTGGCGGAAATCGCGCCGCGGATCTGCCGAGTCAAGCCATCGCGGCAGTGCTCGAAAACGGCGTCTGGCTTTCGAGCTGCAACGTCCCCGAGCGCACCTCGCTCGAGATTTGCGTCGCCATCAAAGGTGGCCGAGTCGTCGGCGCCAGCGTCGGCTCACGCCCAGCAGACGCGAGCGTCAACGCCTGCGTGAGGCGGCGCGCGTCGTCATTGCAGTTTCCATACAGCCCGCATTTGGACGTCGCGCGCACGCGATTTTAGCTACTGCGGCATTTCGTCATTGCTGAACGGTGTGATGCGGGCGGCAATGAAAACGGCTCCGCCATCGCAAAGCCAAGTTAGGCACCGCTCTTGCTTCGCTAGCGAGCAAACTTGCCTAAAACCATCGTCCAAATGCCTGCCCCGACTGCCACCCCCTCGCCATCCGAGCGTTCTGCGCTCGGCGCGGGCACGATTATAGGTGGGAAATATCGCATCGACGGCGTGCTCGGCACCGGCGGCATGGGAGTGGTCCTGAGCGCGACGCACTTGGAGTTGGATGCGGCGGTCGCGATCAAGGTTGTGCGTGACGATTTTGCCGCGAACGAGGCAGTTGTGTCGCGACTCTTGTTCGAGGCGCGCGCCGTGGCACGCATGCAGAGCGCGCATGTCGTGCGAGTCTTGGACGTCGCGCGCCTGCCCAATGGCGCGCCGTACGTGGTGATGGAAAAACTGCGTGGGGCAGACCTGGCGGCGCTGCTCGAGCAACGCGGACCACTCCCGGTCGGAGAAGCCATCAACTACGTGTTGCAAGCCTGTGAAGGCTTGATCGAGGCGCACAGTCTCGGCATCGTCCATCGCGATCTCAAGCCCGAAAACCTATTCTTGGCT
>Ga0164241_10002548_pt1 | contig 19477 bp, 19 predicted proteins | sample OricomyardsoilBY_FD_108780 | JGI IMG/M metagenome (GOLD analysis project Ga0164241, IMG submission 108780) | Backyard soil microbial communities from Emeryville, California, USA - Original compost - Back yard soil (BY) | ecosystem: Environmental > Terrestrial > Soil > Unclassified | place: USA... | reverse complement strand
TTGTTTGGGATTCTCTTCAAAACGCAGGTCACGGTTGGTAAGAATTCCTACTAATTTTTTATTGGCATCTACAATAGGAATACCGCCAATCCGGTTCTCGCGCATCAGCCGCAGTGCATCACCGATCAATCCTGTTTCTAAAAGTGTAATAGGGTCGAGGATCATACCGCTTTCACTACGCTTTACTTTGCGTACATGCTCTGCCTGTTTTTCCAGGCTCATGTTTTTATGTAAAATACCAAGGCCGCCTTCGCGTGCCAGCGCGATCGCCAGTGAGGCTTCTGTTACGGTATCCATTGCTGCAGAAAGCAATGGTACATTTAAATGTATCTCTTTTGTAAGCCTTGTTTGTATGCTTACATCCCTGGGAAGTACCTGACTAAAGCCGGGCATTAAAAGCACGTCATCAAACGTTAGTCCTTCGCCGAAAAATTTTTTGGAAGATTTGCTGGGTGGAGTATTTCTTGTTGCCATGTGCAAAGATAAGGCGAAAAATGGAAGTAAAAATTGAAAAGTAAAACGGTAAAAAATACGATCAGCGGATTAATGTTGTAGTCCCTTTTTGCAATACTTTCTCACCCGTATCTGTATGCGTATAGCGTAAGTACCATACATATACACCCGTGGGCTGCGGCATACCATTGATCTTTCCGTCCCATTTGCGTTGCCAGTCTTTTGTAGTAAATACCAGCTGTCCCCAGCGGTTATATACGCTGAACTCAAGGTCCTTTGCCTTCAAAGCGTTATAAGGAAATAAGAAATCATTCAGCCCGTCACCATTGGGTGTAAAGGCGGTAGGCACTGCAATAAAGCAACTGTTTAATATGCGTACAATTTTGGATACACTATCACTGCATTGTATTGATGTATTGGAAGCGACGAGTTTAATGGTATAAAAAGATTCAATTCCGGTTTGTGGAAAAGCAACAGGCGCAGGGTCTTTTACAGCACGTGTGCCACTTACTGCAAAGTTCCATTGCCATTGATCGATAAGGCCTTTGCTTGCATTGGTTACTTTCAATGCATCTTCGGGGCAGATGATAGAAGGCATATCAAATGAAGCTCTTACTTCATTATCAAGTATAATTGTATTTTTTACTGTATCAGCACATACACCGTTGCTTACTATTAGCTCTGCAGTATTGCTACTGGCAGCAGGCCATACGATTACAGGGTTTTGTGATGTACTTGTGGTTGTATTAAATTTCCAGTTCCAGCTATTTACATCATGCGCACCGTTATGAGAAAAATAAAGTGTATCATATTTGCAATCCATATCGTTGCTATAACTGAATGTTGCTGATACTGTATCCACTGCTGTAAAAGAAAGCGTTTGCGTAGGTGTTTGTTGCCCGCATTCATCAATAACAACAGTACCATCGTTGCCCGCTTTCAACCGCAATTGATAATTGCCTTTTACAGAAATGGGAGAAGATAATTTTACAATGATATAATCTGTTAATCCATTTATACAATTATTACCGGAAGCTCCGCTTATGGTGACAGCACCGGGACCGATGATTGCAAAATCACTTCCATCAGCAGCTATACTTGCACAGTTTATTCTTTTTGGGAAATACACTTTCAGCATATCCGGTGCGCATCCTACTCTTCCGATACTATCAGCAAATATGGGTTGCGGTGTGAGGTATTGAAAGGGTACCTGTTCATTCACGGGAATATTCCTGTCGCAATTGTCGAGTAATGTATTCGTTCCTGTTCCGTTTCCAATGATTAACTGGTAATTGTTATTAGTGAGCGGTGCAGAAAGCGTAATAACCAATTCATCGAAGTCGAAAGAAGAAGAACAGTTAACAGCATTTACACCAGTAACCGTAGCTACAGCAGGCGACAAACTGAACTCAGAACCATCAAGGCTGGCGCATTTCATTTTTTTATTCAGCTTCACTGTAATTTTTCTGCCATCACAATCTGCTTTGGCAGATGCAAGATGTGGCTCCGTAGGATCTGTAATAACTGCAGTGCCACCCGCAAAAGAAAGATCATAACCGCTTTGTGTGTCTGTAAAGTGGCTTATTAAAAGTAGATATTCATGTCCTGCAATAAGGTTTGGGCTTTTTGCAAATGTGGGCCAGTTTTCATTAGGTGATGAAGCACATTGAATAAAGTCCAGGCCATTTCCCGTAGCGCCGGTAGCGCCATAAGACCCAGACCAGTTGCCAGTTACAATGATTGTTCTATCTGTATAAACATCATCAGGGTTTTTGCCTGTAATATCATACAACTGCCAATCATAATCTTCCGCAAAAATTAAGGGAGTGATGACAAAGGAAAGTGTGCCGCTTTGATAGCATGTAAACTTATACCAGAAAGGATTCCTGTTTTCATAATCAGCGTTTCCAGAGCCGGAGCAACCGGGTACAAACAATTTGTTGGAGCTGCACAATGGCACTGTTGTTTGCCTGAATATAGTATTGCCACACACCGGAAAAGCGGTAGAAGGGTTTTGCCCCAGTGTAGTACATTGGGTATAGCCTGTATAATTTATCAATAATAAAAAAACCAGTAAAACCAGTCCTGTTTTCAGGATACTCTTCATTTGTGCGCAATTAATTTTGATTGACAACGCAATCGCCGGAAATGTTGCCTGCCTCTATGCCAGCTGGTATAATTTGCCGGGCAAAGATACTATTACATTCCGGAGTTCAAGGTTCAGGATAGTGGCGGCCACTGTACCGCTGCTAAGCTGGCTCTTCAGGTTGAGTTCATCAATATGCACGGTTTCTTTTTCATTTAAAATAGTAACGATGATTCTCTCGTTTTCGTTTAGCTCGATAAATATTTCCCGTTGGGCAGAACGCCGGGGCTTTTTCTCATCTGTCCAGTTAAGCATTGTCAGCAGGTCATCTGCATCGGTTAGCAGGTTGGCTTTATTTGTTTTTATCAGGTGGTTACAACCAGTACTTTTCGCATCACTCGCTCTGCCGGGAAATGCAAATACATCTTTGTTATAACCATTCGCCAGTTCAGCTGTAATCATGCTTCCTCCTTTAATGGTTGTTTCAATAACAACTGTAGCATCGCTCATGCCTGCTACTATACGGTTGCGGGAAGGAAAATTATATCGTTCCGGTTTTGTATTACTGCGGTATTCTGTTAGTACACCACCGCCTTGCTGTATCATATCTTTGGCAAGGCCTGTATGTTCTGATGGATAGATATGATCAAGCCCATGCGCGACTACCGCGACTGTCGGTACATTATTTTTTACAGAAGCTTTATGCGCTATTACATCAATGCCAAACGCAAGCCCACTTATAATTAAAACATTGTGTGCTGCAAGTGCTTCAATAAATTTTTCTGTAATACTCCTGCCATATTCAGAATTATTTCTTGTGCCAATAACGGCAACTATTCGCGACGTATTAAGATTGGCTGTTCCTTTATAAAATAAAAGAGTGGGAGAGTCGTAACAATTCAATAAACGCTGCGGATAATTTTTATCAGTAATAAAAAGCGGTTGAACGTTATACTTCTCAATAAATTTTATTTCTTCTTCGGCTTTACTGAAATCGGTAAATGATTTTATGTTTTTAGCACCGGAAATATTAATGCCTTCAATGCTTTCAAGTGTTGACAGTTTTGCTTTGAAAATATCTTTTGCACTACCAAAATGTTGGGCAAGTGTTTTTGCTTGTACAGTGCCAATATGCGGAACAGATGTCAATGCAATCTGGTACAGTAAGTCTTCGGTCATTGATAGGAACAGAATTAGTTATATAGCAATATAAATAACCTGTTGCAATCAGTTTGCAGTAATCTTCAATTCTGTTCTTCTATTTTTTGCCTTGCCTTGTTCCGTTGCATTGTCAGCAACTGGTTTTGTTTCACCATATCCTTTTGCTGTTAGCCGGTCTGGTTTAATACCATTGCTGATTAAATAATTCACCGCCATTTTTGCGCGGTTATTACTGAGTGTAAGATTATCTGTCGGCTTACCTACATTATCTGTATGCCCGCTTATTTCAATTTTTACTGTGGGATTATCTTTTAATAACTGCACTACTTTATCCAGCTCTACCTGCGATTCAGGTTTTAGTTCATACTTATTTACATCAAAGAAAATATTATTCAACACCATGCTTGCGTTCACTTCGATAGGGGATAGCGGAATATTTTTTTCATAAGTAGAGTCTGGTGATTGTTTGCTTAACAGGTAATTATCAGAATAAAATAAATATCCTTTACGGGTTACATTAAATGCATAGTCGCGCCCCACGGGTAATGTAATCAGATAATAACCTTCTTCATCTGTCTGCACTTTTGATAGTAATTGTTTGGTAGTAAGGTCTATCAATTCTACTGATGAAGGAATACCTTTTGTAGTTTTTTTATCAAACACCTGGCCTTGTACCCACAATGTTTTATTAGGCCTTGCGCTTTGTTTCAATTCAAAATTATAAATATCCAATCCTCCTTTGCTATCAGCACGGTCGCTGGCATAGTAAGCTGTTTTTCCATCGGGAGTAATGTATAATGTCCCTTCTCTGTCTAATGTATTAATGGGGTAACCTAAATTAACGGGCTTGCTCCAGGAACCATTTGGGCCTTTGCGTATATAAAAAATATCTTCATCACCGTAGCCCGGCCAGTAATCTGAAGTAAAATATAATGTTTGATTATCAGCATGCATAAAAGGGCATTGCTCATTGCCACTTGTATTTACTTCAGGGCCCAGGTTTTCAGGTTGGCTCCAGCGGCCATTCGGTTGCAGATGGCAAACATAGATATCGCTGCCACCATAACCACCAAAGCGACGGCTTGCAAAATATAAATCTCTTTTATCGGGCGATAAGCAGGGTTGCGAATCCCATTGATCAGAATTTACATTCGGGCCCAGGTTTTCAGCTTCGCCCCATCCATCCTGTGTGCGGTAAGAAATGTAAATATCAAAACCACCGAAACCATCGCGCCGGTTATTAGCTGTAAAAACAAGCCATTCGCCATCGAGCGAAATATTTTGTGCTGCTTCGTTTTGTGGTGTATTGATATTGCCTTTTAATTTTTGTGCTTTATCCCAGCCCGCAGGTGTTTGCAGGCTTGAAAAAAAATCTTCATTAAAGTCATTCAACCTTCGTGTAAAAACTAATTCTTTTCCATCAATGGTTAATGTAGGCCAGTATTCAGACTCGGTAGTATTTACATTATCACCCATATTCTTTGGCGCGAATACATAATCTTTATCAGGGTTTTGTTTTTCATAATCAACAGCAAATTCATAGCATCTCTTCCGGTATTGTGCAGCTTTTAAAGCTGTAGGGTTTTTAGGAGGATTTTTATCTAATAATTCATTGACAGCATTGAGTGCTTTTTGAAATTCACCCAATCTTGCAAGGTTGATGGAATAAGGCAATTTAAAATCAAGCGAATAATTAGAATCGAGCAAGAAAGCTTTTTCATAATTTTCTATACTCGCCGGGTAATTTTTTAATTGACCATATATGCCACCTAAAGAAAGATAAGCTTCGAGGTATTTATTATCTAGTTCTAAACTTTGTTGTAATAATCCGGTAGCTAAAGCCAGGTTTCCGCTTTGTGCTCTTTGCATAGCCTGCGTATATAGCGCAACAGCTTTTTTATTTATTTTGGAAGGATTATAGGGTTGGGCAGAAAGGATATATACAAATGTGAGAAAGTATAAAGCAAGGCCAATCTTTTTATTAAATAGTTTCATTGACAGTAGGATATGAATGAATAACGAATCTATTCAATTTTTATTCCATAATGCAATAAAAAGGATCAATTTTCACGGCACATTAATATACTTATGTATTTGCAGGCTCAGTTGCCATTGGGGGTGTACTTTGATATAATCAATAATTAACGGGGTGATTTGCGCTGCTTTATCCCATTCGGGTTGCAGGTACAAGCGGCAGGAGGAAGGTACCAGTGCAGCATATTTCTCTGCCCAGTCAAAATCAGATTTATTAAAAACAACAGCTTTCAGTTCGTTAGCATGAGGCACTACTTCCGGCAATGGCGCTTTAAATTTTTTGGGAGAAAGGCATATCCAATCCCATGAACCGCTTAATGGATGAGCGCCAGATGTTTCAATATGCGTTTTTAAACCAGCACTTTGTAATGCTTGTGTTAATGCATCCAGGTTATGCATCAAAGGTTCGCCACCGGTTATCACTACTATTTCAGCAGCTGTTTCTTTTACAATAGATACAAGCTTGCTGATACTGATCAATGGATGCTTATCTGCATCCCAGCTTTCTTTTACATCACACCATACACAACCTACATCGCAACCGGCAAGGCGGATAAAATAGGCGGCTTTGCCCTGGTGAAACCCTTCACCCTGTAAGGTGTAAAAATGTTCCATTACAGGTAATGAAATAGCAGCTATAGGTGCATCATTTTGCATGTATTCTCTTCCTAGTTTTTCTGCAGGCAGGAGTTGTATGTATTTTTTAATAAGGCTGCAATTGTCATTGGCCCTACACCACCGGGTACCGGAGTAATCCATGAACATTTCGGTGCTACAGTATCATACTGCACATCACCTTTTAATTTAAATCCGCTTTTTTTTGTTTCATCTTTTACGCGGGTAATGCCAACATCAATTACAATAGCGCCTTCTTTTATCATATCGGCAGTTACAAATTCAGGTTTGCCAAGTGCAGCAACAATGATATCTGCCTGTAAGCAAAACGCTTTGATATCTTTTGTTTGTGAGTGACAAATAGTAACTGTACAATTGCCCGGGTTTTTATTTTCACTGAGCAAAATACTCATAGGCCTGCCTACAATATTGCTTCTGCCAATAACGACAGCATGCTTACCCTTTGTATCAATTTTATAATGTGCCAGCAACAACATAATACCATGCGGTGTAGCCGGAATAAATGTAGCCTGGCCTTGTACCATCCTGCCAATATTGATCGGATGAAACCCATCTACATCTTTATCCGCATCTATTGTATTAATTACTTTCTCATCAGAAATATGTTTGGGCAAAGGCAGTTGTACTAGTATGCCATCAATATCAGGATCATTATTCAGCTCTTCTATTTTTTCGAGCAGCTTCATTTCTGATACTTCTTCTTCAAAACGAATCAATGTAGATTTAAAACCTGATTCTTCGCAGGCTTTTACTTTCGCTCCTACATAAGTTTCGCTTGCACCATTATTGCCTACCAGTATGGCAGCAAGATGAGGAATTTTTTTTCCTTCATTTGCGCGTTGTGCAACATCAATTTTCAATTCATCTTTAATTGCCTGTGCTGCGAGCTTTCCATCTAAAATTTGCATGGCGCAAAGGTACTGTCAGCCGCCTATACCCCAAAAATCAATTGGTATTTTATTTACCTTAGAAAACAATAATTCTCAACTCCATGAAAATAGCCCACCTGCTATTATGGCTGGTGATTTGTTCTGCCCTGCATTCCTATGGACAGTCATCTCACGTTCCTGTGTCGTATGCCTACACGGGTATAGGTGCTTATAGCCAGCACTCTGTCGATGCTTTTTCTTTCTTATCCAACCAGGCTGCGTTGGCACAACTAAAAAGTGCTGAGGCAGGCGTATTTGCCGAAAAGCGTTTTTTGCTGGATGAGCTTTCTGCTTACACTGCTGCCGTCGCTTTACCAACAGCTTCAGGAAATTTTGGATTAAAAACAAATTACTATGGTAATGCTGATTATAATGAATCAGTAATCGGGTTAGCCTATGGGCGCAATCTCGGGGATAAAATGGATGTAGGCGTTCAGTTTAATTATAACCGGATACTAGCTGCAGGTTATGGAAGCGCCAATGTAATAAGTGCTGAAGTAGGAACTATTATTCATGTAAGTAAGCAATTGAATACGGGTATTCATATCAATAATCCTGTAGCAATGAAGTATGGAAAGAATAATGATGAAAAGCTGCCTTCGGTTTATTCATTTGGTATCGGGTATGAGCCGTCTGATAAAGCATTGCTGAACATGGAAATTATAAAACAGGAAGATGAACCGGTAAATATAAATGCAGGCTTTCAATATAAACCGGCAGACCAGGTATTCGTAAGGGCGGGTATTTCTACAGCTACGTCCAGGGTATGGTTGGGGGCAGGCCTATTATGGAAAAATTTCAGAATAGATGTGATGAGCAGCTATCATTCACAGTTAGGGCTTAGCCCGGGTGTTTTGTTTTTAATGAATTTTAAAAAGAAACGGGAATGAAAATGCATTTTCTATTTTGTTGTATTTTTTGTTTTGTGAGTGCTAATGCGTTTACACAGGAAGTAACGAATGAAACAGAACAGCAATTAGAAAACCTTACAGAAGCAGAGGACGCAGAGACGGAAGATGATTATTACCTGCAGGAAATATCGCATTATAAAAAAACACCCCTCAACCTGAATAGCGCAGAAGCAGAAGACTTACAAGACCTGCGTGTGCTTACTGATTTACAAATTCAAAACTTCATTTCTTACCGGCGCTTATTAGGAAAATTAATATCGGTGTATGAGTTACAGGCTATTCCGACATGGGATATTATTACTATAAAAAAGATATTACCGTATGTAACGATTAGTAATGCACAATCTTTTACCGAACAAATTGCATCGCGTTTTTCTAAAGGCAATCATATAATGTTAGTGAGAACTTCGCAAATTTTAGAAAGGTCGGAAGGGTTTGATGCATCTACTACGGGTACAAAATATACAGGGAGCCGGCAACGTTTGTTTGCAAGGTACAAATACACGTATAAAAATTTAGTGCAGTATGGAATCACTGCCGATAAAGATGCCGGAGAACAATTTTTTAAAGGCCATCAGAAAAACGGTTTTGATTTTTACTCCTTTCATTTGTTCGCAAGAAAATTAGGATTGATAAAAGCCATTGCCATTGGAGATTATACACTGAGTATGGGACAAGGTTTAATTCAATGGCAGGCTATGGCATTTAAAAAGAATGCAGGGGTGACAGGGATTAAAAGGCAGTCAACCGTTTTAAAACCTTACAATTCTGCTGGCGAATATAATTTTCATCGGGGTGCGGCTATTACCATTGGTAAACGAAACTGGGAAACAACGGCTTTCGTTTCATTTCGGAATCTAAGTGCTAATGCAGATCAGAATGCGATAACTAATGAAGAGATGTTCACTTCTTTTCAGACATCAGGTTATCACCGTACGCTTACAGAGATTGAAGATAAAAATGCCCTCAGGCAAACTTCTTTCGGCGCTACTATTTCGTATGCTATAAAGGGCTTGCATGTAGGTATCAATTCTATTCATTATCAATTTTCTTTGCCTTTGCAAAAAAGAGATGAGCCATATAATTTATATGCCATCAGCGGCAATGATTGGAGTAATAGCAGTATAGATTATAGTTATACATTCCGGAACATGCATTTTTTTGGCGAAGCCGCGATTGATAAAAATTTTAATAAGGCGTTTATTAATGGGCTTTTGGTAAGTATAGATCCAAAAATAGATGTGTCTCTTTTATATAGAAGCATAAGCCCGGCTTACCAGGCTATTAATGCCAACGCGTTTACTGAGAATACATTGCCATCCAATGAAAATGGTATATATGCAGGTATTGTAGTAAGGCCTGTTCCCGTTTTGCAACTACAGGCATATGCAGATGTATATCGTTTTCCATGGTTAAAATATCTTGTTGATGCGCCTTCTTCCGGGAGGGATTATCTTATTCAGTGTAATTATACACCTAATAAAAAAGTAGAGATTTACACGCGGTATAAAACAGAGGCAAAGCAAAAGAACATTTTAATGCAGGATGGTATTACCAACAGCCTTTCCTTTTTTACCCGAAAAAACTGGCGGGTGCACATAAACTATATTATAGATAAAACCCTTAGTTTCCGAAGCAGGATCGATATGTTGTGGAATAAGAGTATGGATAAAAATCCTACGACAGGTTTTCTGCTGTTTGCAGATATTTTATATAAGCCAATGTTTAGCCCCGTTTCTGCAACTGTGCGCTTACAATATTTCGAAACAGATGATTATGACTCAAGAATATATGCGTATGAAAATGATGTATTGTATAGCTATTCTATCCCGGGATTTTTTAATAAAGGATACCGTTATTATTTGTTGTTGAATTTTAATTTACCCAAACAAATACGAATAGATATGCGATGGGCGCAGACAATTTACAGCAACATATCATCTATAGGCAGCGGCCTCGACGAGATTTCGGGAAATAAAAAATCAGAAATTAAATTACAATTGACCAAAGAGTTTTAATGCAGGAATACCCTTCAGCTTATTCAGCTTCTTCTATTTTGTATCTTTACTTTTTCATAGTTTATATAAAGAAGTAACATGTCTGATCAAATACAACAACCCAACCAACTCAATATCGAGATTTCAGAAGAAATTGCAGAAGGAGTATATGCGAATCTCGCGATTATTACACACTCACATGCTGAGTTTGTAATAGATTTTGTAAATGTGATGCCGGGAACGCCCAAGAGCAAAGTGAAATCGAGGATCATTCTTACGCCACAGCATGCAAAGCGCCTTATGCGGGCAATGACAGATAATATCAGCAAGTTTGAAGCAATCAATGGCCCGATAAAAGATATTGAGGAAGTACAGATACCAATGAATTTTGGTGGCCCTACGGCGCAGGCTTAATTACAATAATCCTTCATCAGCAAAACTATAATAGCCCACTTCGCTTACTATGATGTGGTCTAATACACGTATGTCAAGCAGTTTGGCTGCTTCAGCTATTTTATAGGTAAGGTCTTCATCAGCTCGGCTGGGCTTCAGGCTTCCCGAAGGATGATTATGACAAAGTATAAGGCTGACTGCATTTTCTACCAAGGCTTTTTTTAAAATGATACGTGGGTCTGCAACAGTACCGGTTATTCCGCCTTCGCTTACGATTTCAAAATGAATAATTTTATTAGCACGGTTTAAAAAAAGTACAGCAAAAACTTCGCGGTGATGGTCTTTTAAAACAGATTGCAGATAGTGGGCAATATCTGTACTGGATGTAACCACTTTTTTATCCGTAATACTACCCGCCTGCCGCCTTCTTCCCAACTCCAGGCAGGCAGCAATAGTGATCGCTTTTGCTTCACCTATTCCCTTGATAGTCATTAATTCTTTGGCAGATAGCTTTCCTAGCTGATCGAGATTATCTTTACCCAGTTTTAATATTTCTTTTGCCAGGTCTACCGCTGTTTTTTGGCGGGTACCATTATGTATCAGTATAGCCAATAGCTCCGAGTTGCTAAGGCTTTCGGGCCCTTTCAATAGTAATTTTTCTCTCGGCCTATCGTCTTTTGCCCATTCCTTTATTGAGTACTTATGCTCTTGCATAAAATTAAATTAGCAAATAATTTAGTGCTGTAATACAATATTTATTGCATTGCGTGCAAGCGCCAATAAAACCAATTAGAAAAACCAACAAATCCAATTGTATGAAAGCCAAAAACTTTACCTCTGTGGGGGCTTTGCACCCAGTACTTTTTTTTGCAGTAATGTATGTGGTAGTATTGTTCTTTTCTATTTTTATCTGCTCTGCTTTATTTTATAGTTGTACATCTAACCATACAGATGTAGCACAGAAAAAAGAAGCGCCTGCAAAAAATTATAATGCACAGGCATCTCCCGCTGTAGTAACCCGTTAATTTATTATTTGATTTTTCGTATCGGATCATGCAAAGGATTAGCATGATAGTAATATCTTCGCGGCACACTTTTACTCATGCAATCAGCCAAAATTTTTGCCGGAACCAGCTCCGAAACGCTTACGCGGGATATCTGTAATGAATACGGAACAAAGCAGGGAAACGTTATTATTCAACACTTTAGCGATGGCGAAATTTGCCCGGTCTTCCAGGAAAGTATCCGCGGTGATTTTGTTTTTCTGGTACAAAGTACAAATGCGCCTTCTGACAACCTGATGGAATTGCTCCTGATGGCTGACGCTGCCCGCCGCGCTTCTGCTTATAAAATAATTGCCGTCATTCCCTATTATGGCTATTCCCGCCAGGACCGTAAAGACAAACCCCGCGTAGCTATTGGTAGCAAATTGGTAGCCAATATGTTAGTGGCTTCTGGTATAGATAGGGTCATCACAATGGATCTTCATGCCCCACAAATTCAGGGGTATTTTGACATACCGGTAGACCACCTCGATAGCCACGCTGTTTTTATTCCTTATATAGAGAATCTCAAGCTTGAAAACCTTACCTTTGCGGCCCCCGACGTGGGATCGACCAACCGCGTAAGGGAAATAGCGAACTATTTCAATGCAGAAATGGTAATCTGTGATAAGCACAGAAAGCGTGCAAATGAGATAGCCAGCATGGTAGTAATAGGTGATGTGGCAGGAAAAGACATTGTGATTATCGATGACATATGTGACACAGGTGGCACTTTGGCAAAAAGCGCTTCTTTATTAATGGAAAAAGGAGCCAGAAGTGTAAGAGCATTAATTACTCACCCTGTACTGAGCGGAAAAGCATACGAAAACATTGAGAATAGTGTGTTGGAAGAATTGGTAGTATGCGATACCATACCGTTAAAGAAAAGCTCACCGAAAATAAAGGTGATTTCAGTAGCAGACCTTTTTGCAGTAGCTATCAGGCATGCTTTTGAAAATAAAAGTATCACCAGTTTATTTATTCATTCGCAAAGAAGAGCGAGCTTATAGTAAGTAATCATTTAAAAACAAAATAGACAATGAAATCAATTACAATCGAAGGACAACTGAGGACCGGATTCGGGAAAACCGCCACCCGCCAACTCCGCTCTCAGGACCTGGTGCCTGGTGTAATTTACGGGGGTGCGCAGGAGGTTAATTTTTCAGCTTCTGCAGCAGCATTTAAGCCTTTAGTTTATACATCAAGTTTCCAGATCGCAGAAGTGGTAGTAGACGGTAAAACGTACAGAACTATTCTGAAAGATTTACAGTTTGACAAAATCACTGATACACTTACACACGTAGACCTTCTGGAACTGGTAGAAGATAAAAAGGTAGTTGCTACTATTCCATTGAAATTTACGGGTACTTCTGTAGGTGTGAAAGGTGGGGGTAAATTCATTGCAAAAATGAAATCCCTGAAAGTGAAAACCTATCCGAAATACCTGAAAGAGCAGATTGAAGTAACTATCGACAATCTTGACCTTAACGGTAACATTCGTGTAGAAGATGTAGTGGTAGAAAATTATGAAATATTAAATTCTCCACGTATTCCTATCGCTTCAGTTGTATTAACAAGGCAATTGAAACAGGAGGAATCAGCAGCGGCATCAACTCCAGCAAAAAAATAAGCTGTTTAATAAATAGTATAGCCCGTCTCGCACACAAGCCAGACGGGTTTTTTTTGGCTAAAATGCGATATTTGATCAATCACTAAGAGACCATGAAATTTTTAATCGTTGGATTGGGAAATGCCGGAACTGAGTATGCACATACACGGCATAATATCGGATTTGATGTGGTAGCTGCATTTGTACAAAAACATGAGTCGGCTTTTCGTACAGACAGGCATGCTTATGTAGCCGATGTTAAGTGGAAAGGAAAAATATTTATCTGCATTTGCCCTACTACATTTATGAACCTTAGTGGCAAGGCTGTAAAATATTGGATGGATAAAGAAAAAATTTCTTTAGATAATATCCTTGTAATTGTGGATGAAGTTGCATTACCTTTAAACTGCCTGCGCCTAAGGCCATCGGGTAGCGATGGTGGCCATAATGGCCTTAAGAGTATTCAGGAGTTAGTAGGAAGCCAGGCATATCCGCGATTGCGTTTTGGCATCGGAAACGATTTTCCAAAAGGCCTTCAAGCCGATTTTGTACTCGGCAAATGGAAGAAAGAAGAAGAACCCCTTGTCAAATTGAAAATTGAAAAAGCCGTAGAGGCTGTTGAGCTTTTTGGCGCACGTGGAATTGATGCGGCGATGAACGAAATAAACAATAAGAAGTTTTCATTATGATAAATGATCGTGTTTGCTTATTTTAGCGGTCAATCAAATCAAAAGGTTTTAATATCCAGTTTTTTATAGAAGGCCTAGAATATATGGGATGAGCAATCCTGGAGTATCCGATGTATTTAATAAATAACTTTCCCGTTTATGAAGATTTTTTGCGTAGGTCGTAATTATGTAGCTCATGCGAAAGAATTGGGTAATGAAGTGCCGGACGAACCGGTAATTTTTATGAAACCAAAGAGTGCTTTGCTACAGCCCCATACCCCTTTTTATTATCCCGAGTTTACCAACGAACTGCATTACGAATGCGAACTGGTATTACGTATCAGTAAGAATGGTAAATATGTACAGGAAAAATTTGCTTCTAAATATTATGATGCTGTCAGCGTAGGTATAGATTTTACAGCAAGGGATATTCAGAATGAATTAAAAACCAAAGGGCTTCCCTGGGAAAAAGCAAAAGCATGGGACAACTCAGCCGTCATTGGCAAATGGGTGCCTTTGGCTGATATAAAAAATAAAAAGAGTATCCATTTTGGAATGTATAAAAACGGAGAGCTTGTGCAACAGGGCAGCTCTGCCAATATGATTCACAATTTTGATTCAATAGTATCATACATTTCAAATTATTTCTCGGTGAATATCGGCGACCTTATTTACACAGGTACACCTGCCGGCGTAGGAGAAGTAGTAGTAGGAGATGAACTGGAAGGTATATTGGAAGAAAATAGTATGTTCAAACTCGAGGTGAAATAACTTAAGATAGTCGCAAAACCAACTATAAGCCACCGGCAATTGCTGGTGGCTTTGTTTTATGCTTTTTCATTTATGGTAAAACGATAGCCTACTCCATGGATAGTTTCAATATTGACAGCAGGCTCTGCCGACAGGTATTTACGCAAGCGCGTAATAAATACATCCATACTTCTTCCAAGGAAAAAATCATTTTTACCCCAAACATTTGAAAGTATTTCTTCTCTTTTTAGAACTTTATTAGAGTGATTGCAAAGAAATTCAAGCAATTCTGCTTCGCGCTGTGTTAGCGATACGCTTTCCCCATCGTAAGCAAGTTTTAATTCTTCAGGGATAAAAGTAATTTTTCCGATAGATAAAGTTTTTGAAGAATCGACTATCAGCATTTTATTTCTTCTCAAAAAAACATTGATACGTGATAGAAGTTCTTTCATGCTGAAGGGCTTAACAATATAATCATCGCCCCCGGCACTAAACCCTTTTAGCTTATCTTCTTCCAGCGACTTGGCTGTTAAAAAAAGAATAGGAACCACATCACTCTTCTGCCTTATTTTTTTTGCAAGGCTATAGCCATCTCTGTAAGGCATGTTGACATCCAGGATGCACAGGTCGGGGTTATGCTTTTGATATAACTCCCATGCAGCTTCACCATCGGGGCAGTTGATAACTGTAAAGCCTGCTTCCTGTAAACTATCTTTAATAATGAAGCCCAGTTGCAGGTCATCTTCTGCCAGTAGTATTGTTGTTTTCGTATGCATAGTTTTATTCAGGTAGTTCAATAATAAATTTACTTCCGATACCGGGAATACTTTCAATTTTTATTTTACCATCATGCGCCAATACAATTTTGCGGACAAAGCTTAAGCCAATTCCAAAGCCTTTTGCCTGGTATGTATCGCCCTGGTGGAACCGGTAAAATTTTTTAAATATTTTTTTAATTTGCTTTTGCGGTATGCCAATACCATTGTCGCTTACAGAAAGCAATATCTTCCCGTTACTGTTTGCTGTTTCTACAATAATTTTCGGATCACGTGAATATTTGATCGCGTTATCAATAAGGTTTACTATTACAATAACAAGATAATCTTTATCACCTTGAAGGAAAGGGTCAGCGGCATTCAATTCTAACGTTAATACAGCGTTTGTTTTTGTAATCAAAGGTTCCAGGTTTGCTACTGCACTTTTTACTATATCATGCACATTCAATTTTTCTATGCGCAGGTGTAGTTTTTCAGCTTCTGTATTGGAGTATTTTAAAAGAGTTTCTATCTGTTTGCGTAAGTGCTCAGCCTGCTGCGCAACTATATCTGCATAGGTTGCGAGCTTTTCAGGTTTCGTATTAATAGACTGCTCCTTCAATACCTCTGCAGCAAGGCTGATGACAGATACGGGTGTTTTAAATTCATGTGTGAAGTTGTGAATGAAATCTTTTTGTGTCTCATTTAAAAATTTTTGTCGATAGAAATAATAAAGGCTGCCGCCGAAAAGAATGATCACAAGCAGCAATACAACACTGATTATAATCCAGAAATTCATCTGCGAAAGCACATACTGCTGCCGGTTGGGAAAGTATAATGTAAGATGGTCGAAATCTCTGTTAGTAGCAGGAATAGTGATTTTTTTGGTAACCTTTGTTCCTGCAGTTTCTAACAGGTCAGTATAAATATAACGGCCTGAATCTGCGCTGTAGATAGCCGCATAGCAGTTTGTAAGAATATCAAAATCTTCCAATTCATAATGTAAGTATTGAAAGATAGAATCTTTTCCTGTAGTCAGGGGTAGCTGGGCGATATATAAATGCGGCTCTGGTGCTTCAATCAATTCATTGAGATGAGAGGAATAATATACACTGGCATTAATATCTTCATACAATCCACGTATTGCTTTTACAATGTTTTTGTCAAACTCTTTTTGTTCAAGCCTGTATACTCTTTTCAACCAGATAAGCTGAAAGATGAGAATAACCGCAATAACAAGCGTGCTAAGGAATATTCCCAACCTGACTGCTGACGATCGTAGTGAAAATGAAAGCATATTGAAAGATGAAACAAAAATTAGAAATTCAAAATCGTGGTTTTGTTAACATTGGTTAATGGCGCGTTAACCAAATGTAGTAAATAAAAAAGACGGTCCTGGAAAAGACCGTCTGCCGAACTACCAAAACCACATGCTATTTTTTGTCAACCATTTTCTTAGGGTGTACTGTCTTTTTATGATGATGTTTTCTTTTTATGGCTGTTTGCTGTGAAGCGTTTCCTTTTTTATCTGCAGCAACACTTGTTGATTGTGCGCTTTTCGTCATTGCAACAGTATGAACAGCCATAGTAGGGTTACTATTTATGCCTGATTGTTTTTGTGATGCTTGTGCATTGGATACAGCAGCAAAACATAAAGCAGAAGCTGCGAAGATTATATACTTTTTCATAATTGAAATTTTGAAATGAATATTGTACTGCTAATTTCAATTATAAAAATTACCTGTAAGAAAATTCAGGGCCTGTTAACCGCAGTTTAACCTATACAAATAAAAAGTGAAGCCGGTTTCGCAGCTTCACTTTTATAATAATATATGGTAATTGGTAATAGTTAGAAACCTATCGCATTGCCACCATCTACGCGTATGCTGGTTCCGGTAATATATTTAGAAGAGTCAGTTGCCAGGAACAATGCAGCGTCCGCCACATCTTCTGGTTTTCCTAAAAAGCCCATTGGTGTTCTGCCCATTACTTTTTGTTTACGTTCAGGATCGTTATTCAATGCTTTGGCAGACATATCAGTCGCAATAAATCCCGGTGCAATAGCATTAATGCGAATTCCTTTTGGAGATAATTCTACAGCCATTGCTTTTGTCATTCCTTCTATTGCGCTTTTGGATGCTGTGTAAGCTATTACTTTTGGTAAACCATATAGGGCAGCCATTGAGCTGATATGGACAATGCTACCGCTTCTCTGTGTGGACATCACCTTTACTACTTCTCTTGATAAAGCAAACACTGCTGTTACATTTGTATGTAATATGCTTTGAAAATCTTCATCTGTTACATCTGTAAATTCTTTCTTCATATTAATACCTGCATTATTCACAAGGATATCAATATGCCCGTATTGCTCAGCAATATTTTGTACAAATGAAGGAATGCTTTTTAAATCGGTAAGGTCTAATTGCAGGCTAGTTCCGTTTTCTCCAAGTATTTCCTGTACTGCTGATAGTTTTGCAACATCGCGCCCAACTACAATAGTGAAAATATTATTTTTTGAAAATTTTTCTGCGATAGCTAATCCGATCCCTGATGCACCGCCCGTTACAATTGCGATTTGTTTTTTATTCAATTAATAATTATTTGTTCTTACTGTCGGAGCTAAAAGAGGAGACAACTATTTATTTTTTGCTGAAGAATCTCTTACAATTAACTCAGCTTCCAAAACGATATTACCATCCTGATTATTATCATCAGAATGAAGGAGCTGATTAAATAAAGCTGTGGCTGCAGCTTCTCCCATTTTTACCGCTGGATAGTTGACCGTCGTAAGCTGAGGAAAAGTAATGGTGCCAACTGTATCATTATTAAAACCAACAACAGCAATATCTTCCGGCACTCTTATTCCATATTCTTTAAATACCTGTACACATAAAGCTGCAGAAAGGTCATTGATAGCAAATATGCCGTCGGGCAAAGGCTTCATTTGGGCAATCTGCTTAGCAATATCAATCGTTGATTCTTTATCAAGTGCACCTATAAAAACATTCCTTTCATCGAAAGGAATGTTGAAATTTTTTAAAGCGTCTTTATATCCCGCAAAACGGTTTGCGTACACATTTCGTTTCTGGTTGCTGGTAATATGCACAATTCTTTTACACCCTTGTTGTATCAAATGGGTAGTAGCCTGGTAGGCCGCTTTATGGTTGTCTATAATAATTTTTGTTCCCCTGCTTCCTTCTTCCACGCGGTCAAAAAATACAACCGGAATATTGCGTTTAAAGAATTGTTGAAAGTGGGAGAGGTCTGTTGTATCAGAAGCAAGTGAAACTATTAAGCCATCTACTCTTTTATGAAAAAGGTTATTGGCATTGGCAATTTCTTTTTTCCCTGATTCTGAGGAGTGGGCTATAATAATATCATAGTTGACAGAAGCAGTCACTTTTTCAATACCTGCCAATACAGAAGCTATAAAGTTACTGTTCAACTGGTGCACCAATACGCCAATGGTTTGCGTCTTTTGTTTACGGAGATTACTGGCAAAATTATTAGACCTGTAGCCAAGCTCTTCGGCTTTATCAATAATCCTTTTGCGGGTGTTCGTATTAATAGCATGATGGTTTTTAAGGCCTCTGCTAACGGTTGCCGGTGACAGTTGAAGTTCACGGGCAAGGTCATAAATTGTAATTTCTTTTTGAATCATGGCAGCGTTTCTACAAACTCTTGTGTCTGTAAAAATAGCTTTTTTTTAATTTTTTTTGTGCAATCGGTTGCGGATTTAGAATATTTCTCTACATTAGCTTTCGGATTAGGGAATAGCATTAGATAATAATGAGTATTTATAGAATAAATTAATATTCTATAAAATTCAGATTCGAAATTGCAACCGATTACAAACGACCATAATAAGGTATTGATCAAAAACTGAAATCAACTATCAGTATGTGTAAATACCTTAAACATTTGATTAAAAATGCAACCGATTGCAAAGTAATGCAATCGATTTGATTTTATAAATAGTTGCTGTCATTTTGAGCATTAGATTGTTTTTGTCATGAGCATTAGATTGTTTTTGTCTTTATTTACCCCTT
>Ga0164241_10002547_pt1 | contig 19489 bp, 20 predicted proteins | sample OricomyardsoilBY_FD_108780 | JGI IMG/M metagenome (GOLD analysis project Ga0164241, IMG submission 108780) | Backyard soil microbial communities from Emeryville, California, USA - Original compost - Back yard soil (BY) | ecosystem: Environmental > Terrestrial > Soil > Unclassified | place: USA... | reverse complement strand
GATTAAGATGCTGCTGGTTGCGGCGGGTATGGCGTGATACCACCAGCCTTTTTGCTGCAATATGAAGCCCATTATCGCGCCAATCCCCATCGCACCGAGCGCCAGCATCAGGCGGGGCGGCACAATCCGGTACGGGTAGCGTAGCGCCATCAACACCAATGGGATGGCGCTCAGGGTTAGGTTGATAAGGATGACGCTGAATTGTTCATCCCACGATTTTGCGCTGTATGCCCCATACCCCGTGGTGAGGCGCTGAAGTAAAACCAAGAAGGCTTGCAACACGTCCGGGTTGAAAATGAAATATAAACCATGCAGCCCAGCGACGACCAATACCCCCACCACTTCCGGCGTGCGGATATGCAAACGGCGGCTGGTGAGGAGACCAACCCCCTCCACCACGAGGCCAATCAGGACAAAATAGGGTTTAATCGCCAAGCCAATCCCCGCCATCAAGCCGACAGTGAGCGCCAAACCCTGCCCAATCGGTTTGTCTTCGCGCCGTGCTAACCGTAACACCAGCCACGGCAGGTAAAGCAAGACAAAAATATGTTCACGCTGTCCCCATAAAAAAGTGAGGAACAACATCCATGATAAACCCAGAACACCGACCACCATGACGAGGGTGATGCTTCGTTTGCTGCAATAAACCCTCACTAACCGCCACATCAGCCAGAAATTGAGCAGCACAAGCGCGACCAAGCATACTTGTAATGTCATGGTGGGCGGTAACTTTGTCACCCGACTTAACAGCGCGGGCGCGATGTTGAGGACGTGAATCATCGGAAAGTTAATTTCTTCATAATCCACATACGGACGCTGTCCGTCCAATAATTTTTGCCCCATTTCAGGGTACATGGCGACATCGGGGTTGAGAAAGTGCGGCAGAATCACGATGTTCAGCAGCAGCAGAAACGAGATGAAGCCGATGAACCCCAAAAGGACTCGCTCAAATAAAGTGTGAATCGGGCGGTTTAACACGATAAATCCTCTGAGCGCGGGAACAAACGCCTATCCCTATATGTCCTTATGATAACAGCGTAGCGCACATCCAAACAATTTAGGCCGATTCCGTGGTGATGAGGACTCAAAAAGCCCCCTTATGGATAAGGGGGCTTTTGGGGTGGGATGCGTAAAAGCCAGCTAGGCTTCGACGGCCTCGCGGACGGCTACCGTCCCAGCCGTGTCACGGGCGTAGAACGCGATTTCGTCCTTAATCATCTCAAACCCGGGTTTCGGCGTGTTATAGACCCATGCGATATTCTTGGCGGTCAAGCCCGGGGCTTCGAGGTCAATCCAGAAGCACACGCCCTTATACGGGCAGGTATAGGTACGATTGGTCACCACCAGATGCGTCATATCGACGGACTCAGGGGAGAAGTACCAGTTACCCTCGAATACGCGGGCGCTGTTTTCTGATGGGCTACCGCTGGCAATCACGGTTTCGCTGCCCTTTTCTTTAATCACGAGAGGCATAATATCCTCACTCCTTACTACAGGGATGTCCACGCGAATGCGCGTCACGTTCTGTAACGTCATACCCTTAGACACCTTACTCGACCTATGACTTACACTGTTGTACCGCAAAACTCATCATCTACACAGCTAGAACGGGGTATCGGGCGTACACCAATCGGCGAGACAGGTTGGGGCGGGCGCGAATCCGGTCAGGTTGGGCAACGCACGGAACTGCTCTTTGGTCAGGTTGGTGTTCTGATATTCAATATAGACCTGAAAATCCGGCCCGCTGACCAAAATCATGTTCGAGTACAGGGTGTAGCTGCGGGCGATGATTTGAACCGGCGTGCCACGTGGGATGATGCCGACCTTGATGGTAGCCTCTCCATTCAAGAAGGCAATAGAGAGGTCGGTCTGTATTTGATATTCCGATATAACTGCCAGTGATGGATTAAATAGGCTGGTTTCGAGGGCGCTGGCGAGGATGCGCGTTTCGGTGAAGCGGGTGACGGCGACCTCGGCGTTATAGCAGAAATTGGGGTCATTCGCCTCGACTTCCAGCGTGAATAACCCGCCACGTGCCAGCAACGCAATCAAGGTTTGGGTGGCGCGGTTGCACTTGAACAAAGGGTCACCGCCGCGCCAGCCCGTGGGGCGTGTGCCGGGGCCATAGAACAGGTCGGCCATCAATTCGATGTCGTGACGAGTATCGCGGGCGATTGCCAGCGGAGTACTGCCCACCGCGCCAAACCATCCGACGGGGCGGGTGGTAATATCGACCAGACCGCCGTACAACAATTCGAGGTCAAGCCGCGCCAATAAGCCCAGTTGTGGGTTGGTCGCGTCAGCATTGCCTGACCAGCCTTCAGGGCGGCTGCCCACGCCGAATTGCTCATTGGTCAAGAGTTCAAGGTCAGCGCGGACATCCAGCAGGATATACGCCTCAGGGCTGATGACCGGCGTCGGCAAGAAGGTCGGGGTCGGTTGGACGGGGCCAGCGGTGAATTCTGGGGGGAACGGGGTAGCGGTGGGGAAAAATCCCGCTGCTTGTGCGGTGACGGTGGCATAGACCGCCGTCTGGGTCGCGCCGGTATCCACTTGCGGCGGGATGGTCTGCTCGGCTTGGATGCCGAGACCACGGCCAGCCGGTTTACTGCTGGCTGTCACCAGTGGCAGCACCAGCATCAGCGCCAAAGTGATGATTTTTATCGCACGCGACATCGTTATTACTCCTTCAGTCCGCCGCCAAATCAGCGGAAGTCTCCACTAATCCAAATGTTTTTAAGCGGGCGTGGTATTGGGCGATAACCCCGCTGCCGTGGTCATTGAAATGACCTTTAACCTGTGATGAATCAAGTTGTGCCGCTGACTCTTGGCGATGAATCTGTGACTTGAAACGCCGGACTTTGCGCCCAGCCTCCCAAGCCTCAACCTTGTCGCCCAGCCAGCCCGCCATTAACCCCTCTCCCAGCCCTTTCATCAGGCGACCTATTCGCCCGGATGTCCGCATCTCTACACGCGGGAACGGGCTATCGGCGTTGGGGAGGTGGTCAGATACCCACGCATTCGCCGCCCGAAATTTAGCGTAGAGGCCGCCCGAATCGAATAGTGGAATGGCCTGTGCGATTTCATGGGCGATGTAGACATCACAACGGCGCTGCGAGAGCGAGTCCGCCGCCAGTACAAAATTAGGGCAAATCGGCCAGTCCCATAAACGGGATAGGCGCACCACGCCGATAATCACCAATCGCGTCAGCCAGACTCGCCCGGGTACGGTCACGATGAAGTAATCAAAATCATCACCGAGGTGGGCGGGGTTGTCCATCGCCAGCGCACCCGTGACGGCCACCATCCGCACGAACGGCACGCACGCCAGCCAATGTCCGGCTGCCGCCGCCTTCGGCCACAGTTGCGCCGCCAGTGTATCCCGTTGGTCACGTAAGCTGAGGAGCGTATCGCGCCCGCGCAAGGCCACCCGTCCGCCTTCTTGAATCAATACATCACGCAAGGCAGATGATTCAGCCAGCGCTTGAGATATTGCTTCTAGGCTGACAGGGTGCGGTGACATCAAAAAATGATGTAGTTCATCAATACACAAGGCGAAATCGAACACATCCGCATACAGGATGGTGCGTAAGATAGACACCTCCAGCGTGTTGTCAGGGTTCAATCAGCCTCCAAGCGTAGCCCACACCCTCGCATTATAATCCAAAAAGATTCTTATCCGCACTTCCATACACGTTACGGATTCCCTAACGAAAGGTCATATCAGATGAAGCGGTGGGTGATTGTAGCCTTAATAACCCTATTGATATGCGGGGTGATGAGCGTGTCAGCACAGGATGACGTGCTTGAACCAACGTCGGAACGGGTCGAATTGACCGCTGGAGATGGGCGGATATTGGTTGGTGACCTCTATATCCCCGCCGATATCGCCAATGATGGTACACCCGCAATCCTCTTGATGCACCAGAATCAGAGCAACCGCGATATGTGGCAACCTATCCTACCGACGTTGTTGGACAATGGGTGGGTTGTGCTGACGGTTGATCTGCGCGCCCACGGTGAGACGGGCGGCAAGGTCGATTGGACGCTGGCACAGGAGGATACCCAGTTGTGGATTGCTCACCTGATGACGGTTGAGGGCGTGAATCCCACAAAAATTGCCCTGATGGGTGCGAGCATCGGTAGCAATCTGGCATTGGTCGGTTGTGCGGTCAACCCGTCTTGTCTGACGGCGGTGGCCTTGTCTCCCGGGTTAAATTATTTTGGGGTGCAACCGGAAATAGCCGTATCAGAAGGGTTACGCACGCGGTCTGCTTTGTTGATTGCGGCGCAGAATGACAGGACGAGCGCATTAGCAGTACGGCAGATGGCGGGTAGCTCCACAGGGGTGCTGGAAATGCGTGTGTATCGTGGGGGGCATCACGGCAAAGATTTGTTCAAAGAGGAACTCGAAAGCGTGCAGTCGCTTATCGTGTCGTGGTTTAAGGATGTTTTCGCTGATTAGGCTGGGTGTAAAGGGCTTGGCAATCCAAGCCCTTTACATGCTATGTTAAGCCGATTTTCTGTGGCGATTAAAACACCAAGACCGCAATCAGAGCGATGGCGGCTGGGAGGGCTTGTAGCATCAAGATGGTGCGCTTGACGGTCAAGCCGCCATAGATGCCAGCAACAATCACGCACGCCAAGAAGAAGATGGCGATTTGCTGACCAATGTCTGCGTGCGGGTGAAAGATGCTCCACGCCAAACCCGCCGCCAGAAACCCGTTATATAACCCTTGATTGGCCGCCAACCCTTTGGAGGCTTGCGCGAAGTCTTTGCTCAGGCCAAAGGCTTTCATGGCGGTAGGCGTCGTCCACAGGAACATCTCTAAGTACAAAAAATAACAATGTTCCAATGCGACCAACGCGACCAAAATTTTTGCGATGATTTCCATAAATCCCCCTGTTAAGCAGATTGCCATCCCCCGAAGATGGCGTATGTCTGATCATACCGCTTTTTTCGTCCTAAAATGACATGGTTTTGATTTATGCCAATACGCTGTGTTTGCCCCGTGGGATATTGTTTTTGGCGTCCACACTCCTACACGGGTATACATTACCCGCATTAGGCGTGGCGAATCCCCTTTAGGCCACAAACCCGCCCCCGAAGAAAACTTGCAGCGCCAGAATCTGTAAGAAGACCATCACGCTCATTCGTATCAGATGGGTGCGCGGGGCGGAATCGTTTTCCGCGAACGCGAAATACAACGGGAAGACCCCGCCCATCAAGCGCATATAAGAGACAAGTCCGGTGGTCAATGGGATGAGCGCTGACAGCAAGACATACCACCCGTATGACCCGCGCAATTTGAAAGTACGCGGCAACAGCAACGCGGTCAGTACCAGCATCCCCGTCCCTGTGATGATGTCGAATCGGATGGTTTTGAGTGTCAGCGTCCTGATGATGTCAGACCCCAACCGCGTGAGGTCGAAACCACCACGCACCGAGGCATGAGCGTTCAAAAATGTCAGCGGCGACCCGAAATACACAGCCATGTAAACCATAAAACTGACCAGTGCCAGCGGGATTCCCAGCGCGGCTACCGGAACCCACCCCTCATTAGCAAACCCACGCCGCAAAGCCGCCCATGCCTCGCCTTGACGAATCCGCGACAGGTTAAACCCGTGCGAAGCCGCCCACTCCAGCCAGATGACGCCGACCATCAGCACACCCGTCGTGCGGGTCAGGGTCGCTATCATCCCCAGCACAATCGCGCCCGTCCACTGGCGTGTGCGGGCGAAGTAGGCGCAGGCAAGGGTCAATAACAAGAACACGCTTTCGCTATAGGCCGCGCTGAGGAATAATCCCATCGGGTAAAGCAAGACATACAGCATCGCCCGCACCCGCCCGCCCGCCGAGAAACCCTCGTGTTCTGCCAGCAGTTGTACCATCATCAGCGTCCCCAACAGCGCCAGATTACTCACCAGAAACGCGGCGGAATCGGCGTTGCCAGTCACGCCCGATACCAGCTTAATCAACGCAGGGTACATCGGAAAAAAAGCCGCCGTCGAGTGAATTTCCGGCGAAAATGTATACCCGTTTTCCGCGATACTGATATAGTATGAGGCGTCCCAACGGAGCCACGGCTCTGTCCACGGCATCGCAGCCGGTCTGCCACCTTTTGAGATGATGAAGGCTTGAAAGGCGATGAGGATGAGGCGCGAAGCGATAAATAAAGCGATTGGAATTTGAAAACGCCGAACCCCGGCGGAGACGGATGACATGACATTAGGCAAAAAAGCGGTGGGCAGGGGATTGGTCATCGTCAGCACTCTGGTGATTTTCAACCTGATTTTATACGGCGTGCTTCCTCCCGCGCAACCTAGACCCGACATCACTCACGCCCAGCAAACCCGTCGAGCCGCTGAATCTGCGGGGATTCTGGCCGGATTCCAAGATTTTGATGCCGATGTGACGGACGCGGCGTGGTATGCGCCTGAACCACCCGACCCGTTGGACGGCGCGGTTTATCAATATATGGCGCAGACCGACGCGCCTCTGACGCTGACGGTGGGGTGTTCTGCCCCGTGGACGATTGAAATTGTGGTGATGGATAGAATACAGTCGCTTGCGCGACCAGCGGTCAGCGTGAGCGTCAATGGCGTTTCGCTGCCCCTGACTCAAGATCACATTTTCCGGCGTCAGCGCTATCAAGCGGTCATCACGGACGGCGTCGCTGGTGATTGGCGCGTGAACTTGAGCATACCAGACCTCATGCGTCCGTCTGACCTGTTCGCCACGGGGGAAAATCGTTTGTTGGGCGCAGCCGTCGATTGGGTGATGGTAACTGGCACGGCGTGTCGTTAATCGGGTTTGGGGGTGCTGCCGCTCAGGTCGCGCTCAACCTTGTCCATCGACTCCCCTTTGAGGAGTTTTTGGGCGGCGTCTTGATAAGGCAACGCTTGGTCTGGCGACAGACTACCGCCGAATTTATCACCGAACTGTTGGAACATCTCCCCGACTTGACGACTGTCGCCGCTGTCGAAGACCGACACCATCTCGTTTGAACTCATGCTGGTGAAATCGTGCTCGGTGGCTTTAATCGCCACTTTATTGATGAGTTTGGCGGCCCGCTGGCTACCACACTGCGGGCAAACCGGCGTGAGCGCTTCGTAATCCTGATAGCTTCGCACGCTGAGGGTATAGACCGTGCGGCAGTCTTTGCATCGAAAATCATAGCTGTGCATGGGGTAATTCACCGTCTTATTTACGATTGCATGATACTGGTAGATTATTAGAGTCACAACAATATTTTGGCAGACGACGTGCTGTGACCTAAGAAACCCGCCGAAAATTCGACATCAGACCTGATTCGTTATTTAACCTCAGTTTTGGATAGGTATTTCGTATTCGCCGCCAGAGACTGAAGCCATCTGGCTACCCGTTTTGAAGCCGACCAAAGCCCGCTGCTTTATCTAAATCTCACCTTACCAGCCACCTTCAGGTGGCTTTCAATGGCAGACGGACGCTTCAGCGTCTGGCGTCCAACGAGATTTGAGATTTGATGCGTTTGCCCTGTTATTTATTGACGGCGCGTGCGCCCCTACCAAATACATAGGCTTACGGTATGACCCGACGGGCGACTTCTTCCACGGCTGCCCAGAATGGATCGGCTTTCCGCATAGGGAACAACTTGGGGCGGTGCTGGCGCAAATCCGTCCAGCGGAAAGCGAATTCGTGCGGGCCACTATTGTCGCTGGCGAACATCTCCCAGTGAGTCCATGTTTCCGGCGTCGGATGGTCATAGCGCACGTGATAAAACCAGCGCACATAGGTGCAATCCGGCACGTCCAGATTGCCCCAATCGTGCATGGTTTGCTCGTTCCGCCCCAAGAAACTGACGATTTCAAAGCCGGTCAATCCAGTTTCTTCTTCCGCCTCACGGATGACGCCGACATGCGGCTCTTCATCTGGTTCAAGCGTCCCACCCGGAACTTGTTCCCAGTCCGTGCCGACCTCGATGAACGTCAGCAGTTCTGTCCCACGGGTGATGAAGGCATACACTTTCTGATAGACCGGCGCAACGCTCATGGGATGAAGTCCAAATGCGTGATGAGCGCCTCAAATTGTGCCAAGAGGTCGGATTCTGTGCCGTCATTGTTGAGCGTATAATCGGCAATCGCAATCGGGCCGCCCTTTTCCAGCCGTTCGATTTCCGCCCAATCGCGCTCGGTGGCCTCAGCGTAAGTCAATGGGCGGACGGGGCGGGCAGCCAGTCGCGCATAACGGGTCGCTCGTTGGCAAGAGATAGCCACAACAATCAACTCGGCGGACAGGTCGGTTTGCAACAGCTTATATTCGCTCCACGAATACAACCCATCCAAGACGATACACTCACGGCTGGCGAGGGCGGCTTGCAGGTGGGGCAAGGCACGCTTGGCGATGGCGGCCATCCCGTCTACTTCGCGGAATTCCTCGCGAATGATACGCTCATTGTCAGCATTGATGGGCAACCCGCGTGCCGTGACCTCATCGGTGACGATGCCGCCAAAACGAAACTGAAAGAAGCCGCGCTGCTCTAAAGCCAGCGCGACGGTGCTTTTGCCTGCACCCGGCATCCCGACCAGCGCGAGGGCGCGGGGCGTGCGTGTTGAGGTCATGGGGTTCACCTTAAATGATTCTGGGGGTAAATCGCCCCGCATTATACGCTGTCTGCCCAATAATCACAGACCGCCTCGAATTGTGAGCGCCAATAGGCTTCTTGGTCAGAGATGTCCGCGCCTTCGCTGGCGGAGATGGAAAAATAACCCTGACCCGGGATGCCGCTGTCCTTCCGAACGACCAGCGCCGCGAGGCTAGGCATCCCGTCCAGCGCGTCTTGCGTGCTGAGGTCATCCAATAATTTATGAAAATAAGGCGCACGGTGATGGATATGCGCCACGGTAATCATCCCACACAGCGCGGAATAACTGACGGTTTTGCGCTGCTTGGCGAGGTGAATCAGGATGGCGCGCATCTCATTTAGCACATCGCCCCAATCCGCCTTTGAAAAATCACTCGGCATAGAAATACACTCTTTTCTTGTCGTCGGACGCAATAAGCTACGCAAAATTCCCCCTGTCCACCATTCTACCCCGAAAAATGGGCGCATCGGTCAATCGTTTTTCGATATACTATGAATATCTGTTCTATGAGTCATGTGAGGGATTTTTATGCCCACCTTTACTGAAATCATGTCCGATTTAGAAGCCGCTGGGAATGAGCAGACCCGCAAAACCTATAGTCGTCATGGGGCGGTTCCCCCGCTGTTCGGCGTCAATTATGCGACATTCAAAGCGCTTTCTAAGAAGATTAAAGTAGACCATGCGCTGGCTGTGCAGTTATGGGAGAGCCGCAATCATGACGCCCGCCTCTTGAGCATGATGATTGCCGACCCCAAGCAAGCCGACTCCGCGCTGTTGGATATTTGGGTGGCTGATAGTCAAAGCTACAGCATCAATGACGGGGTGACGGGCTATGTGTCACGGAGCGCCTATGCCCGTGACAAGGCCGAAGTGTGGTCACAGTCACCGGATGAGTGGCCCAGTACTGCGGGCTGGGGATTGGTCGGTCATCTGGCATGGAACGATAAGACGCTGCCAGACTCATATTTCGAGCCGTATCTGACGCAAATCGAATCAGGGATTCATCAGCGCCCTAATCGCACCCGTTATGCCATGAATAACGCGCTTATCAATATCGGTTGCCGGAACGCGGCCTTACATGAGCGCGTCAAGCATATCGCAGCCGCGATTGGGGCGGTCATCGTTGACCACGGTCAGACCGATTGCGAGACTCCCATCATCGTCCCGTATATCGAGAAGGTGTTGGCGCGTAAGGGATACGTGATAGCGCGTCCCGAGTAACGGCAAACGCATCAAAATTTGGATGAGGGAAGAAAATAATAGGAGATGACGGACGTGCCGTTGCCGTCCCTCCCAAAATCATCATTCGTAGGGACGCACAACGGGGCGTCCGCCGAGATTTTAGGTTTGAAGCGTCTGACGTCCAAAGAAGCAAAAAATCCTTAACGTGAGGCTGGTCGATTCGCCCCACCGTCTACGTCGCCAAGAGTCAAAAATCGCGTGATGATTTCAGTCTCATCACGCGATTTTTTGTAGACATTATGGGCCCACTAGGATTCGAACCTAGAACCAAGCGGTTATGAGCCGCGCGCTCTGCCGTTGAGCTATGGGCCCGGCAGAGGTCAAACTAAGCGGGTAATGGGACTCGAACCCATGACAAAACCTTGGAAGAGTTTTGTGTTACCACTACACCATACCCGCATGTCGGGGTGGTCGGACTCGAACCGACGACCTCACGCTCCCAAAGCGTGCGCGCTACCAACTGCGCCACACCCCGTCCATACACGCACTACTATAGCACTGAATATCAACGCTGTAAACGGGAGTCCTGATTCCCCCTAGAGGTTGGGGGTGTCCCCTTAAAACAATGCAACGAAAATTGATTTGATGGATAACAAAGACACAACTTTGAATTTGCGGTATAGTTATCGATAGTTTCGTTTACCGCTTGGTGTATCCCTACCCATTATGAGCCTTCCGCTGCATGACCCCAAACGCTTCAAGCGCTTCTATGCCACCGACCAGCACATTAGGGAGCTAAACGAGGCGAGAGAACTTTTCTCGCACCCGCGCATCGACTTCCCCAAATGGGCGTTAGAAGGGATACAATGGCGCGGCGATGAGCGCATCCTCGACATCGGCTGCGGCTACGGCGCGTATTATGAGCGCCTGAGCGAACGTTTCCCTAATATCCAATATTTTGGCCTCGACCTTTCGGAGGGGATGCTCCGTGAGCATCCGGCTTATGGCACGGGACGCCTCACTTGCGGCGACGCGACCAATCTCCCGTTTGCCAAAGAAACCTACGATGTCGTGATGGCGAACCACATGCTCTATCATATCCCTGATGTTGAGGCTGCCGTGCGCGAGGTCAAGCGCGTGATGAAGCCGGACGGCATCATGATGGCGACCACCCACAGCATCCAAACCATGCCAGAACTCCGCATGTTAATCCGGCGTGCCATCATCATCCTGACCCGCGCCAACCCGTCCAGCGTCCGTCCACCGATGGCCGTCAGCGACCTGTTTTCATTGGAAACTGGCACGCGCTTTTTGTCGCGATATTTCTACGGCGTCTGCCGGTTTGAAATCCCCACCACCTTGATTTTCCACACCGAGGCCGACTTTCTCGGTTATCTCGACAATTTACACGACCTCTTGGAACTCTATCTGCCGCCTGATGTGACATGGGAAGGCGTACAAGAAGTCTTACGCGAACAAGTCGCCCAGTTCATCCACCAATTAGGCGATATGCAAGTATCACGCTTGGCGGGTGTGCTGATTGCCACCAACCGAGGCGGTTTCCTCCGTGATTTTATGAAGCGTCGTGCTGAAGGGGAACAAAGCTGATGACCACCCAGACCAATCGCGTCGTCCTCATCACAGGCGGAACCGGCAACCTCGGACGTGCTGTATCCGCCGCCTTCGCGGAGCAAGGCGCCCATCTGGCGTTGGTTGACCGTGCCGCAGATCGCTTGAGCCAAGTGATTGCTGACCTGCCCGGCGGCGACTCACAGCACGGCGGATTCACAGGTGACCTCTCGACGCCGGAAGGCGTAGCGGGAGTCTTCGAGGCCGTACTGGCGCGATTTGGTCGCATCGACAGCGTGGTGCATACCGTCGGTGGATACGCCGCTGGTCAGCCCGTCCATGAGGCCGGAGTCGCGGTCTTAGATGAGATGTTTGCGCTCAACGTCCGCCCGCTTTATCTGGTCGGCGGGGCAGCCGCGACACACATGCTGGGGCGCGGGGATGGTGGACAAATCGTGTTCATCTTGGCGAAAGCCGGACTCAAAGGTGGCAAAAATGCCGCCGCCTATACCGCAAGCAAAGGCGCAGCCACCCGCATCATGGAAGCGATGGCCGCTGAATTACGCGACTCTGGAATCGCGGTCAATGGCATCTCACCCAGCACCATCGATACCCCGCTGAATCGCCAATCGATGCCGTCCTCTGATTTCAGCAAGTGGGTGACGCCCGCGCAACTCGCCCAAGCCTGCCTGATGCTCTGCACGGGCGACCCGGGTCTATACGGCGTCAATCTCGAACTATTCGGGCGCGGCGGGTGAGCTAAAACCTCCACACCCACGTATCCGCGAAATTACAGGTCGTCTCGTCCCGCTGATAATTGATGACCGCGTTGCCGATTTGCCCCTCAGCCAAGAGCGTCTCAGGGAGGGTGAACAGCCCTACATATTGGCGGTCTACCCATAAATCGACTCGCTCACCGCGCCGCACCACAATCAAGCTGTGACGTCCAGAACCGGCGGGCGATGCGCCGTCATTGAACTGTCCGGGCGCAAAATTCTCACCATCTCGCGCCGATACCCCATACCCGCCCTGCGTATCCAAAAACGCGACGGCGTGTTGGGTATCGCTCAGATTGGCGAACAGCGCACCGCACGCCACCAGTGCTGAGGAATCCGCCGCTTGAAGCGTGAAAGTCGTGTGCAGCACCATCTCCCCGAACACAACCCCGCGCCCCAATAAAATCCGCCCGACACCGGCCTCAACCTGACGACCAGAGCTTTCTTGCACAGTCAGCGCCAGCGCACCTCCGGCGGGAATGACGCGGCGACGTTCCAATTCTTGAATGGTGACGGCCTGCCCGCCCGTGACCAACCGTGACGGCATAATCTCATCTGCGCCGATTCGCTGCGGCACGGTCAAGACAAGGTTATCGTAGGTCACGGTCAAATCCCCGACCACCGCATCCGGCGTGCTGGCGACCAGCCCTACCGTGCCGTTATGCGCCGCACCCGCCTCGGTTTCGACGGCTTGACCGACATACGCGCCGTTGTAGAACACATCGAATCCCATGTCGTTGACCAGTACGGCCAAAGTGAAACGGGGCGCGCCCTCGACAATTGCCGGATGATTCGTCCAATCGCGCACCGTCCGCGCCGACCCATCTGCATTGATGAAGTCCAACCGCCACGCGCCCTGACTCCCGACCACGGCGGCATAATATCCGGCTTCGGTGCTGCGGAGCGCCAAGCCCGCCCGCCAACCGGACGGCGCACGTTCGATAGCCACATCGACCTGTGCATAGAAATCGGTTAATTGCGGCAAGGTACGCCGAGTCAGCCGACCTTGAAGGCGCGGCTCTGGTAAAACAAAGCGGGCGAGGCCGCCGGATTGTGTCAGCGTCCCGACCCCATCGGTGGTATCCCATGCGCGGCTGCTGATATCTGAGAAATCATCGACCTCAGACCGTTCGGCATAGCCGGGTAGCATGGTCAGGGTGTAATCGCCCGTGGTATCGCCATACCCGCTGATGGTCACGGTATAGTTGTCGATGCGCGGCAATGTGATGGCTTGCAACAGCGCATCTGAGCGCCCCGGGTAAGCGTAGTCGTCGTTACTAGTCAGGGTTTGGCCGCTGCTGTTACTCAGCGACAGCACGGGGTCGAGTCCGTTTGCCCCGACGACGCTCAACGAAATCACCTGCCCCTCTAAGCCCGTGAACGCCCATGACTCCGAAGCGCCAGAGACGCCAATCGTGCCTTCAAATGGCAAAAACGCCTCTAGGGGGATGGATTGCGCCGACGCGCTGATGCCGATGCCTAAGGCTAACAATACGGCGGTGATTCTGACTCGGGCGCTCATTTACCTTGCACCATCCACACGGGAAACTGCGCTTGGAGGCGGGTGAAATAAGCCAAAAAATCTTGATTAGACACTTCTGCGCCCTCGTTCCAACGCCAGACCTCGGCCTCGCGTAGCCGCTTCTGCTGACCCGCCAACCGGATGTCTGATTCAGACTTCTTGGGCGGACTCAGCACGACGTAACTTTCCGCCAACGGCAGCGCTTTATAGTCTTCCGCTGACATGAAGGTATAGGTCGCAATATAGATGTTTTCCTGCATCAAGCCCAAGGCGACCACGTACCACCCTTTGGGGACGCGCGCACGCCGACTAATCACAAAGCGCCACATCAGGACGTTGACGTGCTGGGTCGGGTCGATTTCGCGTTGAGGTTCTCCGCGCAGAGTCAAACGAATCGTCTCGGAGGTGACCTCTAAGACCCGTCCCGACGGCCAACGCGCCTTCAACCGTGACTCGACAGTGCGGGTGATTAAGACCGCCGCCAACAGGCCAATCGCAACCGATAAGATGCCGCCAAAGCTGTAGCCGGACAGTAACGCCCCTGAAATCAGGTATCCGAGGATACCCACCCCGATAAAACTGCCTAATACCGCAGTCCGCAGGCCACCGTGTTCGGGGTCTACGGTCAAGCGTAACGGGTCGGTTTCAGACATAGTTTTCCTCTTTGATTCTTGTCTCATAGCAGGGTTGGCGCGCCAAAACCCTTACAAATCTGTGCGTAATTTCCATAACTCAGGGAACAGCTCGTGTTCCAAGACCGCTTTCAGGTAAGCCACGCCGGATGAGCCGCCCGTGCCGCGCTTGAAACCAATCACGCGCTCCACGGTGGTGATATGCCGGAATCGCCACTGCCGGAACGAGTCTTCAAGGTCTACCAGCTTTTCGGCCAGTTGATACAGCTCCCAATATTTTTCCGTATCGCGGTAAACGCTCAACCACGCGGCTTCGACGCTGAGATTGACCGTGTGACGCTGCGAAAAATCACGCTCAACCACATCAGGGTCTATGGCAAATCCGCGCCGCGCCAGCAAGCGATTGGCCTCATCATACAGCGACGGGCGGGCGAACTCGGCCATAATCGGCTCAGACAGGGTCGGTTTGTGCGCGAACGGCTTGAGCGCGTTGACGTGTTTGACGCCGAGGATGAATTCAATCATCCGATATTGGTGCGACTGAAACCCGCTGGAGTGGCCTAACATCCCACGGAATTGGCTGTATTCGCTGGGAGTCAAGGTCGCCAAGACATCCCAAGCCCGTACCAGTTGCTCCATGATACGGCTAACCCGCGCCATCATCTTGAAGGCGGGCTGTAACTCCCCGATGATAAGTTGCTGGCGGGCAGCCGTCAATTCGTGCAGCATCAGGCGCATCCAAAGTTCACTGGTCTGGTGCTGGATGATGAATAGCATCTCGTCATGATGGTCTGATAACGGCCTTTGGGCGGCCAACAGGTCATCTAACGCCAGATAATCACCGTAACTCATGTCGTTGGAAAAATCGAGTTTAGGGGTTGGGTCAGTCATAATCCTAATGGCTTTCTCTATAGAGTCCCGAGTCCCAAGCGTGGAGTCCTGCGGGGCAAAACGGGCGGCTTATCTCTCGTGGATTCACCGTGGGCAAGACAAATTGAGCTGAAAAATCAGAACGCATCACTTAAAACAATACAAGCCCCCCGATTGTACATCAAATCAGGGGGCTTTTAGAGCTACCAGAGGCTAGGTTTGTTTTAGGGAGTCAGCGGCTGTGTTCAGCCATTGCCGTAGGGACGGGTGATGACTTCAAGCCCGTGGCCGGAAGGGTCCATAAAATACACGCCGCGCCCACCGTGATTCGTATTGATTTCACCGACGAGTTTTTGGCGCGGGTCAGCCCAATACGTCATACCACGCTCGTTCATACGGGCGAAAATGGCGTCAAAATCATCATCGCTAACAAGGAAGGCGTAGTGCTGGCTGATGAACTCGACCCCGGGTTCACCAAAATGCAGTGTGACGGCGTTATCAAGGTCTACCGCCAAAAAAAATCCGGCGGGAGTGGGGTCGGATAGCCCCAATAAATCGGTGAGGAAGTGCGCGGACTCGTGTTTGTCTTTTGCGAAAATCAAGACGTGGTTAAACTGAACGGACATGGGGATTGCCTTTCAAGAACATGCCTCCATGTTACTAGCGATACTGCCGAGTAACACGCGACGCCCAAAAGTATATATCAGCGGGGCGAGTTTAGAATAGACATGGCATGTCTCCGCTGGGGCAACCGCATCAAAACTCGGCGGACGCCCTGTTGGGCGTCCCTACGAATGACGATTTTGGTAAGGACATGCAACGGCACGTCTGTCACCCCTATCATTTTCTTTCCTCATCTCACTTCTGATGTGTCTATTCCCATAACGCCCCCGCCGATTCCCGCCTTATGTCCAAAATGCGGTACAATCCCCTCTGAACGATAGGCGATGATTGGGCTGGATTATAATGACGTTTCAAATCAGAGATGCCCGTGCCGAATTTGAGACATATCTCATGACTCAAAGCTATACACCCTTATTTTTATGGGGTGAGGCTGCATCGGTACTCCGTGATATCCCAGATGCATCTATAGATTTTTGTATGACCAGCCCTCCTTATTGGCAAAAACGCGAATATGAAAGCGGCGGTATTGGCCTTGAATCGAGTTTTGAGCAATATCTCGACAATTTGTTGAACGTTTTTGGTCAAGTGCAGCGCGTATTGAAAAATACCGGTTCATTTTGGTTAAATCTCGGAGACACTTATCAAGATAAAGGATTGATGGGCGTACCATGGCGTGTGGCATTCGCGCTTACGGATAAACAGGGTTGGATTCTACGAAATGATGTGGTCTGGAACAAAATTAAAGGCCCTGATAACACAAAGGATAAACTTCGAAATACCCATGAGTATATTTTTCACTTCGTTAAACAAAGTCGAAATTTTTATTATGATGTCGCATCGATTCGTTCTAATCCCGGTCAGACTCGTGTCAAAGACGGTGCGATAGTTTCTGCGACGGGGGTGACAGGAATACGTTATAAACGCCAAATCGAACTCTCTACCGCGTTAAATAATGAAGAAAAATCGGCGGCGCTTCACGCGCTGGATGAGATGCTTCAGCAAATGCAACAAGGTAAACTTTCAGATTTCCGCATGGTGATTCGTAATCAACAACGTACAACACATTCCGATTCTCAAAATGTTTCAGGACGTGCGCGTGAATTAGCGCTCAAAGGATTTTATTTTTTGAAATATCATCCTGACGGTAGTAAACCCGGTGATGTTTGGGAAATCGTTCCAGAAGACACATCCAAGCGCGGCGGCCATTATGCAGCATATCCTGAAGATATATGTCGTATCCCTCTTTTGGCGACATGCCCTCCAGATGGAATAGCCCTCGATCCGTTTTGTGGTACAGGCACAACCAACTTTGTCGCCACTCAACTTGGAAGAAAATCTATCGGGATTGATATATCCAATTCCTATCTTGAATATGCCCATCAAAGGTGTCAACTGCTCTTATGAAAAGCCCGATTATCGAATTATTTACCATTTCTACACAGCATAACAATGTCTCTTGGCAAGCATTAACCGAGTCTCAACAGTGCGGTTATCTCGGACGTCGCTGCATCAAGGTTCGTAAAAGCCAACCAGAAATATCGATTGGGACATGCACGGTAAGCCACGGTGCTAAAAACCCACGAAATATCATTATCTGTCCGCATCGATTTTTGGAACGTAATCAGATTTTTCTGGATTGTTTGCATTTGCTCAAGCTCCATGAACCCGGGAACGAGCTACATTGTGTCTCAGAAATCGAGATACCGGGTGGAAATGTCGATTACTTTTTACTCTCAGTAAGGGATGGAAAAGTGATTGATTTCGCTGGTATCGAATTACAGGCATTAGATACGACTGGCACACTTTGGAAGGCTCGACAAGCATTTTTGACCGAGGTTGATATAGCATCGGAAGAATTTAGCCCGTATGGGATTAATTGGAAAATGACAGCTAAAACGACACTCGTTCAGCTTCACCATAAAGTTGAGACCTTTGAGACATTAGGAAAACATTTGGTGTTGGTATTGCAAACCGATTTATTGTCGTACATGCAAAGAGATTTCAATTTCTCACATATCCAAGACGCCAAATCCGGTCATGCAATGCACTTTCATGCGTATGATTTACAACAATATGAAGCAGACTATCGTTTAAGTTTATCTAAGCGCCTCAGTACCGATGTGGCAGGGATTGCCACATCTTTGGGTTTACAAGCCAGCAGTAATATCGAATTAGAGGATATTTTACGCACTCTTCAAAAGAAGCTCTCTGACAAGACCCGTTTGCGTCTATTTCCATAACTCCTCAAAACAACCACATCAACGCTCGGCGGACGCCCTGTTGGGCGTCCCTACGAATGACGATTTTGGTAAGGACGTGCAACGGCACGTCTGTCACCCCTATTATTTTCTTCCCTCATCTCACTTCTGATGTGTCTATTCCCATAACGCCCCCGCCGATTCCCGCCTTATGTCCAAAATGCGGTACAATCCCCTCTGAACGATAGGCGAATGACTTTTTATATCCCAGAGGAGCGTTGATTCCCTATGAACCTCGATACCAGTATTTTCCGTAAATATGACATCCGTGGCACAGCCGTAGGCGATACCCCCCAGATTACCCCTGATGTCGCCCGCTTGGTCGGCAAGGCACTCGGCACATACCTCCCCAAGCAGTACGGCACGGAGCGCATGTTCGTCGGCGGCGATAACCGCCTGACCACCCCCGCCTTACGCGCCGCCCTGATTGAAGGGGTCGCCAGCACCGGCCTCCCCGTGACCGACATCGGCCCCGTGATGACCCCCACCGTCTATTTCGCTTCAGCCATGTATGGCGACAAGGGCGCGGGCGTGATGATTACCGGCAGCCACCTCGATACCCAATACAACGGTATCAAGATGGCTTACGGCTCGCTGGCGCTGTCCGGCGACCAAATCACCGATTTATTAGCCATCATCCAAAGCAACGGTTTCGCGGTTGGCACAGGTGAGGTCAGCGAAGATTTCGACACCATCAACCGCCACATGGCGCACATCGGCGCGATGGTCGATTTCCCGCGCAAGCTCAAAGTCGTGATGGACGCCGGAAACGGCCTCAGCGGGACATACGTCTACCCGCTGCTGCAAAAACTCGGCTTGGATGTCCACGGCTTGTACCTTGAGAGCGACGGCACATATCCCAACCATTTGCCCAATCCAGAAGACCCCGAAATGACGGTTGACCTCGAAAAAGCGGTGGTCGAACAAGGTGCAGACCTCGGACTGGCCTTCGATGGCGACAGTGACCGCTGCGGCTTCATCGACAACCACGGTCACCATATCGCCGCAGACCGCCTGTTGGCGTTACTGGCGAAAGATGTGCTGACCCGCCACCCGGGTGCGCCCATCGTCTATGATGTGAAGGCGTCAATGGCGTTGAGCGACTACATCAAGAAATATGGCGGTCAGCCGGTGATGTGGAAAAGCGGTCACAGCCTGATGAAACAGAAGATGCACGAACTCAAATCGCCGTTGGGCGGTGAGGTCAGCGGTCACTTGTTCTGGGGCGATAATTACTTCGGCTTTGACGATGCGCCGCTGGTCGCTTTGAAAACGCTGGAAATCATCAGCAAATCGGGCAAAACCATCAGCGAATTGTTCGAGGATGTCCCCAAACTGGTCGCCACGCCGGAAATCATCATGGATGCGGCGGATAACCGCAAATTCGTCATCATTTCCGAACTCAGCGCGGCGCTGGATTCGATTTATGAG
>Ga0164241_10002546_pt1 | contig 19496 bp, 16 predicted proteins | sample OricomyardsoilBY_FD_108780 | JGI IMG/M metagenome (GOLD analysis project Ga0164241, IMG submission 108780) | Backyard soil microbial communities from Emeryville, California, USA - Original compost - Back yard soil (BY) | ecosystem: Environmental > Terrestrial > Soil > Unclassified | place: USA... | reverse complement strand
TCGCCGAGCACCTCCTCCGCCGTCCGATCCTCTAGGTCAGCCACGGCCCGCGTCGCCTCGAGCAGCCGGGGGCCGAGCACCGGATGGGCGAGGTAGGCCTGCGCCTCGGCGAGCCCGGAGATCGCGTAGCGCCGGGCCATCGGGCTGCGGCCCAGGCCGGCCAACTGCGGGAACACGAACCACATCCAGTGGCTCGTCTTGCGCCCCGCGCGCAGCTCACCGAGCGCCCGGTCGTACGTTCCGCCCTCGTCCTGGGCTGCGACGAACCGGTGGAGGCGATGGTGATCGACCATGCCCTAGGTCTGTCCAGGGAGCGCGATGCTCAACCGCGGGCGGCCGCGCCCCAGGGGTTCTCCACATTCCTCCCGAGGGGTGGGAGGAATGTGGAGAACGTCCCGCCGGGGGACGCCCATGACGTCCCTGCGCAGCGTCAGTGGTCGAGGTTGGTGGCCAGCGCGAAGAGGACGAAGAAGCCCAGGCCGATCAGCAGGCAGCTCCAGATCGGGTAGGCGCCGATCGAGAGGAAGTTGACGAGGATCGACAGGAACGCCCCGAAGATGCCCAGGGCGAAGCCGAGCGCGTGGTCGGTGAGGACGAGGAAGCCCACCACCAGCTGGATCGCCCCGACGACCAGGTACACCCAACCCCACGTGGAGAGGGACTCGAACAGCAGCTCGTCGGCGCGGAAGAAGTCCTTGTTCGACAGCGCGCTGATGCCCCAGACGAGGTCGAGCGTGCCGGCGATGAGGATGAGGAGGGCGGCGAACGTCACGCCTCCGCTGCGGGTCTTAGTCATGGGAGCGCGAGCCTCCGGTCGGGGGACAGGTCCGGCATCTTGTCACGTGGACACTCACCGCCCGGCCGCGGGCTACGGCTCGATCAGGTCGGCCGGCAGCAGCCCCCGGCGCAGCGGCTCCTCCACCACCGCGTCGCCGTCCACGCGCAGGTACGCGACGCGCACGCCGTCGGCGTCCTGCAGCTCCCGGTGCGGCCGCCCGTTCACGTAGTGGATCGCGCCGTGGTCGTCGCAGCCGAACCCCACCCCGCCCGCCTTCAGGAGGTGCTCCTCCAGCGCCCGGTGGCGCGCCGGCACCTGCCAGTGGGGACAGAACGTGGCGTCGACCAGCCCCAACCCTCCGACCGCGACGGGCCGGGTCGCCGAGAACGTGGTGGTGATGCCGTGGGCGTGCCAGCAGATCGCCCCGGCGGACACGCCGGCCAGGAAGACGCCGGCCCGATAGGCGGCCCGCATCGCCCCGACCACCCCGTGCAGCTGCCACAGCGCCATCAGGTTGGAGGCGGCGCCCCCGCCCACGAAGATCAGGTCCTGCTCGCGCAGCAGCGCCGTGATGTCGTCGACGTCGCGGCGGAAGAGCGTCAGCACCGAGACCTCGGTGGCCGTGCCCGCCCAGGCGCGGCGGAACAGCGCCACGTCCTCCTGCTGGTCGCCGCCGGCGGTCGGCACATAGCAGACCCGCAGGCGCCCGTCGGCCCGCCTCAGGCGCCGGGTGGAGCGGCCGTCGCCATCTCCTGCGTCCCGATGACCGACAGCAGCGCGAGCCGCTCCGCGTCCTCGGAGCCCGGCGTGGCCGTGAAGACGACCAGCCGCTCGACGAGGTTCTCGGAGGTGAGGATCTGGCAGTCGAGCGTGATGGGGCCGACGAGCGGGTGGGTGAAGCGCTTGCGGGTGTCGATGCGGCGGGCGACCTCGTGGCGCGCCCACAGCTCCGCGAACTCCGGGCTGTCGGCCAGGAGCCGGTCGACCAGCTCCCCCACCTCGGGGTCGTCGTCCGCCGCCTGGCCGTGCGCCGAGCGCAGGGCCGCCGCGTAGCTGCGCGAGTGGACGGCATGGTCCTCTTGCGGGAACCGCGCCCGCTCGTCCGGATCGGTGAACCAGCGGTAGTACATGCTGCGCCGCAGCCCCGTGTGCCCGGTGTCCTCCCCCATCAGCGCGACGGCCAGGGGGTTCTGGGCGAGCGTCACCCCGAGGTCGGAGACGACCTGCGCGGGGGTGTCGAGCCGGTCGAGCACGCGCAGCAGCGCCGGGGTGACGTGATCGTTGCGGATCCCGCGCGGGGGCGGCGTGTGGCCGGCGAGCGCGAAGAGGTGGTCCCGTTCGTCCTGGGTCAACCGCAGGGCCCGGGCGATGGCGGAGACGGTCGGCGCGGACGGCCGGGCGCCGCGGCGCTGCTCCAGCCGCGCGTAGAAGTCGGTCGACATGTGCGCCAGCGCCGCCACCTCCTCGCGGCGCAGGCCGGCCGTCCGCCGGCGCCGCCCCGGGGGCAGGCCCACGTCGCCCGGCTGCAGCGCCTCGCGCCGGAGGCGGAGGAAGTCGGCGAGGCCGTCCCGGTCCATGCGTCCAGTATGCAACCCGCCCGGCGCGTTAGCCAGGGACAGCCGCTCCCTGGATGACGCCGCCTCTTTTCCGGCGGCGACGCGAGGCGCACGATGCGTCCATGACCTCCTCCCCTCGCATCGCCCTCATCACCGGCGCCAACCGCGGCATCGGCCGCAGCGCCGCCCTGCACCTCGCCCGCGACGGCGTCGACGTGATCCTCACCTACCGCTCCCACCCCGAGGAGGCCGACGCGGTCGTGGCCGAGCTCCGGGCCCTCGGGCGCTCCGCCGTCGCCCTGCGCCTCGACGTCGGTGACACCGGCTCGTTCGCCGCGTTCGCCGACGAGGTCGCCGCCGCGCTGCGTGACACCTGGGATCGCGACCGCCTGGACATCCTCGTCAACAACGGCGGCATGTCGATCGCCGGGGCGTTCGCCGACGTCACCGAAGACGACTTCGACCGGCTCGTCGACGTGCACTTCAAGGGCGTCTTCTTCCTCACCCAGCGGCTCCTGCCGTTGCTGTCCGACGACGGGTCGATCCTCAACGTCTCCAGCGGCCTGGCCCGCTTCACCAGCCCGCAGCGCGTGGCCTACGGCTCGGTCAAGGGCGCCGTCGAGGTGCTCACGCGGTACCTGGCCGAGGAGCTCGGGCCGCGCGGCATCACCGTCAACGTGATCGCGCCCGGCGCCGTCGCCACCGACTTCGGCGACGGCCTCGTGCGCGACACCCCCGAGATCGCCGCGCACATCGCCTCGGTCACCGCCCTGCGGCGCATCGCGGTGGCCGACGACATCGGAAGCGCGATCGCCGCCCTCCTGGTCCCCGGCAACCGGTGGATCACCGGCCAGCGCATCGAGGTGTCCGGCGGGATGCACCTCTAGGCCCACCCACGAGTGACAGCTGAGTCCCGCATAGCGATACGCAGCTGTCACTCGTGACGCGCGCGGGCCGCTACTGCTTCCCGAGCGCCAGGCGCAGCGTCGCCTCGTCGTCCTCGATGAGGTCGCCGCTCAGGTCGACCGTCACGTCGTGGATCGTGCCGGTGAATCGGAACGGCCCCGCGTAGTCGGTGGTCACCGTCGAGCCCGGATCGGCGCCGCAGCTGAGCTGCCCGGGGTTGAACGCGAAGAGCGTGGTGTACGGGACGTCGGCCGCGCCGACGAGCACGCCGTCGACGTACAGCTGGAAGCCGCCGGGCATGCCGTGCCCCTGGGCCAGGTCGGGCATCCCCTTCGGCTCGAACTCGTAGCGCAGCGTGTGCCGCCCCGGGGTGATCGCCCCGGCGGCGGACGACACGCGCAGCACGTCGCGCGCGACCCAGTTGTGCACGTAGTGCAGCGCCCCGTCCTGGACGAAGAGCGAGTAGCCCCCGGCCGCCGTGCCCTGGCAGAGCAGCACGCCCTCGGCGCCGTCGGCCGGGATCTCCACGTCCGCGGTGATGCTGTGCGGCCGGTTCAGCACGCGCGGCGCCGCGAAGAACGGCACCGACTGGGTGCCGGGGTAGTAGACGAAGCGGTCCCGTGCCGCGCCGACGAGCGGCTTCTCGTTGGTCATGCGGGCCAGGCCGCTGCCGTCCACCGGCAGCACCCCGTACTTCCCCGCCTCGACCCACCAGCGGCCGATGAGGTCCGCGAGCCGGTCGGGATGGTCCGCCGCGACGTTCTCGTTCTCGGCGAAGTCCCCGGCCACGTGGTACAGCTCCCACGCGGTCCGGTCCAGCTCCGTGAGGTCGTCGGCGGAGATCGGGTCGCCGAACGCGTGGTCGGCCTCGGCGAACGACGGGCCGGGCCACGGGCAGACCGCGCGCCAGCCGTCGTGGTAGATGGCCCGGTGGCCGAGCATCTCGAAGTACTGCGTGGTGCGCGCGGACTCCGCGGCCCCGTCGGCGAGCGCGGGCGCGAAGCTGACGCCGTGCAGCGGGGCCTGCGTGACCCCGCGGATCGCGGCCGGCGGCTCGTGGCCGAGCAGGTCCAGGATGGTCGGGACCATGTCGATGATGTGCGCGTACTGCGTGCGCACCTCGCCGCGGGCGGTGAGGCCCTTGGGCCACTGGACGATGAACGGGTCGCTGGTGCCCCCGCGGTACGTCTCCCGCTTCCACCGGCGGAACGGCGTGTTGCCCGCCCACGTCCAGCCCCACGGGTAGTGGTTGAAGTGACGCGGGCCGCCGAGCTCGTCGATCGCGGCGAGGCTGTCGGCGAACGGCTCCTGCGCGTTGTTGAAGAACTGCGCCTCGTTCGTGGTGCCGGAGATCCCGCCCTCGGCGCTCGCGCCGTTGTCGGAGACGACCATCACCAGCGTGTTGTCCAGCTGCCCGATCGACTCCAGGAAGTCCAGGACCCGGCCGAGGTGGTGGTCGCAGTGCTCCAGGAACCCGGCGAACACCTCCATCATGCGGCTGTACAGCCGGCGCTCGTCGTCGCTCAGCGACGCCCATTCCGGGACGTCCGGGTCGTGCCGGGAGAGCACGGCGTCGGCCGGGACGATGCCCAGCTCCCGCTGCCGCGCGAACACGTGCTCGCGGTAGGCCTCCCAGCCGTCGTCGAACCTCCCGGCGTACCGGTCGGCCCACTCCTTCGGGACGTGGTGGGGCGCGTGCGTGGCCCCGGGGCAGTAGTGCAGGTAGAACGGCTTGTCGGGATCGACCTGCTTGGCGTCGGCGATGAACTCGATCGCCTTGTCGGCCAGGTCCTCGGAGAGGTGGTAGCCCTCGGCCGGGGTCCGGGGCGGCTCGACCTGGTGGTTGTCGTAGACCAGGTCGGGCTCCCACTGGCTGGTGTCCCCGCCCAGGAACCCGTAGAAGCGCTCGAAGCCCCGGCCCAGCGGCCAGCGGTCGTACGGCCCGGCGCCCGTCTCCTGGCTGCTGGGGATCAGGTGCCACTTGCCGACCATGAACGTGCTGTAGCCGCGCTGGACGAGCATCTCGGAGAGGAAGCCGTGCTCGAACGGGACGTTCCCGTCGTAGCCCGGGAAGCCCGTGGCCAGCTCGGTCACGGCCGCCATGTGGTTGCTGTGGTGGTTGCGGCCGGTGACGATGCACGACCGGCTCGGTGAGCACAGCGCGGTCGTGTGCATGTTGCTGAAGCGCACGCCGCCCGCCGCGAGCCGGTCCAGGTTCGGGGTGGAGATCGGGCTGCCGTAGCACCCGAGCTGCCCGAAGCCCGTGTCGTCCAGGACGACGATCATCACGTTCGGCGCGTCCGCGCCCGGCCGCGGCGGGGCGGGCCACGCCGGACTGGACTCGTCCGCCGTGCGCCCGACGACGCCGGGGAACGGGCTGCCCTGCGGGTATTCGATCAGCGACATGCGTTCCTCTCGATCAGCTCGGCGGCGGGATGGTCAGGGCCGGCACCCCCGCGTTCGGCGGCCCGGTGAGCATGGCCGCGGTCCACAGCGGCGCGCCCCCGCTGCCCGCGGCGCCGGGCGTGGAGTCGACCAGGAGGCCGTACGTGTTGTTGGTGCAGTTGTGCACCGTGGCGTTCTTGACGTCGGGGGGCGACGTCGCCGACACGTCGTAGGACGACTCGGGGATCGCCGCGCACTGGCTGGCGCTGGTGGGGATCGACGTCCCGGTCATCGTGTACGTCTCGGAGGCCAGCGCCGCCGTGACCGCCACGCCGAGCACCACCCCGTAGTACCCCTCGGGATCGACGCTGATGTTGGTGCAGTCGAACGAACCGCTCTTGACCGGGTACTTGCCGACCGAGCACGTCGTGTAGCCCTGGCTCGTCGTCACGTTCCACGGCACCACGGTCGAGTACGGCGTCGAGCTGATGGCCACCCCGAGCTTCTGCCAGTCCAGCCCGTAGGCGGTCGTGCCCAGCCCGACGAACCCGAGGTCGCCCATCAGCGTGTTGGTGGTGCCGCCCGACGGGATCTTCTGGTTCGTGAACAGGTTGCCCATCGTGGTGGTGTTCGCGAAGCTGAAGCCGTAGCCCGGGGCCGTGGCGAGGATCGCCTGCGGAGAGGCGGTGATGGCGTTCAGGCCGACCCCCGTGTAGGTGCCCGTCGCCGCGCCGGGGTAGTACGGGTACGAGCCGCTGGAGTCCGTCGCCCCGCTCACGTCGACGGGATAGCCCCACCAGACGTAGCCGGAGTGCGTGTCGACGAGCGCGCCCGCCGGGGGCACCGTCACGTACGGGGCCATGTAGCTCTGCACCGACGACTCGAACAGCGCGGTGTCGGCGGTGTTGCACACGTCGGCGACGTTGGGCGACGTGTCCGCGGCCCACGTGCCCGACATCTGGACGTCCGAGCACGTCGGCTGCTTCCCCGTCTGGACCATGGTCTGGAAGATCTGCGCGTTGGCGAGGACCGAGAACGCGTTGGCCTGTAGCTGCACGACCTGGCCGATGCTGCTCTCCACCTGGGCGAGCGTGCTCTGGGGGACGACGACGTTCGACGCGTAGGCGATCGCGACCTGCTGGTACGTGTAGGTCAGCAGGTTGTCGATCGGCTGGGAGCCCGCACCGGTGATCGACTTGTACATCGACGCGTAGTACGCCGTCGACGGCGCCGAGAACTCCGCGGCCTGGCTGAGGAAGTCGACGCAGAGGTCGAACGGGTCCTGCCCGTTGACGTAGTTGATGGTGTAGACCGCCTGGCACTGCTCGCTCGCGGTCTCGGCGCCGGCGTTCGCCCCCGGAACCGGCGCCGCGCTGGGCGCGGAGGCGTAGATGAAGTTGAGGTCGCTCGAGGCCGATCCGACCAGCGAGTTGACCGGGTCGATGCCGGCGAACGTGTAGGCGTCCTGGTAGGCCTGCGCGGCGGCGTCCTGCCCGAGCGCCACGAGCTGGGTCTCCATCTCGTTGAGCGTGGTCTGGATGTTGATCAGCGACGTCTCCAGCGTCTGGATCGCCTGGCCGATGCCGCTGCCGCCGCTGCCGCCCCCGCCGCACAGCAGGTTGCCCGTCAGCGAGGAGCCGGCGAGCGCGCAGCCGTCGGAGTAGATGGCGCTGTCCAGCACGTTCTCCAGGATCCCGGCGGGATCGAGGATGTCGCGCGGGGTGGCCGGCCGGCGGCCGGTCGTCCGGGTGGAGGACGGTCGGACGCTGCTGACCGTGGGGATCCGGTAGGCCGGGTCCTCGTAGGTCACGCGCGCCTTCGGGTCGGCGGCGATCGCCGCGAGCTTCGCGCTGAGCTTGGCCAGCCCGCCCTTGCGGGCGGCGGCCGCCGCGAGCTTCGCCGGGGAGAAGGCGATCGACTCCACGGCCCCGACGCGGCCCAGGGCCAGCGTGCCGCCGGTGAGCTGCGGGAGGTCCAGCAGCTGGCGGATGCGGCGCGAGGCCGCCCGGGTGCTCAGCTGCGGGTGCTTGCGCGAGTACGCCGCGGCGATGGTGGTGACCTGGTTGACGACGACGCCCTGCTCGCTGGAGTCGCCGAGGCCGAGCACGCTGCCGCGGAACGGGCGGCCCCCCACCTTGCCCCCGGTCACCTTGACCAGGAAGGACCGGGGCAGCCCGTTGACGGCAGACGTGGCCCCGCCCTGCTTGTTGGTGACGAGCTTCGCCTTGGCCGGGAGCAGCTCGTGCTCGAACCAGGCGACGCGGTGCTTGGCGGCGGTGACGGCGCGGCCGGTGAACGCGGCGGGCCGGCGGGCCGCCGCGGTGCGGGCGAAGACCTGGACGCGGCCGCCGACGAGCGGCTGGCCCGCCACGGTCGCGATCGCGATGAACCCGGGCGGCTTGCCGGACGCCGCGGCGTGGGCCTGCGGCCCGGGCGCGGCAGCCTGCGCGGGGGCCACCACGGCGAGCGACGCGAGTACGGCCAGCCCGAGCCCTCCTCTGAGCCGGGTTCGGGTGGGTGCGGCGTCCTGGTGGTCTCTCGGCATGGCGGTTCCCTCTGTCGAAGCGGACTCGGGAGCAGGACGTCGCTGCCGGGATGTGGACGGCCCCTGTTGGAACAGGTGCCAATTGCGACGGACAGTAGCGATCCTGGCGCCTTAGCGCCAGAAAGATTTTCGGCCGCCACGAGTGACAGCTCGCTCCCGCCATGCGGGAGTCAGCTGTCACTCGTGGCGACGAGCGGCGTTTCCTTGCCCACGGTGATTGACTGTCGGCGGCACGGAAACGACGACGGGGAGCACACGTTGGACGCACATGGAGACCGGGTGCCGATCGACGCGCAGAGCATCGGCGCGCCGCTGTCGCGGGCGGCGATCTTCCTCGTCCTCACGATCGGCGAGACCGCCGCGCAGCTCGACCGGGTGCGGGACGTCGTCAGCGGCATCGACGACCTCGTCAAGACCGTCGGGTTCCGCGACCTGAACGGCGACCTCTCGTGCGTGGTCGGCATCGGCAGCGACGCCGGGGACCGCCTCTCCCCCGGCCGGCGGCCCGCGCAGCTGCGACCGCTGCCCGTGATCGCCGGCGATCCGCACACCGCGGTCTCCACCCCGGGCGACCTGCTCCTGCACATCCGCGCCGAGCGCGCCGACCTGTGCTTCGAGCTGGCGCGCCTCACGCTCGACGCGCTCGGCGACGCCGTCACGCTCCAGGACGAGACCCACGGCTTCCGCTACTTCGACTCCCGCGACCTGCTCGGCTTCGTCGACGGCACCGCGAACCCGCGCGGCGGCGACATCGCCGAGGCCACGCTCGTGGACGTCGACGACGACCCCGCGTTCGCCGGCGGCAGCTACGTGGTGGTGCAGCGGTACGTGCACGACCTGGACCGGTGGAACGCGCTGTCCACCACCGAGCAGGAGCTGATCATCGGCCGGACCAAGGCCGACAACGTCGAGCTGGACGACGACGCCGCCCCGCGCAAGTCGCACAAGACGCTGGCGACCATCGACGACGAGGGCACCGAGCGCGACATCCTGCGCGACAACATGCCGTTCGGGCGGCCCGGCCACGGCGAGTTCGGGACCTACTTCATCGGCTACACCGCCCGGCTGTGGGTGATCGAGCGCATGCTGGAGCGCATGTTCCTCGGCGACCCGCCCGGGGCCTACGACCAGATCCTCGACGTCTCCACCGCGACCACGGGGACGACGTTCTTCGCCCCGTCCGCCGCGGTGCTCGCCGGACTCGGGGACGCGCCAGAGGAGGACACCGAGCCAGGGTCCGACGCGAGCGAGCGCCAGGACGGGCCGAACGGGGCACCGTCGCTGGGCATCGGGTCGTTGAGAACCACCGAGATGTAGGCCGCGAAGCGCGCATCGCTGGATAGCCACCGGTATCACTTGCCTTGTAACACATGTAGACAGCCGTGATACGGTACGGAATATGCCCGTCTCACCATACCTCACCGGCGTCTCCCGCGGCCTGGCAGATCACGAGGTCGCCGCCGCACTGGCCCGCCAGCGACTCACGAGCCGTCTGACGGACCGACCGGTCGCGGCCCTGGCGGACTGCGTCCAGGTGGGGCGAGCGGTCGGCCTCACGATGTCGGAGATGCAGCGGGTCACGGGCTTCGCACGCCAGACCTTGTACAGACACCTGCCATCGGACGACACAGCTGTACGTCGTCCCTCTCGCCTGCAGACCAGCATCGAGGTGCTGATGCTCCTGGCCGCAGAGGGAGACTTCGCCTCGCCGTCGCTGCTCGCCCGACGAGCGGGGCTCGACCCACCGGAAGTCCTGCGCGTCGTTGTTGAGCTCCACGATGAGGGACTCTGCGACCTGACGAAGGAGGACAGCTACTCGACGAGCGTCGAAGCAGCACCGACCGCAGCGACATACGACGCACTCCGTGAGCACTTCGACGAGCTCTATCTCCGGCGTCCCGACGCGATCATGGTCTACATCAGGGTTCCCGAGGGTCAGCAAGCTGCGTATGCCGTCGCGGCCGACGCGATCCTCGCCAAGCACGAGCACGCCGTCATCCCACGCTCGGTGGCTCCGTCGGTGATGACCGGCCCCGAACTTGCCTTCCCGGTGAACGCGCCGACGATCCGCCGAGCGCTGGCGATCACCCGCGAGGTGTGGGCCAACGTGCTTTCCGAGATGGGCCGCGGCTTCTCGGAGCCCTTTGTCGCCAACGTGATCCCTCCGGCCTCGTTTCCGCCCACGATGACGTCTCCAGTCCTAGACGCGTTTTTGGAGGGCTTGATCGACACGGGCGTGCCTAACGGCGAGGCACTCCGGTCGCTACGGGCACGATTCGCCGGCGGAGTCTCCGAACAGGAGCTTGCCGGACGATGCGTTACAACAGCCGCACTCGCACTGCGTCGGGCCGTCGACAACGAGCGTGAACCCCGACCGATCGTCGACGGCGATTCGGCGTTCGCCGAACTCAGCCCGGCTCGCGGGGTGCCAGTGGATCGTGAGGCAGCCCCGATCAAGGCCGCGACCGTGGCCGCGCTCTCCTTGGCCACCGATCGCCTGGGCCCGATCCCGGGCGGGCGCCTCGGCTCGTTCAGGAAGCAGGGTCAGCCCCCTCACTCCGTCGAAGGCGTCGAACCGACGAGCGGCGAACTGGCCGAGATGGCCCGGCTCGCGGGGTCCGCGGTGGGCCGGGCGTCCGCGATCGGCCGCCTGGATGCCATCTCCACGCTCAACCGCATCCTCTCCAACGCCAACGACTGACTCGACGGCTGCGACCATCGATCATGCCTCGACGGACGAAGAAGCGGCGACACCATCGCAGCCTCGACGAGCTGGAGCTCGCCACAGCAACATGGAACTTCCGGTTCCACTGCTGGCGACGCGCGTTGACGCACACCGTGGCGACGGCCGCCTGTGCCTGTTTCGTCTGGTCCATCATCGACGGACGCGTGTCGTTCGAAACCCTCCTCGTGCTGCTCACGCGTCCTGCCTAGCACGCGGACCTACCAGACGGTCGCCCCCCTACGCGCGCAGCCGTGAGGCGTCCCGCCCCGGGGGCAGCCCGAACTGGCGGCGGTACTCCCGGCTGAACTGGGAGGCGCTGTCGTACCCGACGCGGTAGCCGACCGTGGCGACGTCGTCCACCCCGGTCATGAGGAGCAGCCGCGACTTCTGCAGGCGGATCTGCTTCTGGAACTGGATCGGGCTGAGCGCGGTGACGGCGTGGAAGCTGCGGTGGAACGCCGACGGGCTCATGCCGCAGCGCCGGGCGAGGTCCTCGACCCGGAACGCCTCGCGGTAGTGCTCGGTGATCCACCGCACGGCCCGGCTGATGTGGGTGAGGCTGCTGTCGGTCAGCCCGATCTGGCGCACGCTCGGCCCCAGCGGCCCGGTGATCAGGCGCCACAGCAGCTCGCGCTCGATCATCGGCGCGAGCACGGGAAGGTCGGCCGGATGGTCGAGCAGGCGCAGCATGCGGACGACCGCGTCGAGCAGCGCGGGCGACGCGTCGGCGACGCCCAGGCCGGGCGGCGCCGGCGCCGCGGCACGGCCCCGCGGGCGCGGAGCGGCGGGCGGAGCGTCGAGCAGGACGGAGGCGATGGCCTCCGGCCGGAGCACGAGCCCGAAGCCCAGCGCCGGCTCGGACGGGCTGGCGTGGGAGAAGTGCCCGGTGATCGGCAGGTCGACCGAGGCCACGAGGTACTGGCCGGTGCGGTACTCGTAGACGCGATCCCCGAGCGCCAGCCGCTTGGCGCCCTGGACGATCAGCGCCATCACGGTGCCGGTGCTCGACGCCTCCGGCTCGCCGGCGTGATCGACGGACGACAGCAGGACGCCGCCGATCGCCGTCTCCTGATCGGGGCGGGCGTGGCGGGCGATCCGCGTGCGCAGCTCGGCCAGCAGGGCGTCGATGCCTTCCTCCATGAGCAGGAACGTACATGTTCAGGCGCCCGAATACGGGATGGATCTCCGCTGATCGCCCACTCGAAGCAGGATCGTGCAAGGACCGAGCGGTTCTGTTCTCACGCTCGCGGCCTCTCCGCTAGTTGGCTGCAGGCATGTCAACCACCCAGACCCAGACCACCAGGATCGCCGTCGTCGTCGGCGGGAGCGCGGGCATCGGCCAGGCCGCCGCCCTCCGGATCGCCGAGCGCGGCACCGGCGTGATCCTCACCTACCACCGCCACGCCGACGAGGCCCTCGAGACCGTCGCGGCCATCGAGCAGGCCGGCGGCACGGCCGTCGCCCTCCCCCTCGATCTCGGGAACGGCGAGACGTTCGGCCCGTTCGCCGAGCGCGTCGCCCGGGAGCTGGACGAGCGCTGGCAGCGCACCACCTTCGACTTCCTCGTCAACAACGCCGGCTTCGGCCAGATGGCCCTGTTCGAGGACACGACCGAGGAGCTGTTCGACGCGTTCTACCGGGTGCTCCTGCGCGGCCCGTTCTTCCTCACCCAGGCGCTGCTGCCCCTGCTCGCCGACGGCGGCGCGATCGTCAACACCACCAGCAGCTCGACCGCCCAGAGCGGCCTCGAGCCGGGGTACTCCGCCTACGCGACCATGAAGGGCGGCCTGACCGTGCTGACCCGCTACCTGGCCAAGGAGCTGAGCGTCCGCGGCATCCGCGTCAACTCCGTCGCCCCCGGCCCGACCCGCACCCGGCTGTCGGGCGACGCGTTCGAGCGCTTCCCCGAGGTCATCCCGCCGCTCGTCGCGCGCACCGCCCTGGGCCGGCTCGGCGAGGCCGACGACGTCGGCCGGGTCATCGCGCTGCTGCTGTCCGACGACAGCGCGTGGATCACCGCCCAGGACGTCGAGGCGTCGGGCGGGTTCAACCTGTGACGGCGTCGATCACGAACATCGCCGCGCCGAACGTCAGCGTGAGCAGGATCAGCACCACGAGGACGGTGATCGCCAGCGCGTTGTGCGCCGTCTCCAGCCCGTCGAGCGTCCGTCGCGTCCGGTTCCATCCTCGGCCCATGCTCAGGGCCTACCCGAACGCCCCGGGTTCTCCACGTTCCTCCCGAGGGGTGGGAGGAATGTGGAGAACCCCGGGGGGCCCGGCGCGACTACCCGCCCAGCCCCGCCACGATCGCCTGGGCGTAGGCCTCGACCCCCATCGGTTCGACCGAGCACGTCCCCGAGCCCTCGCACTTCAGGACGTCGTCCAGCAGCCAGATCCACCCGCCGGTGAGCCCCAGCTCCCGCCAGCCCTGGAAGGTCGCCTCGATGGAATCCGGGCACTGGCCGTCGGAGCAGGTCGGGCCGCCGTCCGGGGTGTGGATGCACCACAGCCCGGGCCGCACGAAGCCGGCGGCGTCGAAGCCGGGGCCCATCGCGGCCTGCACCGCCTTGACCCAGTCGCTCGGCTGGTTGTCGCCACCGCCCGAGTAGCACTGGAGGTTGAAGCCGGTGACGAGGCCGGGCGTCGGGCCGTTGAGGCGCCGGAGGCACCCCGTCCAGTAGTCGGGCTCCTCGTACGGGCAGAAGGTCACCTCGAAGCCGAGCCCGTGGAGCATCTGCGCGAACGCGACGGTCGTGTCCGCGTCGAGCAGGTCCTCGTCGTCGAAGTCGATGCCGTCGATCGTCGGGATCGCCGACCGCAGCGCGGCGAAGTTGCGGAAGAGGATGCCCCCCGGCTTGGCTTCGCCCGCCCGGATCAGCGCCTGGATGTTGTGGAAGTCCGACGCGCCGCCGGAGCCGACCGAGAACAGCAGGCGCGTGACCGACGACGACGGGGCCTTCAGGCCCGCGAGGCGCGCGGGCCAGCCCGGGTCGCCCACGTACCGCCCGCCGGAGACGATCGTGGGGTCGTTGAACACGAGGTCCCCGTTCGGGTTCACGTGGACCGACCACGCGACGACCGTCGTCATGCCGGACGCCCGGAGCTCTTCGATCACCGCGTCCCCTCCCGCGTACAGCGGGCCACCACCGTAGATCCCTGCATCGACGACGGTCATGTGATGTGCGGCTCCTCGAGTTCGCGACGGCGGTGTGCCGTGTCGCGATCCTATACACATCGACGCACCCGACCGGGAGCGTGCCCTACTTCCCCTTGCAGTTCTGGCGCACCCCCATCGCGATGCCCTGCAGGGCCGCGGTGGTCGCGTCGCTCGTGTTGCCCTTCAGCGCGGTGCCGGCGAGCTGGGTCAGCGACAGGAAGCCGCGCAGCTGGCGCTTGGCGCAGCGCACGAACGCGGGGCTCTGCTTGCCGTCCTTGACCAGCGCCTTGACGATCGCGTTCGTCACGTAGGTGGCGAGCTCGTCGGGGCACTTCTCCGCCAGCTTGATGGCCATGTCCTCCGCCTTGGGATCCTTGCGGATGGAGGCGCCGATGAACGTCCGCAGCTGGGACGGGCGGGTCGTCTCGACGTGCGCGAGCATGCACCGCCGCAGCGTGGGCTCGGTGAGCGCGCCGGTCCCCTTGCTCTTCCCGGCCACGGCGATCGACGTGGTCATCACCGACCGCAGGTAGTCCAGCTCGAACCGGTCGAGCTTCCACGCCGGTCCCTCCCGGACGAACTCCTCGTGGCCCCCCAGGCCGTCGCCCTTGCCCCCGACCTGCCGGACCTCGACGCTCGCCCGGGTGCCTCCCGGCTCGACGGCGACGCCGAGGACCTTCGTCGTGCCCCCGTCCTCGGGAGCGTCGCTGAACGTCGACTTCGCGCACGTCTCGGCGCTGCCCTCGAACAGGTCGTCGAGCACGCGCCGGGTCACCAGCCGCGTGCAGACGAGCGTGCCGTTCCGGGTCGCCGCCAGCCGCGTGGCCGCCGCCCGCACCTGCTCCTCCGCGGTCGGCGTGGTCGCGGTCCGTTCGGACTCCGAGCCCCCGCCGCAACCGGCCGCGACCACCGCCGAGATCGCCAGAAGCACCACCATGAGTCCAGATCGCATGTTCCCTCTCTGCCCGGCCGCGCCACGGTTCATGCGCGGTCACCCGTCCATCGCCGTCCGAGCCCTCGCCATGGGCGGAGTGCTCCACATTCCTCCCGGGGGGTGGGAGGAAGGTGGAGAACGTCCCCGGGGGGCCCAGCTCCCCCGCTAGGCCGGCGCCGCCAGCCGCGTCGGCTCCTCGCGGCCGCGCAGCACGACCTCGTCGCCGGCCCGCCAATGGCCGGCCTCCTCGTCGCCCGCCCGGTCGGTGACCGTCGTGGTGGTGAGGATGCGCCCGTCGGTGCGCTTGGCCAGCTCGGTGAGGCGGGCGGCCTGGTTGACGGGGTCGCCGATCACGGTGTACTCGTACCGGCGCTCGGCCCCGATGTGGCCGGCGACGACCGGTCCGACCGCGACGCCCACGCTCGCCCGCAGCTCCGGCACCTCCCGGCGCAGGCGGGCGTCGAGCGCGCGGGCCGCGCGCAGGGCCGCCCGCTCGGGCGCCTCCAGCGGGGCGGGCGCGCCGAAGATCGCCAGCGCCCCGTCGCCCTGGAACTTGTTGATCCACCCGCCGTGCTCCTCGACGACGTCGACGACCACGCCGAAGAAGCGGTTGAGGAGGCCGACCACGTGCTGCGGCGGATGGCGGGCCGCGAGCGTCGTCGACCCGACGACGTCGACGAACAGCACGGCGACGTCCTCCACGACCTCCCCGCCGAGCCCGGCCTCGTCGGCGAGCGCCTGGCGCGCGACGTCGTGGCCGACGTGGCGGCCGAACAGGTCGTGGATGCGCTCGCGCTCGCGCAGGCCGTCGGCCATGTCGTTGAACCCCGCCTGCAGGAGCCCCATCTCCGTGCTGTCCCACACCCCGATGCGCACGTCGAGGTCGCCGGCCCGCACGCGCTCCAGCCCGGACCGGATCGAGGAGATCGGGTGCACCGTCGCGTAGGCGGCGAGCGTGGACGCGAACGCCCCGAAGACGAGCCCGATCGCGCACAGCGCGACGACGGTGACGGCCAGCGCGGTGCGTGACATCTCCACCGGCGTCAGGGCGACGACGCCCACCAGCAGCAGCCCGAAGATCGGCACGCCCGTGCCGAGGGCCCAGGTCATCAGCGACCGGGTGCCGACCCCCGGGATCCCCAGGCGGCCCGTCCCGCCCTCGCGGCGGGCCCGCGGCGGCCCGTGGAGCAGCGCCCGCGAGGCGATCGGCCGCAGCGCGAGCTCGCCGAGCAGGTACCCGATCGCCGAGGTGGTCAGGCCGCCGAGCGCGACGGTGAGGCCGATGCCCAGCGCGAGCAGCCCGGACGTGCGCAGGTTCAGCAGCGTGAAGCCCACGACCGCCACGCCCCACAGCACCGCCTGGACGCCCATGATCCGCAGCGGCGCCCGCAGGACGCGCAGCTGCTGCGCCGGCGTCGGCGGCCGATCCTGCTCCAGCCACCGCTCCAGCCCCGCCGGCCCCCGTTCGAGCCGCCGCCGAGCCCAGCGCACCCCGACGAGCACCGCGAGCACCGTGTAGACGCACGCGGCCACGACGTTGACGAGCACCGCGTCGCCGTCCATCGCGCCGCTCGGCTTGGGCAGGGCCCAGACCGCGAAGCACACGACGACGGCCGCGCCCCCGACGTTCGCGGCGACGATCGCCGCCACCGACAGCCGGCGGGCCCGCCTGCGCAGCCGGGCCCCCGGCACGTCGGGGTCGCCGATCAGCCAGGGGCTCTCGGCCAGCCGGTCGAGCGCCCTCCTCCCCCGCGAGGCGATCATGGTCGCAGGAGGGCCCCGGCCCCTACTTCAGCTGGGCGCTGGTCAGGCCCAGGAGCTGCCGGGCGATGATCAGCAGCTGGATCTGCTGGGTGCCCTCGAAGATGTCGAGGATCTTCACGTCCCGCGCCCACTTCTCCAGCAGCTCGGTCTCGGAGACGCCGGCGGCGCCGCACAGCTCGATGCAGCCGAACGCGACGTCCGTCCCGGTCCGCCCCGCCTTGGCCTTGGCGATCGACGCCTGGACCGAGTTGGGCTTGCGGTTGTCGGCCATCCACGCGGCCTGCATGGTCAGCAGGCGCGCCGCGTCGTACTCGGCCTCCATGGCCAGGAACTTCGCCGCGGCGGCGCTCTGGGCCAGCGCGGGCCGGTCGTAGTCGATCGTCACCCCGGCCTCGTTCAGCGCGTCGCGGGTGAAGTCCAGGCACGCCTTGGCGCAGCCGACGGCCATCGCGGCCACGAGCGGCCGGGTGTTGTCGAACGTCTGCATGACGCCGCCGAAGCCCTTCTTCACGTCGACCTCGGGCGAGCCGAGCAGCGCGCTGGCCGGGACCCGGCAGTCCTGCAGGATGAACGCCGCGGTGTCGGAGGCGCGGATGCCGAGCTTGTGCTCCAGCCGGTCGAGCTTCATCCCGGGGTTGGTGCGCTCGACGATGAACGACTTGATCGCGGCACGGCCGACGCTGCGGTCCAGCGAGGCCCAGACGACGACCAGCTCGGCCCGCTCACCGGCGGTGACGTAGATCTTCTCGCCGTCCAGGACGTACTCGTCCGTCGCCTCGTCGTAGCGCGCCGTCGTGCGGATCGCGGCGGAGTCCGAGCCGGCCTCCGGCTCGGTGATGGCCATCGCCGCCCAGCGGCCGCCGAACTCCTTCAGCTGCTCGGGGGACGCCACCGCGGCGATCGCCGAGTTGCCCAGGCCCTGACCGGGGATCGCGAGCAGGAGGCCGACGTCGCCCCAGCACATCTCCATGATCGAGAGCGCGGTCGACAGGTTCGACCCGTTCTTGGTGGCCGAGGGGTCCGTGCCGTTCGCCGCGGGCTTGTCCTCGCCCTTCCCGGCGCCCGCCGCCCCCGCGCCGCTCGTCGCGCCGGAGTCCTCCATGCCGTCCAGGACGGCGGCGAGGAAGTCCAGCTCCTTGGGCCGCTCGTGCTCGCCGGTGTCGTACTTGCGGGAGATCGGGCGCAGGACCTCCTGGGCGACCATGTGGGCCTGGCCGATCAGGGGCCGGAACTTCTTGGGGGTCTCGAGGTTGATCATCGGTGCAGTCCTCCTAGACGAGCAGAGCGCCCTCGAAGACGCCCGCGGTTCGCAGGTCCCGGTACCAACGCTCGACCGGATACTCCTTGGTGTAGCCGTGGCCGCCCAGGAGCTGGACGGCGGACGAGCCGATCTGGGCGCCGTGCGTGGCGCACAGCTGACGGGCCACCGCGGCCTCGCGCAGGAAGTCCTTCCCGGCGTCGGCGAGCGACGCGGCGCGCCACGTGGCCAGCCGCATGCCGGCCGTCTCGATCGCGATGTCGGACACGCTGAACGCCACGGCCTGACGGTGGGCGATCGGCTCCCCGAACGCCACGCGCTCGTTGACGTAGGGGATCAGGTAGTCGAGCGCCGCCTGGGCCGCGCCGACCGCCACCGCGCACCACGCCAGCCGCGCCCGGTGGACGCACTCGGCGTAGACCTCGCGGGCCCCCTCCCCGAGCAGCGCGCTCGCCGGGACGCGTGCGCCGTCGAACGTGACGGTCGCCGTGGCGGCCGCGCGAGCGCCCATCCCCGGCTCGGGCGCGACGGTCACGCCGCCGCCGCTGGTGGGGACGAGGAACAGCGCGGGCCCGCGCCCCGCGAGGTCGGCGGCGACGAGGAACAGCTCGGCCTCCGTGCCGCGCGGGACGAGCGCCTTGACGCCGTCGAGGACGAACTCCTCCCCCGCCCGCTTCGCGGTCGTCCGCAGCGCGAACGGGTCGAACAGCGGCTGCGGCTCGAGGATCGCCAGCGCGCTGACCGCGACCTCGTCCCCGGTGAAGGCCGGCAGGTACGTGGCCTGCTGGCCGGCGTCGCCCCACAGCCCCAGCGCGGTCGGCACCGCGCTGGTCGACAGGGCCGCGACCGCGAGGCCGAGGTCGCCGTGCGCGAGCGCCTCGGCGACGAGCACGCCGGTGACGGCGGACCGCTCGCTCGCCGACCCGCCGAGGTCCTCGGGCACGCCGAGGGTGGCCAGGCCGAGCTCGTCCGCGGAGGCGAGCAGCTCGGCCGGCGCCGCGCAGGCGGTGTCCGCGGCGAGCGCGACCGGCCGCAGCTCGGCGGCCGCGAACTCCTTCATCGCCTCGACGATCATCTGCTGGTCGTCGTCGGGCGTCAGGTCGAAGAGCCCGGTGGGATTCGCGGTCCGCGGCCGCTCGGCAGCACCGCGCTTGGTGACGACGGTGAACGTGCGGCCGGCGGTGGCGGCGGCGCTCATCCCGTTCTTGGAGGCGGCGTACAGCGCGCGCTCCGCGGGGCCGCGCAGGCCCACGCGGTCGATCACCTCGCTGCCGGCGATCTGGCGGATCGCGCGCAGCGCGAGGGTCATGCTCCGGTCGGCGACGGTGGTCACGACGGTGCTCCTGTCTTCTCGGTGGTCTTCCGGCGGCGCGCGGTCGCGGCCGCCTTCCCGGCCGGCACGACGGACCCGACGAGGTGCGCCGAGCCCGTCTTGCGATCCCGCACGGCGAAGTCGACGACGCCGGTCTTGTCCGACACGCTGATCAG
>Ga0164241_10002545_pt1 | contig 19497 bp, 17 predicted proteins | sample OricomyardsoilBY_FD_108780 | JGI IMG/M metagenome (GOLD analysis project Ga0164241, IMG submission 108780) | Backyard soil microbial communities from Emeryville, California, USA - Original compost - Back yard soil (BY) | ecosystem: Environmental > Terrestrial > Soil > Unclassified | place: USA... | reverse complement strand
CATGGTCGCGATCCGATTCCAGTTGCGACATGAAGGTGACCATCTGCCAGGGACCCAGCCAGCTCAATAGTGGAGACTTAAAAGGTTCGCTGCTATGGCGCTGCAGAAATAGACCAGGCGCTGGTCGCGCATTGTGGCTGAGGATCAGGCTGGATTCCCAACCCGGCCCCCACCAGCGGTTCACCGCACCTACACCCAGCGCCCAATTGCCCCACAAACGAGTGAGGTAGGAACCGTCAAACCGCAAGTTATCATCATCGGTGGGCTCATGGGCGTAGTTCGCCTGCAGCTGTAATCCGGTTTTACCGCCGGTGTAGTTGACACTCAGCGAGGATTCATAGCGCTCGCGACGGTCGGTCGCAAAATTGCCCAAGGTAGTGACGGAATTGCTGACGATATTGCGCTGCTCAACTGCGGTGACCTGCATCGCTTTTCGCAGCTCATGACGCAGATAGCGATAAGACCACAGTTGCGCCTCATTCAAGGAAGCGGGCTCCAGGGTGTCCAGTTCCTGCTTTATATGACTCCACATAAGTGGCCAAGCGGTTATGGTGCTGTCGATCGACCCTGAATCCCCCAGCGTTTGCAGATGGTGCCGTGTGCTTTCATCACCAGGGTTGATCCAGGGCGCCGCTATGACGGGGTTGGTGAATGTTGAAATAAGGATCGCCAGCGAGCTGATTATTTCGGCCACCTTGCGAAGAGCGCGGCCTATGGGCCGGACTTTAGGAGGTGCCGCGCGTGGTTTATCCATGAAAACCCAACTTTGGAGGTGATGAGATTTGCGTAATAGGGGATGCATCTTAGGATATTTTATGTCCGAGTCAACGACTCTCGATGTTTGTCTAGTGGCTGTGGGTGGGGGATCCTCAAAAGGTTAAAATTTAGCCAAAATCAACCCGTTATTTTATCCAGTTCACAAAGTCGCGTGCCAGAACTCGCATTGGCGTCTAAGCTTTTGGAATTATGCGACAGTGCCTGGACACCCCGTGTAATTTCGCATATGGTCCGCGCTTGATTTTTTGCGTTCTCTTTTGCGCGGGACGCAGGGAATTCAAGTCAAATCAAGACGGATTTTGTTGTACCGCCGATTTGCGAAATACTCTTTTAAAAAAATAAACAACAGAGGTGCGAATTATGGCTGCTCGTGAATATGGCACAGTCAAATGGTTCAATAATGCAAGAGGCTATGGTTTTATCACGCGTGGTGACAATACGGACGATGTCTTTGTGCATTATCGAAACATCCGCGGCGAAGGTTACCGCTCTCTAGCGGAAGGTCAAAAAGTCGAGTTTGAACTGCAGCAGGGAGATAAAGGACTGCAGGCCGAAGATGTCGCCTGTCTCTGATTTGTCTCCTGCTTTGCCACCGGCTGCAATTCCGAGGCGGCCGGTAATCAATTCAAGTCGGTTAACCCATTCAAAAGTTTGTTGATTCTGGTGTTGTTCTAAAAGCCGGTTTATTTTTCCGGCGTCATCTTGATCAGAATCCCCAGCTTTGGGTGATCCACATAGTGCAGTTCTCCACTGCGCATGCGCCGCTTCTGCTGCAAAGTCACAATTTGATTTACTGTGTAAGGTGCCTCCTGCAGATCCAAATCCGTGTTAACCATTTCGTCTGATGTCCATGGTTGCGATTCCGACTCGTCACTGCCGACTTCAGAGGATTTCGGTGCTACTGAAAATTCGCTCGATAGTTCGTTAGGTTCTACGGGAGGGCTTGGCCAGTGTTCCGGCAACTGACCGTGGTTGGGCACAAAATGGGTGAACCAAAGATTGGTATGCAAATGCAGAAAACGGCTGATTCCTAAATATATGTAACCCTGCAATTCATAATGGGTGCCGTATCGGTTACCGCCCCGCAGGATCAGAGCCGGTGATTTTTCAATAGCGATCAAGGGCTGACGCCAGGCTTCGTGAAATATGACTCGCAATTGCTGGTTGCGATCAATGGCGTCCCGGGCTTTTTGTAATGTGCGCGTTTCCCGTGGCAGAAATGCGAAGAACTCGGGCAGTTGCGGCACTGTAACCGCTGTTGCGTCGGATGTCTGAGCCGGCGGAGGGACATCGGTCTCTTGCTGAAGCTGGGCAGATTCCCGGGCAAGCGTTTGCAGAAAGTCGTCGGAGGGTGGCGATGATATTGCTTCTTGCCGCTTTGCTTCCTCTTCTGGATCAAATAGTCGCTGCCAGGGTCTGGGGTATTCCAAAGTCAGGTTTTTCGACCAGACTTCGTCAGTTGTCGGCGCTGTGCGCTCAAATACGATCATCTCCACTTGGTAGATAGTCTCGGCTACACACACATGGCTGGCCAAAACCATCCAAAATCCCAGCAGGCTCAAACAGGCAATCGATGATCGCGGCATATCAGCACTCATTTTTGAATTTGACGCATTAAACATGGTAGCCATCTCTCAATATGTCCAACACCCTTTCGGTTTGCTGAATGCGTTCCTCAGTGTTTTCCATATCGGCAAAAAATTTTAAATGCGTAGCACCATCCATGCGGTAATGACGTGGTTGAGTTTGCACCAGCTTGACGATCGTCAGCGGCTCAACGCGGGGTTTACCGCCAAATTCGATGCGACCAAATTCCTTATTGGCCTCCAATTTGACTATGCCAAGCTGTTCCGCTTGAAGCTTCAGACGTGTGACCCGTAACAGATTTTTCGTCGGTTGGGGCAGCAGGCCGAAGCGGTCAATCATTTCCACTTGCAACTCGTCCAATTCATTCGCTTCTTTTACGCTGGCGATGCGTTTGTAGAGAATGAGTCGTGAGTGCACATCGGCCAGATAGGTATCCGGAATCAGTGCGGGGAGACGGAGATTGATTTCGGGACCGCTGGAGAGTGGTTGGTCCAGGTCGACGATTTCACCTTTGCGCATAGCTTCCACGGCGCGGTCCAGCATTTCCATGTAAAAAGAGAAACCAATGGCCTGCATCTGGCCGCTTTGGTCCTCGCCGAGCAATTCCCCGGCACCACGGATCTCCAGATCGTGGGAGGCGAGCATAAAGCCGGCACCCAGGTCCTGAGCCTCCGAGATGGCGGCGAGGCGCTTGTGGGCGTCGGGCGTCATGGTCTTGGCGTTGGGTGTGAGCAGGTAGGCGTAGGCTTGGTGATGCGACCGGCCCACCCGTCCACGCAATTGATGCAGCTGGGCCAGGCCGAATTTATCTGCGCGCTCAATGATGATGGTATTGGCGCTCGGCACATCGATGCCGGTTTCGATAATGGTGGTGCAAACGAGCACATTAAAGCGCTTGTGGTAGAAATCCCCCATGACGGCTTCGAGTTCCCGTTCGCGCATCTGGCCATGGCCGATCTGGATGCGCGCCTCGGGAATGGCCTCTCCCAATTCACGCGCAATCTTGCCGATGGTTTTAACCTCATTGTGCAGGTAATACACTTGGCCGCCACGCAATATTTCGCGCAGTATGGCCTCCTTGACCGTGGCGCTGTCGAACTCCCGCACGAAGGTTTTGATGGAAAGGCGTTTGGCCGGTGGCGTGGCGATAATGGAAAGATCCCGTATACCGTGCATGGCCATATTGAGTGTGCGAGGAATGGGTGTGGCGGTGAGCGTGAGAATATCCACTTCCGCACGCAGCGCTTTAAGGGCTTCCTTCTGACGTACGCCGAAGCGGTGTTCTTCATCAATGATCAGCAATCCGAGTTTTGGATATTTAAGATTGCCCTGAAGAAGTTTGTGGGTCCCGATCACAATGTCGACTTTGCCGGCTTCCACGCGCTTCTCAACCTGTTCCACCTCTTTTGCGGTCTTGAAGCGCGACAACACTTCAATTTGCACTGGCCAGTCGGAAAAACGATCTTTGAAATTCTCATAATGCTGCTGGGCGAGCAGGGTGGTAGGTACCAGCACTACCACCTGCCTGTCATTTTGCACCGCGATGAACGCGGCGCGCATCGCGACTTCCGTTTTGCCGAATCCCACGTCACCGCACACCAATCTGTCCATAGGTTGCGGGCGCAGCATATCGTTACGCACGGCTTCTATTGCCAGTTGTTGGTCGGGCGTCTCCTCGAAAGGGAAGCTCGTTGCGAATTCCAGGTAAGCTTCTTGGGGATCGGCGAACGCCATACCGCGTCGGGCTTGGCGTTTGGCATAGATTTCCAGCAACTCCGCCGCCACGTCGCGAATTTGCTCAGCCGCTTTGCGCTTGGCTTTCTGCCATTGATCACTGCCGAGGCGGTGCAGCGGTGCATGATCCTCATCGCCGCCGGTGTAGCGGCTGATCAGGTGTAAATTCGCGACCGGCACATAAAGTTTCGCGCTGTCTGCATACTCGATCACCAGAAATTCCTGGTCCTGACCGTCTACCTGGAGTGTCTGAAGTCCCAGGTAACGACCCACGCCGTTATCTGAATGAACCACCGGTGCGCCTATCTTCAGCTCCGTGAGGTTCCTGATGATATTTTCCTGGTCCTCATGGGAGGACTTGCGTCTGCGCTGCTGACTTACCCTGTGCCCGTAGAGCTGCGATTCCGCCACTATTGCCAATTGTTGCAAGGTATCGATCAGGCCGATTTCCCAGGTGGCAATCACTACGCCGAAACGGTCGCTGCTGGCCCAAAAGTCGGCAAAGCTGGTGAAATTCTTGGGACGTACGTTCACATGTTTGAGCTGATCCAGCAACGCTTCGCGTCGACCCGAGGACTCGGCGCTGAACAACACCCGCAACTCCCGTTCCTGCAAAAAGCTTTGCAGGGCAAGCCAGGGGTTGGCGGCTTTGGCATTCACCTGCAGGTCGCGCGGCGGCTCACTGGCGAAATTCCAATGCCCGGCTTTTTCGGGTAGTGGCTCTACGCTGATAGCGATTCTGGCCAGCGGCTTCAAGCGTGCGAAAATCTCATTGATGGCCCAGAAAAGCTGGCTCGGTGGCAATACCGGGCGTTGGCGATCTCCCCGGCGGCTTTCGTAGCGACTTGTGGCGGAACGCCAAAAGTTTTCGATTGCACTTTCCAGATCACCCTGCACAAAAACTGTGGTGTCTTCGTCCAGGTAATCGAACAGGCTGGCACTCTGTTCAAAAAATAAAGGCAGGTAATACTCGATTCCGGCGGGGGAGAGGCCCGATGCCACGTCTTGGTAAACGGGGCAGATCTTGGCGTCACCGTTAAACAGACTGTGCCATTGGTTTTTAAAGTGAGCGATGGAATTACGGTCCAGAGGACACTCTTTGGCGGGTAGGAGCTCGATCTCCTCGACCTGGCGGACCGTGCGCTGGGTTTCCGGATCGAATTCCCGCAGCGATTCAATCTCGTCGTCCAACAGCTCGATGCGGAAGGCATCTTCACTTCCCATTGGGAAAATATCGAGGAGTGCACCGCGCACCGCATATTCACCATGTTGGAATACGGTATCCACCGATTGATAGCCCGCCGCACTCAATTGCCCGCGAAAACGGCTCGAATCCAGCGTATCGCCCTTCTTTAGGACGAGGCTGTTGGCGATTATGTAAGCCTGGGGAGGGATTTTTTGCGCCAGTGTTGCTGCCGGCACGATCAACAAGGTCTTGCCGCCACGGCATAGTTGGTAAAGCGCCCGCATGCGCTCGGAAACTATGTCCTGATGTGGTGAGAAAGTGTCGTAGGGAAGCGTCTCCCAGTCGGAAAATCTCAACACGTCCGGCGCCCCCGTTACATCCGCCAGAAACAGCCCGATATCCTGTTCCATCTGGTCGGCTGCTGCTGTGGACTGGACGATGAGCAGACCATTTTTGGGCATGCTGAGCGCTGCCCTCGCAATCGCCAGCGCGGGTGCGCTGCCGTGCAAATTGCCCCACTGAATCTTATCGCCTGGGCGCCCTGGTAACGCCGGAGCATTGAGTGGTCGGATGTTTTTGTCGGAAGGTGTTGATGCCATCGGCCGCGGGTTTCGTCAACATTGGAGAAAAGTGAGGGCCGCTATTCTATAGGCGGTAGGTGACAATAGCGACCAGCGGGCCCGACAAAATTCGGGGCGCCACTGGAGTTATGGCGTATGCATCCTTATAATGTGCGCGGCCCAAAATTGGGGCACGTTTTCTGGTGGTTAAGATTATTTACGCCCGGTATTTTTTGCCCCATTCATGACTTCATACGGGGTTTTTCCTGCCGGAGAATCTGGCCTCTCGCGAAAGCCGTGGCATTATCAAACTCCGTTGCATATCCAGCGTATTTGGTACCCGAATGGGCCCAGGTTCGTCCTGTGCGGCGCTATTTCCGGGGCTTTGCGTTATCGAAACAGTTTCAGTAGGGTTGCTCGCCCATTGAGTTGCTCTGCGCCAGTTTCCATCCATTATCAGGCAATAACCTATGATTAAAATCCGAAAGGGATTGGACTTGCCCATCACCGGAGGTCCAAAACAATCTATAGAGGACGGTCCGAAAATTCGCAGTGTTGCTGTTGTAGGGTTTGATTACCACGGAATGAAACCCACCATGGCGGTACAGGTGGGGGATCGTGTCAAACTTGGCCAGGAAATATTTTCGGATAAAAAGACACCTGGGGTGATTTTCACCGCTCCGGCATCCGGTACCGTCGCTGCCATTCATCGCGGTCCGCAGCGTGTATTTCAGTCACTGGTGATTGACGTCGAGGGCGATGAATCAGTTGAGTTTGCGCGCTTTGCCGATTCGCAACTGGCTAGCCTAAGTCGTCAACAGGTACAGGATAATCTGATCAATTCCGGTCTGTGGACCGCCTTTCGCACTCGCCCGTACAGTAAAACTCCTTTACCGGGGACCTCGCCCAGTTCGATTTTTGTGACCGCTACCGACACCAATCCTCTAGCGGCGGATCCGGGCCTGATCATAGCGGCAAAAAAACAGGCTTTTGCAAATGGCCTAACATTGCTGGCACGCCTGCTCGATGGCAAGGTGCATGTTTGTCACGGCAGTGGGGAAATTCCAAAAGGGCAGGGCGCGAACATTGAATACCACTTATTCGCGGGTGTGCATCCGGCTGGCAATGCCGGCACCCACATTCATTTTCTGGATCCGGTGAGCAGTAAAAAAACCGTCTGGACCATCGGGTACCAAGACGTCATTGCCGTGGGTGAACTTTTTGTGAATGGACGTTTGTCTGTGGAGCGGGTGATTTCCCTGGCAGGTCCGCAGGTCAGCCAGCCGCGCTTATTGCGTACCCGCCTCGGCGCCAATCTGGATGAATTGACGGCAGGCCAATTATTACCGGGAGAAAGCCGTGTTATTTCCGGCTCGGTATTTGGGGGCCGCCATGGCGGTTCTGCCGTGCGCTATCTTGGGCGCTTTCACAATCAGGTGAGCGTATTGCTCGAAGGCCGCGAGCGCACCTTGATGCATTACCTGCGTCCGGGTTTCAAGAGCTATTCGGTACTCCCAATTTATATCTCCAAACTCTTTGGTGAAAAACTGCCGTTCACCACGTCCACCAACGGCAGTGAACGAGCCATGGTGCCGGTGGGTTCCTACGAAAAAGTGATGCCGCTGGATATCTTGCCCACGCAGTTGCTGCGGTCGTTGATTGTCGGTGACTCAGAGGCGGCGCAAAAACTCGGTTGCCTGGAGCTGGATGAAGAAGATCTGGCTCTCTGCACATTTGTCTGCCCCGGCAAATACGAATATGGCCCAATTTTGCGCAGCAATTTGACGCGCATTGAAAATGAGGGATAAGGCATGAGCTTGCGACGTTTTCTGAACAGTCTTGAGCCGCATTTTCACAAAGGCGGCCGTTTCGAAAAATGGTATGCGCTCTACGAAGCGGCGGACACTATTTTTTACAAACCTGCGGATGTGACAAAAACCAGCTCCCATGTGCGTGATGGCATAGACCTCAAGCGCATCATGATCACCGTTTGGTTGTGTACTTTCCCGGCAATGTTTTTTGGCATGTACAACGTCGGTCTTCAGGCGAATACGATTCTTGCCGGATCCGAACAGTTGGCCATTGAAGGCTGGCGGGGTGGCATTCTTGCCGCAATCACCGGATTTGATCCCAAAAGTATTTGGGACAATTTTATGCTCGGTTTCATGTACTTCGTGCCTATTTACGCCACCGTTTTTATCGTCGGTGGTTTTTGGGAGGTCTTGTTCGCCATGAAGCGAGGCCACGAGGTGAACGAGGGCTTTTTCGTAACCTCGGTACTTTTCGCGCTCACCTGCCCACCTGACCTGCCCCTGTGGCAAGCCGCCCTCGGTATCAGTTTTGGTGTGGTGATAGGCAAGGAGGTATTTGGAGGTACTGGCAAAAACTTCCTTAACCCTGCTTTGGTGGGAAGGGCGTTTCTGTTTTTTGCCTACCCGGCGGAAATGTCCGGTGACGCGGTGTGGACGGCCGTAGATGGCTATTCCGGAGCCACCGCCCTGTCTATAGCGGCTCAGGATGGTATGACTGCCTTGTCAGGACACCTGACGTGGATGGACGCTTTCCTGGGTTTTGAACAGGGTTCCATAGGTGAAACGTCTACCCTCGCATTGTTGTTGGGCGGCGGTGTGTTGTTGATCATGGGCATAGCCTCGACGCGCATTGTGTTAGGTGTCCTGCTCGGCACTGTAGCAACGGTCCTTATTTATAGCTGGCTCGGATCCGGCAGTAGCAACCCCATGTTTGCCATGCCGTTCTGGTGGCATTTTGTGCTGGGCGGTTATGCTTTCGGTTTGTTTTTTATGGCGACAGACCCGGTGTCTGCGTCCATGACGGACACGGGTAAATGGTGGTTTGGGGCGTTGATCGGATTTATGGTTGTGACCATTCGTGTAGTCAACCCGGCCTATCCAGAGGGCATGATGCTGGCGATTCTTTTCGCCAATATGTTTGCCCCGACCATCGACTATTTCGTCATGCAATCCAATATCAAACGGAGACTGGCGCGTGGCTAATCAACAGACAGCAAAATATACCATCATGGTAACTCTGGTCATGTGTTTGGTGGCCTCCGTACTCGTTGCCGGATCGGCGGTGTTGTTGAAACCCTATCAAGTGGCGAACAAGGCGCTCGACTTCAAGCGCAACGTGCTCAGCATCGCTGGCATCTACAATCCCGACCAGTCTGTGGATGAGCAGTTTAAAAAGATCGAAATCAAGCTGGTAGATTTGGAAACCGGTGAATTCTCCGATGCGATCGGTGATCTGGATAAATTCGATCAGACGGCTTCAGCCAAAAAACCGGATTTATCCAAAAAAATCGATTCGGAGCAGGACATTGCCAAAATCATTCGTCGCGAACAGTACGCCAAAGTATTTTTGATCAACGACAGCTCGGGAATTTCCAAATTGATTTTACCGGTGCGTGGTTATGGACTCTGGTCCACCATGTCTGGATTTGTCGCGCTGGACCGGGATTTCAACACAATTCTGGGTTTTGGTTTTTATGATCAGAAGGAAACTCCTGGACTTGGCGGAGAGGTGGATAATCCAAAATGGAAATCTCTCTGGGTAGGCAAAAAAGTCTATTCCGAATCCGGTGAGGTCCAGGTGGATGTGGTGAAGGGGCACGTGGAAGAAGGAACCCCTAACGCCGAACACAAAGTGGACGGACTATCTGGAGCCACCCTAACCAGCAATGGTGTCGAAAATCTGCTGCATTTCTGGATGGGTGAAAACGGTTATAAACCTTTCATTGATAAACTGAAAAGTGGAGATGCCTGATCATGAGCGAGAAAACAAAAGATCTCCTGATTAAGCCGATTTTTGACAACAATCCGGTCATTTTGCAAATTCTGGGTATTTGCTCCGCGTTGGCAGTGACATCCAGCGTCAAGGTGAGTCTGGTAATGGCGATAGGCCTTACGCTGGTGTCCGCGTTCTCCAATTTTTTTGTGTCGTTGGTACGCAACTACCTGCCAAATAGTGTACGAATCATTGCGCAGATGATCATTATTTCTGCGTTGGTAATTGTAGTGGATCAAGTTCTCAAAGCAGTGGCTTACGATATCAGTAAGCAATTATCGGTATTCGTGGGGTTGATTATCACCAACTGCATTGTTATGGGCCGTACCGAAGCATTCGCTCTGAAAAATCCTCCAATTCCCAGTTTTCTTGATGGGATAGGACACGGCCTGGGTTATTCAGCGTTGTTAATGGTAATTGCCACCGTGCGCGAAATCTTCGGCGCTGGTAAATGGTTCGGCATCCAAATTCTTCCGACGGTGACGGAAGGCGGCTGGTATGTGCCTAATGGATTGTTGCTGCTGCCACCCAGTGCATTCTTCCTGATTGGGCTCATTATTTGGGCGCTGCGTAGCTGGAAGAAAAATCAAGTGGAAAAGCCGGAATATAAAATTGGCCCCAATTCCATAGTGACTAAGGAGATTGCATGATGGAACACCTATTGAGTTTATTTGTGCGCTCCGTGTTCATCGAGAACATGGCATTGGCATTTTTTCTGGGTATGTGTTCGTTTCTGGCGCTATCTAAAAAAATCAATGCCGCAATAGGCCTGGGTATAGCGGTTATAGTGGTTCAGACTGTTACAGTACCTGCAAATAATTTGATATTGAATTATCTATTAAAGGAAGACGCTCTGGCTTGGGCCGGCATTACAGGCGTGGATTTATCATTTCTCTCGTTTATCTCCTTTATTGGCGTGATCGCTGCAATCGTGCAAATCATGGAGATGGTGCTGGATAAATATATGCCAGCGCTCTACAACGCACTTGGCGTGTTTTTGCCTCTGATCACCGTTAACTGCGTCATCATGGGCGGCTCACTGTTTATGATTGAGCGGGACTACCATTTTGCCGAGAGCGTGATCTACGGTCTAGGATCCGGCGCTGGCTGGGCTCTGGCAATTGTTCTTCTTGCCGGCATCCGCGAAAAACTCAAATATTCCGATGTGCCCGAAGGCTTACGTGGCTTGGGTATTACCTTCATCACCGTGGGTCTGATGTCATTGGGCTTTATGTCCTTTGGCGGTATCTCCCTCTAGCGCACTGAGGACGAAAAAGTATGAATTTAGAGATTATTCTGGGCGTTGTGATGTTCACCGCTATAGTGCTGGCGTTGGTGGTAATTATTCTTGCCGCCAAAGCCAAACTTGTCAGCAGTGGTGAAGTGCAGATACTGATAAATGATGAAAAGACCATATCAGTACCGGCGGGGGGCAAATTATTGCAGACACTCGCTGCTAATAATGTCTTTTTGGCCTCTGCGTGCGGCGGAGGCGGCAGCTGTGCACAATGCAAATGTATCGTGAATGACGGTGGCGGTTCGATTCTGCCCACGGAAGAAGCACATTTTAATCGCCGTGAGCAAAACGAGGGCTGGCGTTTGAGTTGTCAGGTCCCCGTCAAACAGAACATGAAAATCCATGTTCCAGAGGAAGTGTTTGGTGTGAAGCAGTGGGTTTGCACTGTGGAATCCAATCCCAATGTGGCGACTTTTATCAAGGAACTCACCTTGCGTTTACCGGAGGGTGAAAGCGTGGATTTCCGCGCAGGCGGGTATGTGCAATTGGAATGTCCGCCGCATCATGTAAAGTTCTCGGATTTTGATGTGGAAGCGCAATATCGAGGCGATTGGGAGCGTTTTGGTTTCTTTAAGTTGGAATCCAAAGTAACCGAACCGGTTATTCGCGCCTATTCAATGGCGAACTATCCGGAAGAAAAGGGCATCGTAAAATTCAATATCCGTATTGCCACGCCTCCGCCGAAATCCCAGGGAATTCCCCCGGGTAAAATGTCGTCCTATGTCTTCAATTTAAAGCCGGGTGATAAGATCGCAGTCTATGGCCCATTCGGCGAGTTTTTTGCCAAAGACACGGATGCGGAAATGGTGTTTATCGGTGGAGGTGCCGGTATGGCACCTATGCGGTCGCATATTTTTGATCAGCTGCGTCGCATTAAAACCCAGCGCAAAATGTCGTTCTGGTACGGCGCCCGCTCTTTGCGTGAGCTGTTTTATAAGGACGAATACGACATGTTGCAACGCGAGAATTCGAATTTTAATTGGCATATTGCCCTGTCGGATCCTCAGCCAGAAGACAATTGGAACGGGCTTACCGGTTTTATCCATAATGTACTTTATGAGCAATATTTGAAAAACCATCCGGCTCCTGAAGACTGTGAATATTACATGTGCGGTCCCCCGATGATGAACGCCGCAGTGATTAAACTGCTTAAGGACTTAGGCGTTGAGGACGAAAACATCATGCTCGACGATTTCGGCGGCTGATGCTGCCTCGGGACAAAACATCTGAAGGCGAGGGTGGGGCGGAATCCCTCCCTCGCTTTTTTATTGGTTTGTTGTGAGTTTCCAAAATTAATAGGGAGATGCAGGCCGCGGTTCTTGTCAAAGCTGTCACAAGTGGTCTTCAATTAGTGGGTCTTTTGGCGTGCGGCCTGGAATTTGCGTTCAGAAAGATAGAAAGCAGGTCGGTTGTATAAGGCAATGAGGTATCTTTTATGACAACTCTAGTACTGACATTTCTCATTCTGTTATTGGTAGTTGCAGGAATGGCATTGGGCGTTATATTGCGTGGCAAACCCATCAAAGGATCCTGCGGTGGAATAGCATCGCTGGGTATGGGCAAGGCTTGTGACATTTGTGGCGGCGACACCAACAAGTGTGAAAAAGAAGACACGGGAGAGGGAAAAACCAAATCCCCGAACGATTTGGCTTATAACGCTGCCGATAAATAATTTCAGGGGCTGGTAAGAATTATGGCGGATTACACCTACGATTTGCTGGTGATAGGTGCTGGGCCTGCAGGTGAAGCCGCGGCCATGGCTGCTACCAAAAATGGCCTTAAAGTTGGGGTGGTGGACGATACCGGCTCCTTGGGAGGTAATTGCACCCACAGAGGCACCATTCCTTCGAAATCTCTGCGCCAGACCGTGAAGCAGGTGGTTCACTATCGGCAGCAACCGGAAGTGCTGCAAATGGCTTCGCTGCCACCGGTTTCCTACCCCACGATTTTGGCCTCCGCAAAAAAAATCATTCCGCGCAAAGTCGCTATGCATAAATCCTACTTTATGCGGAACCGTATCTATGTCCATTCCGGAACGGCACGTTTTGTTAATGCCCACCAGATGGAGGTGGACTTGCCCTACGGTGTAATGGATAAAATCACAGCAGAAAATATCCTGCTCGCCACAGGCTCCAGACCTTATCGCCCGAAGGATGTGGATTTCACCCATCCGCGCATCTATGACAGCGACACCATCCTGGAAATGAACCATACGCCTCGCACATTGATTATTTACGGTGCTGGCGTTATCGGCTGTGAATATGCCTCGATTTTTTCCGGGTTGGCCATCAAGGTGGACTTAATCAATACGCGGGAGCATTTGCTGGAATTTCTCGATAGCGAAATATCCGATGCCCTAAGTTATCACCTGCGCGAAAAAGGCGTCATGGTGCGTCAACTGGAAGAGTTTGAAGGTCTGCAGGCGACAGACCAAGGCGTGACCTTGAAGCTGCAATCGGGTAAGCGCATCAAGGCAGATGCTCTGTTGTGGTGTAACGGCCGCTCCGGTAATACGGAGGCGTTGCAGTTGGAAAATGCGGGTTTAGCAGCGAATCACCGCGGCCAGATCGAAGTTGACCATGAGTACCGTACCGCTCAACCCAACATATTCGCAGCGGGTGATGTAATCGGTTGGCCCAGTTTGGCTAGCGCTTCTTATGACCAGGGGCGGGCGGTGGTATCGGCGATTATTGGAGAGCCAGTGCGGCAGGTTACGGACGCGCCCACAGGTATATACACCTTACCGGAAATCAGCTCAGTGGGTAAGACCGAAGCGGAACTCACCGCTGCCAAGGTACCCTATGAGGTCGGCCGTGCATTCTTTAAGGATATTGCCCGCGCACAAATCAGTGGCGATGAAGTGGGTATGTTGAAAATCCTGTTTCACCTGGACACCCAGGAAATTCTGGGTATCCATTGTTTCGGCGCTGAGGCTGCAGAGATTATTCACATTGGACAGGCCATTATGAATCAGCAGGGCGCGGCTAACAGTATTCAATATTTCACGAACACCACTTTCAATTACCCCACCATGGCGGAAGCCTACCGGGTGGCGGCCCTCAATGGCTTGAACCGCCTTAATCGCCAGTAGGCACTGTATAAATCCTGCGTAGGCCTTACTGCGCTTTTTGGGGGGCCTTGACCACACTGTGAATCACGTGGTCACTTTCGAAATAAACTGTGAATTGAGTGTAATCCCAAGTGTAAATCGGCGGGTCGCCAACGGGGCCGGATTTTTCTGCGGGCGCACCAAATTTTTCTTCCACTTGGTCTTTGCGCATGCCGGTCGTGGGGGTTTCAACACTCCAGGCTTTGCCCTGTTGGCCAAGGGGAATGGCAATTGTTTCAGCGCGACCTGCAAGACTGAGAAAGAACATCAATGCCCCGGTGCAAACAAGCGCGGATGTGCGGTAGATGGCTGACGTTTTGTTGGATTCACTCATAGATCGTTCTCCGGTATTACGCCCTTTTTGCGGTTGCTAACCTGGGCTTTGAGAATTTGCCGAGCCAGCTCCTGACGGTCCTGGTCGCGCAGGCGATGGAATTTGGCTGCTACACGAAATGCTTCGTTGTCGCTCTCACAGCGGCTGACGACGCCGAAGACTACCACGGGTGTATAGCTCGGTAAAAAAATCATTCGCAAAACGAGAAAATTCCCCTTGTAGAGCGCTCGGTTGCTGCGAAACGCCACCCCGCTTTCGCTGATATTCAGGCGCAGCGCATGGCTGCTGGTGCTGGAGGCAAAGACGGCGTGCCGGGCAATCAAGTCGATTTTACTGTTGAGCTTTTGCAGGTAGTCGGCGAGCAGGCGCTGTTTGTCTGAGATGATCTTCAACAGCTGTTGCGCATCGCGATCGATACGCCGCAATTCCGATACCAAATGCATTGCCACTCCGTCGTCCATTGCCTGTTCGGGATCGATCTGCTCTGCGGTATTGGTATCAATCTGGCGAAAGTCAAAAATAACGTCATGAGTGACCCTGTAACTGTTACGTCGCTCTGCAGGAGGGGAAGAAGGCATAGGTCCGCCATGAGTTGTCTGCTGTTTCCCAATAATAGCCTATTAAAATACCTCCCATGATTGGCCGGAATCGGCGTTTTGCCGGGTATGGCTTCAGACTATAATTCGCGACTTTTCCGCAACAGGCATATGCCGATGATTCAACTACAAGCACTCGGGCTGCAACTGGGAACCAAAATACTCCTGGAAAAAGCCGATTTGACGGTATACCCGGGACAGAAGTGGGGCATCATCGGCGCCAACGGCAGCGGTAAGTCCAGCCTTTTTAAGCTTCTGCTCGGCGAATTGCACGCCGACAGTGGCACGCTCAATATTCCCAAGGACTGGGTTCTGGCCCATATGGCCCAGGAAGTAGGGCACCAGCAGCGATCCGCGCTCAATCATGTGATTGACGGAGATGCGGAGCTGCGCGCGCTGGAGCAACGCATCGCGGTCGAGGAAAGTGGTGAAGAATTGGCCTTGCTATACAGTCGTCTGGAAGCCATGGAGGGTTATACCGCCCAGGCGCGTGCCCAGAAGCTGCTGCACGGGTTGGGATTCGCTAGTACAGATGCGGAGCGGCAGGTCACCGAATTCTCCGGTGGTTGGCGTATTCGTCTGAACCTCGCCAAGGCACTTATGTGTCGTTCGGATCTGTTGCTATTGGACGAACCTACCAATCACCTGGATTTGGATGCCACGCTCTGGCTGGAACAATGGTTGAAGCAATATACCGGTACGCTTTTAATCGTGTCTCACGACCGGGATTTTCTCGACAATGTGGTCGATAACATCGTTAATTTTGAAAATGCCCGCCTTGTCACCTACAGCGGCAACTATTCCGCCTACGAAAAACAAAAAGCAGAGCGCTTGGCCAACCAGACGGCGGCTTTTGCCAAACAGCAGGAACGGGTGGCTGAGATCGAGGATTTTGTGCGGCGTTTCCGCGCCAAGGCTACCAAGGCCAAACAGGCGCAGAGCCGTTTAAAAGAGTTGGAGCGTATGGAAATGATTGCTCCGGCACACGTGGACTCGCCGTTCGATTTCCGATTTCCGGAGCCCGAACGGGTGCCCCAGCAGCTATTGAATTTTGCCCACGCTTTTATGGGATACGGCAATAAAGCCGTCCTGAACGAAGTGAATGTGAGCATACTCGGCCAGAGTCGCGTGGGGTTACTGGGCCATAATGGCGCCGGTAAATCCACCTTTATCAAGGCTTTAACAGCCAGCATGCCCCTTTTGGCAGGAGAGCGTGTGGAGGCGGCGCATCTCAAAATTGGCTATTTCGCCCAACATCAATTGGAAGCCTTGGATCTCGGCGCATCTTGTGCGTTGCATCTGCAGCGGTTGCGGCCAAAGGCGTCGGAGCAGGAAATACGCAATTTTCTCGGCAGTTTTGATTTCCGGGGCGATCGTGCCTTTGAGACTATCCGACATTTCTCCGGCGGTGAAAAAGCCCGGCTTGCCCTTGCCATATTGGCTTGGCAGCGACCGAACCTGCTGGTGCTCGACGAACCGACCAACCACCTGGATCTGGAAGTGCGCCACGCTTTGACACTGGCGCTGCAGGCATTTGCCGGCGCCATAGTGGTGGTATCCCACGATCGTCATCTTTTGCGCAATACAGTGGACGAATTCTGGTTGATCGATTCCGGCCGTGTGGAGCCGTTTAACGGTGATCTGACCGATTATCAACGTTGGCTTGGCGAAGCCAGAACCGCCACCAATACCGCACCTAAATCCCAGGTTGTGGATGACAAAAAGACCGATAAAAAAGAGCAAAGGCAGAATTCAGCCGCCGAGCGCGAGCGCCTTAAACCGCTCACCCAGGCGGTGCGTCAACTGGAGCAACGTATGGAGCGATTACAGCAGAAACGAGCGCAGCTGGAGCAGGAACTCGCTGACCCAGGACTTTATGAAGGCACCAATTCGCGTTTACAGACACTGCTGAAGGATCAGATCGCTGTGCAGCAGGAGATCGCTGGTCTGGAGGAGCAGTGGCTCGAAAAATCCGAGGCCCTGGAACAAATGCAAAGGTCGCAGTCCTAATACCGCACGGTCCTATTCGCCGAACACGACCCACGGGTTTTCCTATGAAGCATGTTTGCAAGTTTTTGGTTTGTCTGGTGCTATGGCTCGGGTGGGTTGTGTTTGCCCAGACGGAGCCGCTGCTGAAAACGCGCGGTCAGTGGCAGCAGGGCGGCATTGTCTTTGGACAGGTGACGCCGGGTAGTCAGGTGCGATTTGCAGAGCGCGCCGTACGCATCACGGATGCGGGGGATTTTGTGATAGGGCTGGGGCCGGAGGCGCCGGCGGAAGTGGTACTTGAGGTGCTCGATCCCAATGGACGAAAAACATTGCATACTTTCGCTGTCGGCCAGCGGCAATATAAAACCCAACATGTTAAAGGTGTCGAGCAGAAGCATGTCGCCCCCCCGCCGGAATTTACCGAGCGCATCGCAAGGGAGGCGGAACTGGTCAGCGGGGTGCGCCACAGGGATGATGCGCGCCTGGACTTTTTGCAGGACTTTATCTGGCCGCTCTCCGGACCCATCACGGGTGTTTACGGCAGCCGCCGTGTGTACAATGGCACGCCGCGGGCGCCGCACTTCGGGCTTGATATCGCCGGCCCGACCGGCACCAAGGTGATAGCCCCGGCAGCGGGATTGGTTACCTTGGCGGAGGATGATCTTTTTTACTCCGGCGGCACCTTGATCGTTGATCACGGCCACGGATTATCTTCCACCTTCATTCACCTGAGCAAAATCCTGGTGAAGCCGGGAGAAAGTGTGGTTCAGGGGCAGGCCATAGCCGAAGTGGGGGCCACCGGCAGGGTGACCGGTCCGCACCTGGATTGGCGTATGAACTGGTTTGAGGTGCGCTTGGATCCGGCGTTGCTCATGGCCGACAAACCCATGCCAGGCCGAGGGGCCGGCGCAGCGGAGAAATAAAAGTGACCGAAACCATCGATAAAAAACTGCTCAGCATTCTGGTCTGCCCTGTCAGTAAGGCGCCGCTGATCTATGACCGCGAGAGTGCCGAGCTGGTATGTGTGGTCAGCGGCCTGGCTTATCCTATTCGCGACGGCATACCCGTGATGCTGGAATCGGAAGCGCGTCAGATATCTCTGGAAGAAAAAGAAAAATATTCCTGATACCGTCCCATCTTTTTTCGAGATTCTTATGACCATCTTCAGCAAAATCATCAACGGCGAAATTCCAACGGATTTTGTTTACCAGGACGAATTTTGCGTTTGCATCCGGGACATTGCTCCCCAGGCGCCTACCCATCTGCTTATCATCCCCCGCAAGCCGATTGCCAAACTGGTGGAAGCCCAATCGGAAGATCAATCGATTCTCGGCCATTTGTTGTTGGTGGCCGGCGAAATTGCACGCAAAGTCGGGGTGGCGGATGCCTTCCGGCTGGTCATTAACAACGGCGCTGGCGCCGGCCAGACCGTCTTCCACTTGCATTTACATCTGTTGGCCAACAAAAAATTTGAGGAGGGCAGCCTCAGCTTCTAAAAAGCGGTCTGCCTGCTCCTATGATCACATCCGCGCTGCCCTTATACTGAGCGCCTTTTTTTGACGGGTTGGTGCGGTGCATCTGACCTGTTCCCCACATGGGGCATTCAAAACTTCACCGGAATTTGTTCGAGTATGAAAAGCGCCGAGATTCGCGAAGCCTTTCTGTCCTATTTTGCCCAACAGGCTCATGCCATTGTGCCCAGCAGCTCCCTGGTGCCCGCCAATGATCCCACCTTGCTGTTCACTAATTCCGGCATGGTTCAGTTTAAAGATGTTTTTCTCGGATCGGATAAACGTCCTTATAAGCGCGCCACCAGCGCCCAGCGCTGTGTCAGAGCTGGCGGCAAACATAACGATCTGGAAAATGTCGGTTATACCGCGCGGCACCATACTTTTTTTGAAATGCTGGGCAACTTCAGTTTTGGCGATTATTTCAAGCGCGATGCTATTCAATTCGCCTGGGAATTTCTCACGGGTGTACTGAAGCTGCCACCCGAGCGTCTGTGGATAACCGTGCATATCAGTGACGACGAGGCCGCGGATATCTGGATTAAAGAAGTGGGCGTGGACCCGCAACGTTTTTCCCGCCTGGATGCGGACAACTTCTGGCAGATGGGGGACACGGGTCCCTGCGGCCCCAGCTCCGAGATTTTTTTCGATCACGGCCCTGGCGTACCCGGAGGTCCACCCGGCAGCCCGGATGACGGGCTAGACCGCTATATCGAAGTCTGGAACCTTGTGTTCATGCAGTTCGAAAGGCAGACCAATGGCGAACTGATTCCTTTGCCTAAGCCGTCGGTGGATACCGGGATGGGCTTGGAGCGCATAGCGGCGGTTTTGCAGGGCGTGCACAGTAATTACGAAATCGATCTGTTCCAGGCGTTGTTGCAATCGGCCGCTGCGGTTACTGGCTGCGCCGACCTGGAAGAAAAATCCCTGCGCGTAATCGCCGACCATATACGTTCATGCTCGTTTCTGATTGCCGATGGGGTGCTGCCCTCAAACGAAGGGCGCGGTTACGTGCT
>Ga0164241_10002544_pt1 | contig 19498 bp, 18 predicted proteins | sample OricomyardsoilBY_FD_108780 | JGI IMG/M metagenome (GOLD analysis project Ga0164241, IMG submission 108780) | Backyard soil microbial communities from Emeryville, California, USA - Original compost - Back yard soil (BY) | ecosystem: Environmental > Terrestrial > Soil > Unclassified | place: USA... | reverse complement strand
AGCAGGGAGAGGTCGCGTTTCGTGGGCTGGAGCGTGCGTTCATCGAAACGGGGCATCCGGCGGAGCGCTGCATCGTGGCGTGTGGCGGCGGGCTCGTCGTGCAACCGGGGATGCTCGCGCTGCTGAAAACGAAGGGCGTGGTGATCTGCCTGCACGCATCGCTCGAAACGGTTTTGAAACGCACGCAGGGAAACAAGAACCGGCCGTTATTGAACGTGGAAGATCCGATGGAACGCATCCGCGGATTATACGCGGCGCGCGAAAATGTTTACCGCAATTCGGGTACGCTGGTGCTGACGGATAACCGGCCGCTGCTCGAAATCGTGGCGCATGTATTGAGAATCTGGAAACGTGAGGCGCAGGATTTCGCGACGGGCCGCAGCGGGATTCCAGCGGCGCGGACCGCACGATGAGCGCGGAGCGCGAGGAACTGCGGCTGAGGCTGCAGGCGCTGGGTTTCGATGCGGTACGGTTCACGCGCGTGGATGGACCACTCGGCGGGAACCTGCGGGCGCGGTTGGAGGCGGGTTACCTCGCCGACATGCACTGGATGGAGCGGACGGCGGACAAGCGGATGAATCCGGATCTGGTGCTCACGGGCGTGAAGACGATGATCATGCTCGGCGTGAATTATTGGCCGGCGGCGGGCGTGACGGCGGAGCGCGGGGAGAAGCCGGTGTGGGCGCGGTACGCGTTGCACGCGGATTACCACGACACGATCAAGCCGGCGTTGATCGAGGCGGCGAAACTGCTGGAGCGCGCGTGCGGACTGGCGGCCGAGGAAAGTCGCGTGTACGTCGACACGGGGCCGGTGCAGGAGCGCGGGTGGGCGGAGCGCGCGGGATTGGGATTCATCGGTAAAAACGCGATGCTCATCTCGCGGGATTTCGGGAACTGGCTTTTTCTCGCGACGATCCTGACGCGCGCGGAAATCGAACCGGACGAACCATTGGCGGCGAAAACGCAGCCGCGTGAAAACGGGGAACCGCGCATCGGGCTGCTTTGCGGCAAGTGCACGCGGTGTATCGACGAATGCCCGACAGCGGCGATTGTCGCGCCCGGGACGGTGGATGCGCGCCGATGCATTTCCTATCAGACGATCGAAAACAAGGGAGTGATCCCGAGAGAACTGCGAGCGGGGATCGGGGCGCGGATCTATGGTTGTGATGTATGCGCGGAAGTCTGCCCGTGGAATCGTTTCGCGCAGGAGAGCCGGAAGGTGTTGCTCGCGGCGCGGTACGATCTGGCGGAGCTTCCGCTGCGCGACGTGCTGGAGCTGACGCCGGAGCGGTTCGCGGAAGTTTTCCGCAAGACGGCGATCAAGCGCGTGAAGCTCGCGGGACTGTTGCGCAATGCGTGCATTGTGGCGGGCAACGGCGGCGCGGAGGATTGTCTCGATCTACTGGTGCGGCTGGCGGCGCACGAAAAGCCGCTGGTGCGCGCGCACGCGGTCTGGGCCGTGTATCGAATCTCCGGGCACGCGCGAGCGGAAGACTTGCTGACGGCGGCGCGCGCGACGGAGAACGACGAAGCGGTGCTGGCGGAATATGCAGCGGAAGCGCCAGTGAACGACGGAGCGTGAGCGCGAGGGATCGGACGTGCCGGCGGCGGCGGGGCCGTGGAGGCGGCTATTGGAGCGCTGCTACGGAACCGCGATCAAGGGCGAGATCGGCGTAGTGGATGTGGCCGTCGCGATCGATCTCAACGGAGATCGATTGGAGTGCGTTGATGGCGTGACCATCTCGCGCGTGAGCGGGGTTTTTGAAGCGAAGCGCCTTGGCGCGTTCGCAGACGAATACGCCGAGCGATTTATCGGTGGCGGCTTGTATTTGTGGCTCGGCGACGGTGCCATCGGTCAGCACGACGAAGGAAATGATGGCGCGCCCCGGCTGGACAAATTTTCCGTCTGTTTGATCGAAAAGACTGAAGTGGTTGCTGCCAGTCGCCTGACTGGCGATTTCGGAAACGGGCGTTGTGGGAGTCGTGAAATGCGTGGCGAAGGTTTTCATCGCGGCGTGATCGGCTGCGGACGATTGCGGGGTGTTGCAGCCGGAGGTGCCGAGCAGGATGGCGGCGGTGAGCAGCGAGATAGCGAGAGGATTTTTCATGGAATGCGGCGGCGGTTGTTTAGTTTTTTCGGACGAGCATGGATTCGATGAGTTCGCGCAAAAAGCGGGTGTCGCCGGGAAGGCGGGCGAGCGCGTCAAGGGCGGCGGCGGTATGGTCGGCGGCGAAACGGCGGGCGCCGTCGAGGCCGTGGAGTTTCACGAAGGTGGTCTTGCCGGCTTTCGCGTCTTTGCCGGCGGTCTTGCCGAGCGTCGCGCTGTCGGCGGTGGCATCGAGGATGTCGTCCACGATTTGAAACGTGAGCCCGAGTTCGCGGCCGAGCGTGCGGAGGACGTCGAGCGTATTGCCGTCGCGCAAGCCGCCGCAGAGTCCACCCATGACGAGTGAGACGCGGATCATCGCGGCGGTTTTATTGAGATGAATGAACTCCAGCTCACCGGCGGTGGCGTCGGGTTTTTTTTCCGCGAGGAGGTCTTCCATTTGGCCGCCGATGAGTTCTTCGCTGCTGGCGGCGTTGGCGAGTTCGAGGGTGAGCGCGTGGCAGAGTGCGGGCTCAGCGGAGTAGCGCGAAGCGAGGAGGCGGAAGGCATGGGTGAGCAGGGCGTCGCCGGCGAGGAGCGCGGTGGCTTCGTCGAAAGCCTTGTGACAAGTCGGGCGGCCGCGGCGGAAGTCGTCGTTGTCCATGCAGGGCAGGTCGTCATGGATGAGCGAATACGTGTGGACGCATTCGAGGGCGACGGCGGCGGGCAGCGGATCGGCGCGGACACCGGCGAAGAGTTCGGCGGCCGCGAGCGCGAGGACGGGGCGAAGGCGTTTCCCGCCGGCGTGGAGGCTGTAGCGCATGGCTTCGTGAATACGCGCCGGGCGGGTGGATGCGGGCGGAAGCAAGGTATCGAGCGCGGCTTCGACACGGGTGGTGTGGGCGTGGAGGCGGGCGGAAAAATCCATCGGCGGGAGCGCGACCATTTACGGGGAATTCGCGGGCGGCAAGGCTCGCGGGAGGCCGGTGGCGTGGCGAAACGGAGAACTGCGGCCGCGGCGATTCGAAGCAGAAGGCAGTGGCTCGCGAGTGGAAGAGGCGTAAATCCTCCATTAATTCGAGGCGCTCGCATTTCCCATCATGGACGAGCGGAAAAAAAGCCTCTACGGCTGTGGACGCAAAGAGCCCAACCCCTGACAATTTATGAAAGACAAAAAACTCGAGCGCGCGTTATATGGACCCAGTTTGATGGAAGTGACGCTGGGTGCGGTGCTGAGCGTGGGTCTCGGTGTGGTGGGCGCGGTGGGGTTTCTTTTGTACAAGCCGGTCGAGACGGTGAAGCAATTGCCCAAGGAGGCTGATCGTGTGCCGGGGCAAATTTACTTTGTCGAAGGGTCGAAGGACACAGGGAAGGCGAAGCAATGGCGCACGAAGCGGAAGCATCTGGCGGAGTCGACCCCGGGGGAAATCGCCTTCATCGAGGATGAACTGAACGCGTGGTTTGCGCCGGACGTCGCGGCGAAGCCGGTTTCCAAGCCGGGACCTGCGGCGCAACCAGCGGTCGATGCGGAGGCGCCGGTGCCGGACGAAATCGTGACTTGGTCAAATCCGAGCTTTCGCATCGCGGACAGCAAGATGCAGGTGTCGTGCACGGCGACGCTCAATCCGTTGCGGCTGATCGCGCTCGATGTGCCGTTGATCGTGCAGGCGAGCGGCGGTTTCGAGAAGCAAGGCGACGAATTCATGTACGTGCCGCAGACGGTGTACGTCGGTTCATTGCCGCTGCATCGCATACCGGGCGCGACGAGCTATTTGATCCACCGGGCGCGTCAGTCGCAGGCGCTGCCGGAGCAAGGATTGGAAGCGTGGAAGAAGGTGGACAACGTCGCTCTGGACGGGCGCGAATTGAAAATTTCGATACAATGAGCGCCGCCGGTGGAAAGCCGGATGGTGATGAAAAACGCCGCCTTTGCAGGCGGCGTTTTTGTTTTGGGGTGAAGAGCGGATGGAGGCGATGCGCGCGCTTCAACTGGCGATGCAGCGTTTGGGGAAGGTGGGAAGGAGCGTTCGATGAGCTGAGGAGATCGGTCTTCACCGGCGTTACTTCGTCGATGAGTTGATTACGGTGCATCGAGCTGAGGCCGGCGGGCCGCCGGCCTCCACACGCGGGCCGCGTGTGCTCCCCGGACCGTCGAACCATGTGTTGTCCCGGACCGTCGAACCACGTGCTCCCGGACCGCCGAACCATGTGCTCTCCTGGATCGTCGAACCACGTGTGTTTTCGGGAATATCGGGCCACGCGTGCTCCCCTGCACAGGTCAGAGCGGGAGAAGAATTGGCTACGGTTGGAGCGAGACGCCTTTGAGCGGGTGAAGGTCGAGGAGGTTTCCGTACCAGCCTTTCACCTCCGGAACGCGGAGCGTGTGGCGCATGTAGAAGTAGATCGGAGCGATGGGCATGTCTTCGGTGAGAATTTTTTCGCAGCGCTGGAAGAGCTCGTTGCGTTTGGCCTGATCGGTCGTCTGTCGGGATTCCTGTATGAGGCGGTCGTACTCGGCATTTTTCCAGCCGGTGTGATTGTTGCCATTATCGCCGGTCATGAGGTCAAGGAACGAACTCGCATCGAGGTAGTCGCCGACCCAACCATTGCGCGCGATCTGGTAGTTTTGCTGGCGGAGGGTGTCGTTCCAGACCTTGGACTCTTGGTTGTAGAGCCCGACGTCGATGCCGAGATTTTTTCGCCACATTTGCTGAATCGCCTCGGCGATGGCGCGATGGCCCTCGCTGGTGTTGTAGAGGATTTCAAGATGGGGGAAGCCTTTGCCGTTGGGAAAGCCGGCCTCGGCCAGCAATTTTTTCGCGGCGGGAATGTCGCCCAACGCGGAGGTGCGCGAGGTGAAGCCTGCGATGCCGGGAGGCGTGAAATTGCCGGCGGGAACCTGGCCGGGATTGACGAATTTGCAGATGATGTCGCGGTTGATCGCGAGCGAGAGCGCGCGGCGGACGCGGACGTCGTCGAGCGGTGGTTTGTTCACGTTGAAACAATAGAAATAGGTGATGAAGCCGGGGTCGCGGTGGAGGACGTCGGGGCGCTCCTTCTTGTATACCGAAATTTTGGATACGGGGACGCGCGTGGTGACGTGGATTTGTCCCGAGCGGAAGGCGCGTTCCTCGGCGTCCTCGCTTTCGATGGGATAGAAGATGACCTCGTTGAGTTTCACGTTGGCGCGATCCCAGTAGCTTTCGCTTTTGACGCCGCGGATGAACTGACCGGGGCGCCAGTCGGCGAGGGTGAAATAGCCGTTGGAAACGATGCGACCGGGTCGCGTCCAAGGAAGGCTGCGGTCGTCGAATTTTCCGTACTTTTCGATCGTGGAGCGAGGCACGGGATACCAGGCGAAATGGGAAACGAGAGCGGGAAGGTAGGGGACGGGATGGACGAGGTGAAGAACGAGCGTGTGGTCATCCTTCGCCTCGGCGCCGATCTGCGACGGGTCGGTGATTTTGCCAGTGTAGTAAGCTTCGCCGTTCGCGAGCACGTAGAGCATCTGCGCATATTCGGCGCCGAGGCGAGGGGAGAGGATGCGTTGAAACGAGGAAACGAAGTCCTGCGCGGTGACGGGATCTCCGTTAGACCAGCGGGCGTTGTCGCGAAGGAAAAACGTCCAGGTAAGTCCGTCGGGAGATGGCTCCCAGCGCTCGGCGACGGCGGGCACGGGCTCGCAGGTTTCAGGATCGTATTGGGTGAGGCCCTCGAACAGGGCCATGATGACGTTGAAGGTGATGTTGCTGTCGCAGATGTGCGGATCGAGATCGTTGGGGTCGGACATGTTGCCGAGGTGCAGCGTCTGCGTGCGGTTGCCTGATTCGACGGCGGTCTGCGCCCAAAGTGTGGATACAGAAAAGGCGAGCGGGAGGAGGAAGGAGCGGGCGAACGAGCGGAGGATTTTCATCGATGGGTGCGAGTGGTGAGGGGCGTGATTTTTGGAAATAAAAAAGCTACGCGCAGGCAACGCGTAGCTGGGAAGATCGCAACTGGAGCGGCGGGCTTACTTTTTGGGAAGCTTGGCCTGTTCGGCGTTGAGGCGCTGCTCGAGACTGTTGAGCTGGGCGAAGAGGCGCTCTTCCATTTTTTTGCGCTCGGAACTGTTCACGAGGCTCAGGCTGGTGGCGTCTTTGACGACGTTCGCCGGGAGCGAAAGCAGGCGCGTGATGAGGCCCTGATCTTTGAAGGACGCGAGATAGAGCGCGGTGACTTCCTGGGAAAGGCGGAGGGAGTCGCGAGCGACGATCTGGGTGCTGGCGAGGCTGTTGTTGAGCTGCTGGTTCTTCGCGAGTTCGGCGGTGAGGACGACGCCGAGTTGATCGGAAATGCGCTGACTGTAGGCTGCGAGGGAATCGCGGGTCAGGTGCTGATCGCGGGACATCTCGGCGAGGATCGGCTGGATTTTTTCCGCCATGCGCGAGGAGACCTTATCCGTCTGTTCATTTTGGATACGGTCGGCTTCCTCGGGAGTCTTGGGGAGCGGATTGAATGGCTGGATCTTGATGGCGATGGCCTCGGCGAGCTGATCAACCTTTTCCTGATTGGCCTTGGTGACTTCCTCCTCGGTCATGAAGGCGTCGGCGGAGCGTTTTTGAATCGCGTCTTTGAGGAGCGTGTTGAGGGCGTCGATCTGGCGATGCGTTTCCTCGGCGGAGGCTTTGAGTTCGGCGGCGTGTTGGTCGCGAAGGGCGTCGAGCGAGGCCTGATAATGCGCGGCGTCGGCGAGGGCTTTTTGATGGGACCAGAAGGCGACTCCGATAATCACGAGGACGGTGATGAGGATCGCGGGGAGCTGCTCTTTAAGTTTTTGCCACATGGAGGTATTGGGGGGACGTGGCGAGGCTGGCGTGGATGGAGAAGATTGCAATGCCATGGTTTACGTGGGTTTGCGGTTGTTTTTGAAGCCGGTTGGAGCAGGGTGCGAGTGATGAGTTTGAATAGATCCGAGCAACAGCTTTTCGACTATATACAGCGGAATCCGGACGAGAGACATTACTGGGAGGCGAAAGTTCGCAGGCTCGCCGCCGCCGAGCCGGACGCGCATGCGTTGAGCGTTCAACTGGACGTCGAGCTGTGGTCGTATCTGGCTGAGCGTGCGCGGGTCGTGAAGGAGTTTCGCGAATACGAAGCGGCTGCGGGCGGTGCGTCGCGCCGGATCAGTCTGCGGAATCTGGCCGAGTATGTGTTGAGGATTTGGGTGGCACCAAAACCGTCCGCCAAGGATCGCGCGAAAGCGGGGACGCCACGGCGCGAATAGGCGGACACGGCGGCGACGCGGTCAGCTCGGGAAAAGCTCGTTCATGCGCGTGACGAAACGCGGCGGCGGCCGAACGGGACGGCCTTGACGGTCGATGAACGCGTGTGAGGTGCGGCCGGTGGCGAGCAACGTGCCGCCGTTGAAAAGCTCGTAATGGAGATGGATGCGCAGAGTCGGTTTTTCGCGCAAGGTCGTGACCAGCGTGACGGTGTCGTCGTAGAGCGCGGGCCGGATGTAGCGCGCGGTGACTTCGAGGACGGGGAGGCGGAAGCCCTCGGATTCAAGTTCTCGATACGGCAGGCCCTGTTCGCGAAGGAGCGTCGTGCGGCCGATTTCGAACCAAGGTAGATAACTGCCGTGGTAAACGATGCCCATCATGTCGGTCTCGGCGTAGCGGACCGTGATTTGCGTGCGGGATTGGATCATCAAAAAGGCGAGTCGCTGCCGCCGGGAGTCGGGTTGAAAAGCAAACGCGCCGAGTGGTCCCAGCGGTTCCGGCGTGACCATTCGTGACCGGCCGCGCCGAGGCGTTCGCGGAGGGATTGCTCGCTGATTAATTTTTCAAAAGCGGCGGCCAGTTGCGCAGGATGGCGTGGCGGAACGAGCAAGCCGGTGACGCCATCCACGACGGCTTCGGCCACGCCGCCGACCGAGTGGGCGACGATCGGCAGTCCGTGCGCGGCGGCTTCGAGATACACGAGGCCGAATCCTTCCACGCTGTGGCGATAGTCGATGCTGGTCATCGCGAAGATGTTGGCTTGGTCGTAGATCTGGTCGAGTTCGTCGTCAGGAAGATTACCCAGAAAGCGCACCGGGAAACCGGCGGCGGCGGCGGCTTTGCGCAGAGAAGCTTCGTAGCGCGTGCTTCGCGACGGGCTGCCCACGATCCAGTATTCGATGCGGGAGCGAAATTGCGGGGCGAGGGATTTTAGCGCTTCGAGCGTGATCAACTGGCCCTTGCGAGGATGGAGGCGACCGACGGTGAGCACGACGAGGCGATCGGCGGCACTGGCGGGCGTGTGGGTGTTGATGACGGCGAAGTCGGAGCGCAGCGCGCCGGGCGTGAGGAAGGTTTTTGCCGCTGCCTCGGGGAAGCGCTCGCAGAGGAGGTTTTGGGTGTAATGCGTCAGCGTGCTGATGCGGCTGGCGTTGCGAATCAGGCGGCGGGTTTGCGCGCGCAACACCGGGCTTTTATGAAAGCGGAGGATCTCCGAACCGTGAAAAGTCAGGACGAGACGGCGCGGACGGAACGTTTTGAAATACTGGAGAAACATCATCGCGAGCATGGGGCCGGGCTCGGGCAGATAGACGGTCGCGTATCGCAGGCGGCGGCGTTGAGCGATCAGCTGACGGGCGAGACCGGCCTGGCAGGCGAGTCCGTGGGTGCCCTTCACCGCGAGACGGTGGATGTGAAATGGCCACGTTTTTTCCGGTATTTCGCGCGCGGACTGCGCCCACACCTCGACCTCGTGGCCCAAGCCCGCGGCCGCCCGCGCGATTTCTTCCGTGAACGTGGCGATCCCCCCGCGCTTCGGATAAAACTCGTGTGTGATCAAAAAGACAGGATCCAACGTTTGGCCCACGCGCATGTCCGACCATGCACGGTGAAAACTTGTTCTAAGGGAAGCCAAGATTAGGACCGTCCGGTCAGAAAACGGATGCCCTGGTCAACTTGCACGGATCACGCGCGAGTCCGCCGACCGCGTTCGTGGGAACATTCGGGGAGTGGATAGGACCACAGGACGGCACATTTCCGTTTACTTCGGAAAGACGCCAAACTTACTCCCAGACCACAACCATGGCAGACGTAGTCGACAATGGCCAGACACCGCGGGACGCAGGGCTGGCTGCAACCAAATCTTTTAACGCTGAAGATGAAGCGGCTTTGCGGGAAACGCTCAAGCGTTGCTCGCCCGCTTCCGTTGAGGCCGCGATCCAGTATCGCAAAACGGCCGATGCCGGTCTTGTACCGGCGGTGGTCATCGGCGTGATCGAGCGCTTCGTGGAAGCCGACATACGGCCGAAGCTGCGCCAAGGTGACGACGAACTGCGATTGGTCGAAGATCTCGGGGTGGATTCGCTGACGATGATGGAGATCGTGATCCTCGTTGAGGACGTACTCCAGATGCAGATCAATAATGACGAGCTGCGCCACCTGCGCTCGGTCGGCGACGTGAAAACGTTTATCGATTGCAAGGTCCGCGGTCTGCCGTTGCCCAAGCCGACCAAGCACATGCCGATCGAACAGATCGCGGGGGTGATGCCCATCCAGCCGCCTTTTCTGTTTCTTAACGAGGCGGCCATCAGCGCCCACGCTGCGCAGGGAAAGTATAAGATCACGGGCGAGGAGTTTTTCCTGAAGGGACATTTTAAGGACAATCCGGTGATGCCCGCGTCGATGATGCTCGAAGCGCTCGGTCAGCTCGGCGTGCTGGCGTTGCTCGAAGGCATCGTGCCGGCGGAGGACGGACGGGCGGTCGATCCCAAGACCATTTTCTTCACGTCGTGCGAAGGCGTGCGCTGCCACCGGGTGTGCAAGCCCGGCGATCTGCTGTCGCTCTCGGTCAAGCCGAAGCGCGCGAAGATGCCTCTCGCCACTTTCGAAGGCCAGATCCGCGTCGGTCAGGAGAAGGCGGCGGTCGTCGAGGAGTTCACCTTGACTTTTGGATACATCGAAGCGGTCGCCACGCCACCGGTGGGCGACCCGGCGGGAGCGGCTCCTGTCGCGGATTCTGCGACGAAGGATAAACAAAATGTTTCCACGCCGTCCGCGAGCCAGGTGGCGGCGTTTGGGCACCCGGCCGCGTTGTCCGCTTGAGCGGGGCGCGGATAAAGGAGGCGGCGTTGACCGCACGCCTCCCGCGGTAATCGTTGATTCCAGTCATGCCGGCTTTTGCCGTGCGAGCATAACCCTGTATCTCCGCCTCATGCCTAAAGTTTACCTGACCGGTCTCGGGTTCATCACCAGCATCGGTAATGACGTCGCCACGGTCACCCGGAATCTCCGGGAGTTGCGGCACGGGATCGAGGTGTACGCGCCGTTTCAAAAGCCGGAAATTCCGGTGAAAGTCGCCGCGCCCGTAAAAGGGTTTCAGACCGATTCGGTGGACTTTGAGGACTGGACTTTTCCCGAGCGCTACCGCGTGAGACGCGAACTCCTGCGAGGCATGTCGCCCAATGCCCTGTACGCCTATTGCGCGATGCAACAGGCGCTCGAAGACGCGAAATTAAACGAGGCGGATTGGTCGAATGACGATACCGGCCTCTATGCCGCTTCGGGAGGATCGCCGTTCTTAATGGGGACGATGCTCCAAAAAATGCATACGCAAGGTGTCATGCGTTGTTCGCCGCTGGGCATCGTCGCGGGCATCGCGGGGACGGTGAACTTCAACCTCGTGGCGCATTTCAAAATCAAAGGCGCATCGACCGGTTTTTCGTCCGCCTGCGCATCGTCGTCGCACGGCGCCGGTTTCGCTTACGACGAGATCGTCTTGGGCCGTCAGAAGCGGATGTTCGTGGTCGGCGCGGAGGACGGGAATGTGGACAGCATTCTCCCATTCGCCGGGATGCGCGCGCTGTCGTTGCAGACAGATCCGGCGAGGGCGTCGCGTCCGTTCGATGTGGCGCGCGATGGTTTTGTGGGCACGGGTGGAGCGACCGTTCTGGTCTTGGAAAGCGAAGACGAAGTCGCGCGGCGCGGGGTGACACCGTACTGCGAACTCGCTGGCTGGGGCCAGGCTTCGGATGGCCATAACGTGGCCATTTCCCACCCCGAAGGACTTGGGCTAAGATCCGCGATGTTGCGCGCGTTGAAATCCACCGGCGTCGAGCCGGGCGCCGTCGATCACATCAACGCTCATGCCACCTCCACGCCGATCGGCGATGTCTCCGAGGCGAAGGCGATCCGCGCAGTCTTCGGCCCCTCGGGCGCGAAGCCGCTCGTGAGCAGTACCAAGGCGTTGACGGGGCACGGCCTCTCGCTCGCGGGCGCGATGGAGACAGGATTTTGCGCGCTCGCACTGCGCGACGGTTTTATTCCGGGCTCCGCCCACATCACCCAAATCGATCCGGCGTGCGCCGATCTCAATATCCCGCTGACGACCCAGGCCAAACAGGCCGGCGTTGTGCTCAACAGCAGCAGCGGATTTGGCGGCGCCAATGTGTGTCTCGTCCTGAAGCGGGCTTAAACCGTCGTGGCCGTCAAAACGCTATCGTCCCGGTTTCCCAACGCCTTCGTCACGGGCGCGTCCGGCGGATTGGGGCATTCGTTTGCGCGCATGCTGATGGCGGAAGGTATTCGTGTCACGGGTACGTCGCGCGATCCGGGGCGCTTAAAGACGCTCGCGAAAAATCCGCTCTTTACATCGCTCGCGCTTGATCTGGCGGACCCGGCCGCGGCGGAGCAGGCATTCCAAGAAGCGTCCGAAATCGTGGGCGGTGGCGGCTTTGACCTGGTCATCAACAATGCCGGCTACGGCGTTTTCGCGCCTTTCGCGAAAGCGGATTACGCGCTTTGGCAGAAGCAGCTCGATGAAACTCTGGGCGCCGCGGTGCGGTTATCTCACGCGGCGCTGACGCGGATGATGGCGGCGGGTAACCGCGGCTGCCTGGTTAACGTCTCGTCGCTCGCGGTGGAATTCCCACTGCCGTTTATGAGCGGATACAACATAGCCAAAGCGGGACTTTCTGCGCTGAGCGAGAGTTTGATCTTTGAAACCAAAGGCACGGGCATCACGGTCATCGACTTTCGTCCGGGGGACTATCGCACCGCGTTCAATCAATCCATGCATCCGACCGCGCACATATCCAAAAACGATCCGCGTACCGAGGCTGCGTGGCAGACGCTTGAGGCGCATCTGGCCACCTCGCCACTTCCGGTCGCGGCGGTGCGCGATCTGCGGCGGGCGTTGCTCCGCGGGCGTTCGGGCACCGTTCGCTCGGGCTCCTTTTTCCAGGCCACGCTCACGCCTTTTCTCTCGCGACTGGCCCCGGCCCGTCTGCGTCGCGCGGTGATCGCGTATTATCAGGGAGCCTCGTAAGCGCGTGTCCAAACTTCGGATTCTCGTCCTCACTTCCAGCACCGGCGGCGGTCACGATGCGCGGGCCCAGGCGTTTGCAGAGTGGTGTTTTCAGCTCTATCGCCACGAGATCGACGTCCGCATCGAGCAGATGCTGGAAAAGTCATCCGTGGTGAATCGCGCAGGGGTTAATTTCTACAACTGGATTCAGCGGCGCATGCCGATCCTGCATTCGGGATTTTATACCTTTGTCGAGGCGCTGAGTTTTTTGAACAAGCGCACGGTCACGTTGGGCCGGAGTTACTATTTGGAGGTGGTGGAGGATTACCGGCCGCACTTGATTTTCAGCGTTCACGACTGTTTGAACCGCGGGTATTTCCAGCTCGCACGCCAGACGCTGGGCGAGAGCAACGTGCGCTGCGCGACTTATTGCGGCGAATTTTCCGGCGGCTGGGGATACAGCATCAACTGGATCGAGCCGTCGGTGGACCTGTATTTTTCGCGCACGCCGACGGCGATGGACTACGCGATCAAGCGCGGCATTCCCCGCGATCGCGCGCGCGTCCGCGGGCACTTGATGCTACCCCGCGCGCACGAGGAAACGTTGACGCGCGTGGAGCGCGAAACGTATCGCGTGAAAAAACTCGGTCTGCGCCGCTCGCGCTTCACTGTGTTTTTGGCGACGGGCGGCAATGGCGCGAACAACCACTTCGAGCTCCTGCCCACGCTCCTTCGTTACGCGCACCGCTGCCAGGTCATCATTATCTGCGGGCGCGATACGCAGACCTACAACGACCTGATCCACTGGCGCGCGAATCACCCGGAGCTGCCGTGCTACATCGAAGGATACTCGGAAGTGGTGCATCTGCTCATGCAGGCGAGCGATGTGATCGTGACCCGCGGCGGCACGACGACCTGCGCGAAGGCGCTTCATTTTCGCTGCCCGATCATTTTCAACGCGTTCGGCGGAATCATGCCGCAGGAGTCGCTCACCTGGAAATTTTTCCGCAATGGCGCCGGCTCGGCGAAGATCGCGAGCGCGGCGGATTTCTCGCGGCTGTTCGAACGCTGGATGAATGATCCGGCGCTATTCCCGGAGTACCAAAAAAAGTTTCAAGAACTGCGCTACGAGGAAGACCCCACGATCCTGATCGATGAACTCGTGGGACTCGCATGGCAGGCGGGCGGCGGGACACTGAACCGGCAGGCGTATCCGCCGCGCAATGGCTCCAAGCCCGATTCGCTCGATCCGCTTGGCGTTGGTTGAGCAGAGCAGCGGGAATCGGAGCAATTCAGAATCCAGCTTGGCCGCCGGCGCGCCGCGCGCCAACGTCCAGCGCTTGCCTCCCAGCCGCCCCATCATCGCGTATTTGTTCACGACGTTTCCAAATCGCACGGAGACCTTTCTCCAGCGCGAAATCATCGCGATGAAGGAGCTCGGCGTGTCGTTGCGGATTTATTCGCTCTGGGGTGGCGGCGGCGAGTTTCACGGACTTCCGGTGAAGACGTTCAAAAAGTGGCGGCTGCTGGAGTTGTTCTGGCGGATTCCCTGGGTGGCGCTCACGCGTTGGGACGTATTCAAAATCCCGTTGCGCGGCCTGTTCAGCCGTCGCGCGCCATCGTGGATTAACTTTTGGGAAAACATGCTCGGCGCCGGTTTCGCGTGCGTGTTCTACGGGAGCTTTCGGCAGGATCCGCCGGCGCATGTTCACGCGGCTTGGAGCGGCGCACCAGCGACGGCGGCGTGGTGTCTCGCGCGAATGAATGGTCTGCGGTTCAGCGCGGGGGCGCACGCCTACGACATTTACGAGCATGGCGGCGATTGGTGGCTCACGGAGAAACTCGCGGACGCGGCTTTCATCCACACATCGACCGACATGGCGCGCGCATCGCTCGTCGCACGCGAGCTTGATCCGAAACGCATCCATGTCATCCGGCGCGGGCTGGATGTGTTTCCCGCGTGGAAATCCTTGCGAGCGAGTCGTCGGGAAAATCTCCGCATCGTGTGCGTGGCGCGGCTCGTCGAAAAAAAGGGGCTGGATCATCAACTCCGCGTGTATGCGGCTTTGAAAAAAGCGGGTGTGGTCTTTGAAGCGCGCATCGTGGGGGACGGTCCTCTGCGAAAAAAACTGGAGACGCTCAGCCATGAGCTCGGCGTGACGGATGCCGTTTCGTTTACCGGACATCTGCCATTGGCGCAGGTATGGGCGCAACTCGCGTGGGCCGACGTGCTGGTTCACACAGGCGTGGTTGCTCCGAGCGGCGACCGCGACGGCTTGCCCAACGTGATTCCGGAGGCGATGTCGGCGGGCGTGCTGGTCGTGACTTCGCCGGCGGCGGCGACCACGGAGGCGATTCAGCACGACGAGACCGGACTAGTGGCGGAGGTGACGCGGGCGGACGACTGGGTGGACGCGCTTATTACGTTGCGCGACGACGACGTAGTGGCCGATCGGTTACGCGTGTCAGCGCGTCGGTGGGTGGAGGAAAACTTCGATGCGCGCAAAAACGCGGCGCGATTGCACCGGCTTTTCATGGAGACGATCGCACGATGATCTATTTCGATGTGACCAAGATGGGAGCGGCGAAACATCGCTCGGGCCTCATGCGTGTGAGCGGGCGCTTGCGGGACGAACTCGGCGAAGCGGCGGTCGGCGTCAGCTGGAAGAATCGCGGCTGGCAGCGCGTTGACGGCAAGGACTCGATTCGGTTTTCGGATACCGACTGGCTGCTCACGGCCGAGCTTTTTTGCGAAGAGGAGCGGCCGGGATTCTGGAGTTTTCTCAAGAACAAGCCGTGCCGGCTGGCGGCGATTTTCCATGACGCGATTCCGCTCAAGCATCCGCACACCACCTGGCCGAAGAGCGTGGCGAGGCACCCTGAGTACATGAAGATGCTGTCCTGTTTTGACCGGGTCTTTCCGATTTCTACCGCCAGCAAGGAGGACCTCACGGGGTTCTGGGCCTGGCAGGCTGTACCGAGCGATGCGGTCGTGCGGGAAATTTCCCTCGGAGCGGACTTTTTGAAACGACCGCGTCCGGCCTTCGCGGACAACTCCGCGAGAACGAAAAACCAGGCACCTTCGCTGCTTTGCGTCGGGATTCTTGAGCCGCGCAAAAACCAGCTTTTTCTGCTCGACGTGTGCGCGGCACTTTGGGCGGAGGGACTCGCCTTTTCGGTCAATATTGTGGGACGGGTTAATCCTCATTTCGGACCGCCCGTCTGTGCGAAAATCGCAGCGCTGAAAAAACAAGGTCGCCCCGTTTTCCATCATCAAGGGCTCAGTGACGATGGCGTGCTCGCGCTTTATCGGACGGCGACGGCATCTGTTTTTCCGACGGTGGCCGAGGGCTGCGGGCTGCCTCCGTTGGAATCCCTGTGGCTCGGCGTGCCTTGCGTTTGCAGCGACCTGCCGGTGTTGCGCGAAAATATCGATGGCGGTGGCTGCGTGCCTGTTTCCGTGGGAAACGTGGAAGCGTGGAAAACGACCTTGCGGTCGATTTTGACGAAGCCGGATCGAGCCGCGCAGTTACGCGTGGAGGCGGAGAGACGTGTAGTCCCGCTTTGGAGACAGACGGCGGAAGCGTTGCGATCCGCTCTGGAGAATTGACCCGGACCCGGAAATCGCGGCGCTGGTGGAGTCAGATTTTTTTCACCGCGTAGGCCATCGCGTCGGCGATGCGGGCGAGGTCTTCGTCGCTGTGGAGCGCGGAGACGGCGGTGCGAATCAAGTCCTTGCCGGGAGGGACGGCGGGGGCGATCGACATGACGGTGAAAACGCCTTTTTCGAGAAGCGCCTGCCAGAAGCGGTAGGCGCGTTCCTTCGAGCCCAGCACGATCGGGATCGCGGGGGTTTCGCTTCCCCACGTGTCGAGGCCGAGACCATGGAGCATGTCCCGATAGCGCGCGGTGTTTTTCCAGAGACGTTCGTGATGCCCGGGCTCGGTCTGCATGATTTCCAGCGAGGCGAGAGCGCAGGCGGCCTGGGACGGACTCAGGGCCGCGCTGAAAATGGTCTGCTTCGAATTGGTGCGGAGATACTCGATGATGTCGCGCGAACCGGCGAGAAAACCGCCGGTGCTCGCGAGCGATTTGGACATGCTGGCGCAGAGCACATCGACCTCGTCGTTTAGACCGAAATGATCGACGGTGCCGCGGCCCTGGCGCCCGAGGACGCCGAAACCATGCGCATCGTCCAGCACGGTGAAACAGCCGAGCCCGTCCACGGCGTCGAGGAGTTCGGGGAGTTTCGCGATGTGCCCTTCCATTGAATACACGCCTTCGAGGGCGAGCATCTTGGGGGCGTCCTTCGTGAGCGACGCGGCGACTTCGCGCAGATCGGCGGGGTTGTTGTGGGAGAAGCGCTCGACGGTGGCGTGGGAAAGGCGGATGCCGTCCCAGAGGCAGGAGTGGAGATTTTTATCGGCGAGGATGACATCGCCTTTTTGCGCGAAGCTGGCGACGCCGGCCATGCAGGAAAGATAACCGGCGGCGTGGACGTGACAGGCTTCGCGGCCGAGGAAGGCGGCGAGTTTTTCCTCGAGTTCGATGTGGTAGGCGCGGGAGCCGTTGGCGGAGCGGGCACCGGTCGGGCTCGTGCCCCATTTGAGCATGGCAGCGCGGCCGGCTTCGATGATCTTGGGGTGAAAGGAGAGGCCGAGATAATCGTTGCTGGAAAGCATGATCATCTCGCGGCCATCGCGAACGATCCGCGTGCCCTGTTGCGAATCGATCGAGTGGTAGTACGGGTCGTATTTCAGCCGCATCTTCGTCGCATGGTCGTCGCGGCAACGCGCGAGAATGGCCTTGGGAGATTTCGAGAAGAGGGAGAACGCCATGGAGGGAAGGTGAAAAATGGCTGTCACGAAGGAGGCATGGCAAACGCAAAGCCGGGAGGCGCGGGCGGTCTTGCGGCGTTGCGACGAGAGCGGACTGATGAAGGAGTGGCGCGAGTTTTTCGCCTGCGGACGAGCGGGCGTTTCAGAGCGTGGCCATCCACGTGGTCAGCTCCCGGGCGTAGTCGGCCCAGCTGCGAAAAGACCGGGCGCGGGCCTCGGCAATCAACTGCGCGCGCAGGCCGGCGGACGTGAGCATTTTTTCCAACGCGGCGGCGAGGCTGACCGCATCGGGATCGGGAAGCGTGAGGCAACCGCCGCCGAGCGCGGACTCCGCAAGAGCGCCGCGCGTCGAGCAAATGCAAGGCTTGCCGTGAGCGAGCGATTCGAGGACGGGGAGTCCGAAGCCCTCGTAGAGCGATGGATAAATCGTGAAGGAGGCGCGCGCGTAGGCGTCGTCGAGTGCGGCGTCGGCGACCGCGCCGTCGTAGCGAAGTGCGCGGCCGGCGGCCTGCAGGCCGCGGAGTTTTTCCAAGGCGGCGCGACCGGTGTGGAGATGGGCGAGGCCGACGAGATGGAGTTCGAAAACGAAACCGCGGCGCCACAGCGACTCGCACGCGTCGAGCAAGGCGAGGTGATTTTTGCGTGCTTCGAGCGTGCCTACCGAGAGGACGACGGGCGTGGCGTTTTCAGAGGAAGTGTCACGTAATAGGTGACATTTTTCCAAGCCGAGCGGGAGGGCGATGACGGGCGGATGCGCGGTGAGTCCTAGCCAGCGCCAGTAGTCGAGGAGGGAGCGACGTGAATCTTCGGATACGGCGGCGATGCCATTGAAGCGCAGCAGTTCGCGCAGATAGGCGGGAAAGCGCGCGACGGTTTTGGGAGGCGAGAGCTCGGGGAATTTGAGGGCGATGGCGTCGTGAAAAATGGCCACGCGGGGGCCGCGCACAGAGGCGAACAGCGCGGGCAGGGTGCTCGCGGTGCGCGGGGAGAAAATTTCCGGCATGACGAGGCTGGCGTCGGCGGGCAAAGGCGCGGGCGGGCGGCGAAGCGAACGCGCGATGCGTCCGCCGATGCGTGCGGCGATCGGCCAGCGGGCGCCGCGTTTCGAGGCGGGCGCTGTGCTGGCGAGCGTGTCTTTTTCCCACGGGGCGAGGGGGCGCCACGCGTCGCGATAGGGATCGTGAGTGATGGCGGTGACGGCGCTGGTTTCGAGCAAGGCCGCGTGAAGAGAGCGGCAGACGCGTTGCACGCCGGTGCGGGCGCGCGTGTGGGAAGTATGACTGAGATCGAGCAGGATCACGGCCGGCGGGCGGGTACGGTGCCGGCTTTTTTCTCGCTCTCTCGATACCAACGGTAGAACGCGACCGCGATGGCGGTGAACGCGACGAACATGCCGAAGAGTTTCATGAGCGCAGCCCCGAAAATCTGGTCCTGCAGCGGGGAGAAATTGGCGAAGAGGCGCGGCGCGTACTCATAGGTTGGGTACAGGACGTTATCGGCGAACGCCATGAACAGGAAAAGCGGCGTCATGCCGATGATCACCACGGTGAGGTAGATGATCTGGGCGCCGTCGCTGATGCGCGGGAAATCCCGCGAAGGGCTGAGCACCGGCCACCAGAAGAAAAGCGCGGCACCGAAGAACATGACGTGTTCCAGGATGTGCACGAGCCGGTCCCGGAGCGCCCAATCGTAGAGTTGTGGCGCGTGCCACACCGTGAGGGTGAGGATGAAAATGAGCGCGCAGCTGACCGGATGAAACAGGCGGCGCAGGGGCTCGCGCAGGCGGGGATGTTTGACGATGGGAGCGATCAGCCATCCGGGCAGGCCCGTGAGGAAAAGAACGGCGGAGATGTAGATGAGCAAAAGGTGCTGAACCATATGCGCGGTCAGGAGAAAGCGCTCGGCGATCTGGTCGAGTGGAGAACCGACGGCGAGGTAGAAGACGACAAGACTTGCGTAGAATCGAATGGCGGCTGGCAGGGAGGTTGCGGCACCGGGAGCGATGCGGGAACGCAAAGGGCCGGTGAAGAGCGCGTAGAGCCATCCGAAGAGGATGAGCCCGCCGACGAGGTAGGGCTCGTTATGCCAGTGGGTCCAGTCGATCATTGCGGCGGGAAATCACAGGAAGGCTCACAGACGAAAGTGTCGAGTAAGCGGGAGAGCTCGGGAGCATTCATCGATGGCGGACAATTAAATGCCGGCGCACAAAAAAGGCGGCCGTGTCGGGCCGCCCGGAGTGAGTGTGAGTCGATGCGCTTTTTATCCAACGAAGCGCAGGGCGATCTGAGCGGT
>Ga0164241_10002543_pt1 | contig 19504 bp, 16 predicted proteins | sample OricomyardsoilBY_FD_108780 | JGI IMG/M metagenome (GOLD analysis project Ga0164241, IMG submission 108780) | Backyard soil microbial communities from Emeryville, California, USA - Original compost - Back yard soil (BY) | ecosystem: Environmental > Terrestrial > Soil > Unclassified | place: USA... | reverse complement strand
GGCCACGACCGGAGCAGCTTCGGCGGCGGGGACGACGGCGCGCGGCGGGGCAACGGGCGCGGGGGGCGGCTCGGCGTTAGGCCCAGGCAAGAGCGCGAGCCGCTCGAGCACGTTCTGCAGCGACCCCGGAGCTTTCGCGGTCACGAAGGCGAGCGCGCGCTTTTCGCCGTACAGGTACCGGCCCTCGATGCCGATGCGGCGCGCGCCTTCGCGCAGCAAGTTTTGACGGTAGGCGCCGAGCACGCCCACCGTGACGAGCAAAAACGCGCCCAACCAGCGTCCCCAACGCACGCCCGGCGCGCGTCGAAAATTGACTTCACTGTCAATCTGTACGCCGCGCTTGGGCAGCACGTACGGATCAGGAGCGCGCAGCTGCGGCGTGTACACGGGCGCGACCAGCGGCGCTGCGAACACGGGCGTGACGGCGGTGTGAAAGGCCGCGGAGGCCGGCGCGTACGAGCGCGCGGGCGACGGAGGACGCGGCGCCGGTCGCGGCATGGGACGCGGCGGCGGGGGCGGCTCGATCCAACGCACGACCGTCTCCGGCTCGTCGTCGATGCCGGCGACCGCGCCCAAGCTCTGCCAGGTCTGCATGCCCGCCTTCCAGACCATGGTCGAGGCATCGACCAAGCTGAGACGGAACGCATCGTCGAGCTGTTCGACGTTCATGCGCTTCATGTCGTCACTGGCGATCAGGACATGCCAAATCTCATTGTCAGCGAATGAGGCGGTCACGGTTCCCTCCGGGGGCTTGAGCTGTCAGCCCAGATTACCACCTGAGGATGCGAGACTGACTCTCAAAGGACGATGAATCTCGGCTGTTCTTCGCCTCTCGCCGACATTTTCCAGCCCGCTCATCGTCAGGCGCTCTTCTCGCGGCGTCGACACCGGGAACAGCGACACATTCCACAGCTCATTCACCCAGCGCTCGGTTTCCCTCGTGAAACGGCTCGATTCAGACATGAGCCTAACCTAGCGGCACCAAATGACAGCATTATGTCAGTGATTATTTCGGCGCGGTCGTGGCCGTTGCAACACGGCGGGGCCGGCGCTGAGGCCGCCCACGCGCTCACTCATTGACGCCGCGGCGGATGCCGCTGTGGAAGCGTTGGTTCGGGTCGGCGCTGATCAAAACGAGGGTGGCGTCGTCGCGGGCGAAGCGACCGGACTCGGAGAGGCGGCTGGCGAGCAAGTCGTACAGTGAGTCCGGCGTTTGGCCGCTGAGCGCCAAACCTTTTGCGGGCAGCTCGAGATCCATCGCCAAGCGGCGCACGACCTCGGGATGATCCGAGCCGGAGGTAAAGCCGTCCGAGACGGCCATCCACGTCGAGCCCCAAACGAGCGGCACGACCTCCACCGGCGGCGGCACCGTCGTCGTCGAGGTCAACGGCGGTGACGACGAGGGGTGCACGGTGATGTTGCCGCCCGGCATCGCGCAAGCGAGCGGAGGCATGCCGGCCGTCGTCACCTCGGCGCGCGCGTCCGCCACCGAACAGCGCATGAGCGTGACGCGCAGCTCGGTGCCGGGGTACTCGAACAGCGTGCGCACCAAGTCGAGCATCACCGCGTGCAGCGGCGTGCGCTCGGTGAAGCCAAGTGTCGCCTTGGCCAAGAGCGCGCGGCCGACGTCGGCGGCTTCGCCGTGCCGGGTCTGCACGTCGAGCAGCACGATGCCGACGTCGCCGCCGGGTCCGGTGACGACGTCGAACAGGTCGGTTTCGCGCGGTCCCTCCAGGGTGTCGCCGGTGATGCGGAGCAGGCCGCGGAGGAAGGGGAGCTTGCGAGGGGCGGGTTTTCGGAACGCGGAGGCCAAGGCACCGGCCACTCTGCGAAAGCCGTTCCAACGTCAGACGCGATGGCGCACCAGCGAACGTCGGCCTAATTAGAGAATAAAAGCGCTTGGTTAGCCAAATTCCACCGTGGCTAAAAGCGCGCTTCGACCACCTATCTCAGTCTCAGGCTGAGCTTGCGGGACGAAGGCGTCTAAACCTGGGACCGGATCGTGCGTTTGAGGTTGAGTAGCAATGCTCGACGACGAAACCAGCGCATCAGTGGGGCCGGCCCCGGTCAGCGTGGCTGTGGTGGACGACGATCCCACCGCGCGGCGCCTGATGCGCTTTTGGCTGGAGCGCGCCGGATACTCGGTCGTGGAGCACGAATCGGCCCGCAGCGTGCTCGATCACGACGGCGAGACGCCGTCGCTGGCCTGCGTCGATCTCGGCTTGGGCGAGGTCACCGGCATCAAGGTGATTCAGCATTTGCGCGCGCGCGACGCCGAGCTGCCGATCATCGTCGTCACGGCTCAGCGCGAGCTGGAGACCGCGGTCGCGGCCATGCAGGCGGGCGCTTACGACTACGTGACCAAGCCTTTGGATCGCGATCGGCTCCTGCTGGCCGTGCATCGCGCGAACGAGCGGCGCGAGCTCTTGAGCAACGTGCGACGCTTGGAGTCGGCGTTGACGGAGCGCTCGGTGCTGGGTTCCATCGTCGGCAAGAGCCCGCCCATGCGCGAGTTGGCGCAGCAAGTACAACGCGTGCTGGAAAGCGACGTGGCGGTGTGCGTGTTCGGCGAATCCGGCACCGGCAAAGAGCTGGTGGCGCGCGCCATTCACACCGGCAGCGTGCGCCGGCGCGGCCCGTTCGTTGCCATCAACTGCGCGGGCATTCCCGAGTCATTGCAGGAATCCGAGCTGTTCGGGCACGAGCGCGGCTCGTTCACGGGCGCTACCCAAATGCGTCGCGGCTGCTTCGAACAAGCCAACGGTGGGACCCTGCTTCTCGACGAGCTGGGCGAAATGAGCATGCAAACGCAGGCCAGCCTGCTGCGCACCATTCAGGAAAAGACCGTGCGTCGCGTCGGTGGCTCCGGCGAGATTCCCATCGACGTGCGCATCGTGTGCGCGACGCATCGCGACTTGCGCGCCGAGGTCGAAGCTGGCCGCTTCCGCGAAGATTTGTACTTCCGCCTCGTCGTGTACCCGATTCACCTGCCGCCGCTGCGCCACCGCGTCGAAGACATTCCGACCTTGGTCGGCCACTTCTTGCGCTCGCTGTCCAAAGACGTCGGCCGCGACGTGCAGAGCATCTCGCCCGAGGCGCTGGAAGCTTTGGGCCGTCACCATTGGCCCGGCAACGTGCGTGAGCTGCAGAACGTCGTGCACCGCAGCTTGCTGGCCTCGCGTACGGACGAGATCACGCTCGCGGATCTGCCGCCCGACATTCGCGAGCTGGTATTGCCGGCGATCTTGCCTGCGATTCACGTCAACGGCGCCAACGGCAATCGCTTCCAGGAGCCGAGCGAGGAAGACATCGTTCCGCTTCGTGAGCTCGAGCGTCGCGCCATCCAGCGTGCCCTGCGCGCCACGCACGGCAGCGTCGGCCGCGCCGCCAAGCTGCTGGGCATCGGGCGTGCCACCTTGTACCGCCGCATCGCCACCCTCGATCTGTCGCGGGACGTCGCGTGAGCCCGCGCGACCGCCCCTCCAAGAGCGGCAGCCAACACCCGAAGGCGCCCGCGCTCGAAGATCCGATCGAGCTCTTGCGCCGGCTGAGCCACGATCTGCGCACGCCCATGACCAACGTGCTCGGCTCGACCGAGCTGTTGCTGGAAAGCGAGCTGGATACCGCGCAGCGGCTGGCGGCCGAGAACGTGCACCGCTCCGGGCGCGAGCTCTTGGACGTGGTCGATCGACTGTTGGCGGCGCACCAAATCAAGAAGAGCGCGCCGCCGAGCTCCGGCGAATTCAAGGCCGCGCCGCGCGTCTCGGCCCTGCTTTCGGGACGGCGCGTGCTGTTGGCCGAAGACAACGCCTTCAACCAAGCGTTGATCGAGCACGTGCTCGAGCCGATGGGCTGTCAGGTCGACAAGGCGGGCTCGGGGACGGAGGCGGTCAAGGCGTTCAAGCCCGGCCGCTACGACTTGGTGCTGATGGATTGCCAGATGCCGGAGATGGATGGCCTGACCGCGACCCGGCAAATCCGGCGCATCGAGGCCGGCAAATCGCGGGTGCCCGTGGTCGCGGTGACGGCCGGTACCGTATCGGGAGCCCGGCGCGCTTGTCTCGACGCGGGCATGGACGATTTTTTGGCCAAGCCGTTCTCGCTCGGTCGCCTGCGAAAAAAGGTGCTCGAGTGGCTGTTGCCCAGCATCGACTCGGAGCCGCCCCCCGACGCCGACGATCGCAAGAGCGAGCCCGACGTGGCGCCCGTGTTGGCGACCGAGCTCGTGGTCGACTTGTCGCGGCTGGAAGAGCTGGCGCGCGAAGCGGGTACACCGCAAATCGTCGAAGAGCTGTCGATCATTTTCTTGGACGACGTCGCGAAGCGGGTGGTGGCGCTGGGCCTGGCCGCCAAAGCGCGCGATCAGCGCGCGTACCTGAACGTGATTCACGCCATCAAAGGCGCTTCGGGGAACTTCGGGGCCGTGCGCATGGCGCGCATCGCCGAGGGCAGCGAGCGCCAAGCCAAGCATGGCGATTTGTCGGCAGTGGACGCGGCCGTCATCGAGTTGGGGCGCGAGCTGGAAGCCGTTCGCATCGTGCTGGACCGCAAGGTCTTTGCCCGAGGCGACGTCGAAAGCGCCTAGTTTCTCGGCGTTGTCGCCAGCCCCGGGCAACTTGGTGCCCCTGGCCCCGCGCCGGCTGCACTATGCTGCGCGGGTGTCGTCCCAACCGGATGCGCCGGGCACGCCCGACTCCGACGCCGAGTATCCTCAGCTCGAGCGTGACGACCTGCTCATCGAGGCCCAGCCCAAGCGGCTCGACCTGAGCGTTTGGAACGCGGCCGAAGCCCAACGGGGCGCGGCCAACCGCCAGCTCTCGGGCAACGTGCTCGTCGCAGCCGTCGAGCGGTTGGGCAAGATGGGGCTGCTCGGGGCGCTTGCCTTCGCCACCTACCTCGCGTGGCTGGGGTTGCTGGGCGGCAGCAAGCTCGGCCCAGTGTTTGGCACCGCGTTGGGGGTCGCCATCGCGGGAGCGGTGTTGAGCCTGGCGTTGTTCGGCGTGACCAAGCTGCCGAAGGTCCCGGCGCACAACGTGGCCGATCTGGGCAACCTCTATTTGTTCGTGATTTGCTTGGCCCTCGGCATCTTGCGTCACTCGCAGGCGTCGAGCCCCAGTGAGCTCTTGCGTCAGGTGTCGCCGGTGGTGGTACCGCTGTTGGCGTTCGGGGCGCTCATTCCCACGGTGCCGGGCAAGGCGTTGACGGTCATGCTGGTGGGCGCGGCCATGGATCCGCTGGGCTTGGTGCTGATGCGGGCGCACACCCATTACAGCGCCTCCGAGCTGGTCGTCGTGTTCTCGTCGCCGCTCTTGGCGGCGCTGGTTGCGCAGCAAATTTCGAAGGTCGTGCACCATTTGACGGAGGGCATCGTCAAAGCGCGCGAAGTCGGCAGCTACAAGCTCGTGGAGCGGCTGGGCGTCGGCGGCATGGCCGAGGTGTGGCGCGCCAACCACCGCATGTTACGCCGCCCCGCGGCCGTAAAATTGATTCGGCCCAAGGTGCTGGTCGACCACGGCCCCGCCGACTCCGAGCGCCTTTTGCGGCTTTTTACCCGCGAAGTGCGGACCACGGCTTCGCTGCGTTCGCCGCACACCATCCAGGTGTACGACTTTGGCATCACGCGCGAAGGCGCCTTCTACTACGTGATGGAGCTGCTCGACGGCATCGACTTGATGACGTTGGTCGAGCGCTTCGGGGCCCAGCCGCCCGAGCGCATTGCCAGCTTGATGAAGCAGGTGTGTCATTCACTGCGTGAAGCGCACGAGCGCAACTTCGTGCATCGCGACATCAAGCCCGCCAACATCCTTACTTGCGCCGTCGGCGGCGACTACGACTTCGTCAAGGTGCTCGACTTCGGCTTGGTGCTCGATCGCCATTTGACGCACGAAGAGCTGGAAGACGAAAAGCAATTCGTCGGCACGCCCGCGGTCATGGCGCCCGAGATGCTGCGTTTTCAAGCGCCGGTCGACGCGCGCGCGGATTTGTACGCGCTCGGTTGTGTCGGCTATTGGCTGATGACCGGCAAGCGCGTCTTCGAGGCGCAGACGCGCGCCGACATGTTGGTCATGCACGCCCACCAAAAGCCGGTGTTGCCGTCCAAGCGCGTCGACAAGCCGTTGCATCCGGGGCTCGAGGCGTTGGTCATGCAATGCCTGGAAAAGAACCCGAACAAGCGCCCGCAAACGGCGCGCGAGCTATCGGACGCGTTGGGCGCGCTGCATTTCGAGCATCCCTGGACCGACGAGCGCGCCGCCCTGTGGTGGAAACAAAACCGCCCCGAGCACTTGCGCGCCACCTCCGCCCTCGACGAAAAAGAGCGCGCCGAGCTCGCCTCGATCGAGCCCGTGACCGATCCCCCGCCCGTCGTCGACCCGGAGCCGGCCGACGCCCCTGTCATCGAGCCCGTGTCCGAGCCAACCGCATCATCCGGCAGCCGCGGCGTCTGAAGCTCCCCGGCGAGCGCTCGCTACTCGTTCACGCGGTCCAAAATCATGATCTTCTGCCAAATGTTGCGGCTCAAGCCGACCGTGAGATCTTCGATGTCGCCGGCGGCGCGCACCGTTTCACTGTCGTTGAAGCGCTGCACGTAAATGGCGGCCACCTTGCTCAAGATCGCCAAAAGCTCGGTCGAATAGTCCAAATACCGAGTGAGCAGGAACGGGGTCATATCGCGCTTGGGCGACGACGCCGTATCGCTGCCGTCCGTCTCGCCGTGCGCTAGCCGCTCGGGATCCTTGGTGAGCTGGTGCATGTCGACCACGTGCGCCAGCGAACGCAGCACGTGCAGCTCTTTCAGCGCCCGGGCGCGCTTGATACGCGCCTCGACCCCGAACAAAAAGTAGATGGCAATTGCCACGAACACCAAGTTGTTCACCGCCGCTTCCACGCCCTGCGCGGTCTCCGAAAAGCCAATGCCGGTCATGTCCATGTTCACGACCCGCAACGCCACGATCACGAGGAAGGCCAAAATCGCCACCGCCACCGCCACCGCGACCCGCACCCAAATGATCGGCCGCGCCAGCCAAGCCGAAACCTGCTCCGCCTCCTTCGCCACGATCGTCACTTCGCCCGCGATGCGACTCAACCCCGACCCCGCGAAGCGCTCCTCGACGCGCTTCTGCAACAGCTCGCTCGTCTCGATGATGCGTTCCGGATTCAACTCGCGATACACGGCCCCCGCACCCTACTCCGCCTCGCGCTTCCCGCGCGCCGCCTTTCTGGGCTGCCAAGCCGTAACCCACTAACGATTCCACACATCTTGGGGCTGCCCAGCCGCAGATCGCTTGCAGAAGCTTTCGTGAGGTCGCGGGCCAAATCTGCATCCGCGACGGAGGCTTCTGCGATTCAAGCTGCAGCTCGGCAGTCCAAGGCGTAACGAATCTGACGACGCGCGGCGGGGCAGCCAGCTTTTAGCTAAAGGACGGGTTGGCGATCGCCGAGAGCGGTGAGGAGCGGTTCGGCTTCGACGGGGGTGGTGACGGGGGCCGCGCAGGTGAAGTTGCGGCAGACGTACAGGGCGGGTTGGCCTGCGACCGCAGTTTTGCCTTGGGCAAGCGGCAGTCGCGAGGCGTGGTCGGGGGCGAGGCGCGCTTCGATGCGGTTGGGGAGGTAGTGTTTGGCGATTTCGGCGGCGAGCTCGGCGTACGCGGCGGTGTCGGGATCGCCGACCAACACGAGCTCGAGCGAGGCTTCGCTGATGAAGTCGAGCGCGTTGAGGGTGCTGCCGAAGGCGCGCGGTAGGCGCTCGACGGCCTGCGCGTAGCCGCGCAGGGTCTCGGCGGCGCGCGCTTCCCATTCGGGGCGGCCCAGGTGGCGGGCGAGGCGCGCGAGCGCGTGGGCAGCGACGGCGTTGGCGTTGGGGATGGCGCCGTCGTGGCCGTCGCGGACGCGCGCGATCAAGGCTTCGTGGTCGTGCGCGGTTTGATAAAAGGGCCCGCCTTTGGCATCGTCAAAGTCGGTGCGCAGGCGCTTGGCGGGCGCGTGGCTTCGTCCAAGAAGGGCTCGTTGCCGGTCACTTCGTACAGGCTGATCAAGCCCTGGATGAAGTAGGCGTAGTCCTCCAGGTAGGCGGACAAGTGGGCGATACCTGCGCGGTAGGTGCGGTACAGGCCGCCGTCCGGCCGTGCCAGGTGCTCGAGCAAGAACGTCGCGGCGCGAGCCGCCGACTCCTGATAACCGCGCTCGGGAAAGACACGCGCCGCGAGCGCGAACGCGTCGATCATCAAGCCGTTCCAGGCGACCAGCACTTTGTCGTCGAGCAGCGGCGGCACCCGCCTGCTGCGCGCTTCGTACAGAATCGGTATCGCGCGCGCTAGCGATTCGCGCAGCGCTTTTACGGAGATGCCAAGCTCGGCGGCGACGTCGTCGTGCGAGCGTTGCACGCGCAAGACGCTCAGGCCTTCACAGTTGCCTTGTGGCGTGACGTCGTAATAGGCGCAAAAGCGCTCCGCGTCGGCGGGGTCCAGCAGCTCTTCGACTTGGTGCGGCTCCCAAACGAAGAATTTGCCTTCGACGCCTTCGCTGTCGGCGTCGGTGGCCGAGTAGTAGCCGCCCTCGGGCGACTGCATTTCGCGCATGACGTAGTCGAGCGTCTCGGTGGCGATGCGCGCGTAGTCGGCGTCGTGCGTGAGCTGGTACGCCTCCAAGTACACCTTTGCGAGCTGGGCGTTGTCGTACAGCATCTTTTCGAAGTGCGGCACGTGCCAGCGCTCGTCGGTCGAATAGCGGGCAAAACCGCCGCCGAGCTGGTCGTACATGCCGCCCGCTTTCATGCCGTCGAGCGTGCCTTTCAGCATGGCGAGCGCGCCGGCGTCACCCGTGCGGCGCACGTAGCGCAGGAACAACTCCAGACTTTGGGTGGGCGGAAATTTCGGCGCTTTGCCGAAGCCGCCGTGGCGCGCATCGTAACTCTGGGCGAGCTGGTCGACCGCGCTCTTCTGGCTGTCGAGAGTGATGTTACCGCTCGGCCCCGGGCCGGACAGCTTGCGTACGTGAGAGGTGAGCTCTTTGGCTTGCCCGAGCACCGCCTGGCGCTCGTTCTGCCAAAGCTCACTGAGCTTTTGCAACACGGTGCGAAAGCCCGGCCGTCCAAATCGATCGACGGGCGGAAAATAAGTTCCGGCGAAGAACGGTTCCTGATCGGGGGTCAAAAATACCGTCATTGGCCAGCCACCGCTGCCCGACATGGCGACGGTCGCGCTCATGTAGATGTCGTCCAGATCCGGTCGCTCTTCGCGATCGACTTTGATGCAGACGAACGACTCGTTCATTTGCTGGGCGATCGCTTCGTTTTCGAACGACTCGCGCTCCATGACGTGACACCAGTGACAGGCCGCGTAGCCAATGCTCAGCAGTATTGGCTTGTCCTCACGGCGCGCGCGCTCGAGCGCTTCGGGACCCCAGGCGTACCAGTCGACCGGATTGCGTGCGTGCTGGAGGAGGTAGGGGCTGGTTTCGCGCGCGAGCCTGTTTTCCGCGGCCATCCTCGATGCGCTAGCACGGCCTAATTGGCGCGGCCCATGCTTTTGGCTACTGTCCGCCCCGTTGTCGGATTCGCGGAGCGACGAGCAGTTGATGGGCGCCTACGTGGCCGGCGACGCCGCTGCGTTTCGCGTCATTTTCGAGCGTTATGCCCCGTTGCTGATGCGCGCCATGTTGCGCGAGCTGTACGTGCGCGAAGAGGCGAATGATCTCGTGCAGCAGACGTTCTTGCAGCTTCATCGCGCGCGCCGCGACTTCGACGCTGGTCAGAAGTTGAAGCCTTGGGTTTTTACGATCGCGATGAACCTGAAGCGCGAGTACTTTCGCAAAAAGAAGCGTCGCCCGGAGCGTTCGTTCGATCCCGAGTCGATGGTCGAGCCCGCGGTCGGGGCGCTCGGCGCGGCACGCGTCGACGCCCGCCGCACCCTTTTGCGCGTCATGGGTGACCTCCCTGCGGACCAGCGCGAGGTCATCGAGCTACATTGGTTCGACGGGCTGGACTTTCCGGAAGTGGCGACGGTGGTGGGTGCCAGTGTGAGCGCCGTCAAGGTGCGGGCCCACCGCGGCTACGTACGGCTCCGTCAGGCCCTGGGCGACGATGCCGATTTGCCGCCGCTCGACGGCGGCGGCGGCGACGCGGGAGGACCCGCCCGTAACCGCGAACGGGCGAGCAGCATATGAGGAGCAAGACCCTTGGAATGCGCTGAGATCCGCAACAGCTTCGTGGCAGGGCGCGTTCCCGCGGGCCCGGAGGTGGAGACGCACCTCCGGGTGTGTCCCTACTGCCCCGAGTTGTTCGAGAATGACGCCAGTCTGGGTCGCGGCCTGGCCCAGGCGGTCTTGCCCCAGGTCACACCGGGGGACCTCTTCGCGCTGGTCGAGCATGACGTGACTCGCGAGGTCGGGCTGCGGGCGCGGCTGCGGGCGTTACCGACTCGCATGCGCGCGGGCACGCTCGTCGGCGTCGCGGGCGCGTTGCTCGGATTGCAGCTGCTGCTGCACCGTCGGCATGATTTCGGCGAATATTCGCCGGTCGTGTTTTGGGCGACTGCGTTGGTGCTGGTCGCTGCGCTGGCGCTGGGCGCCTCACAGGTCATGCGGGGGCCGAGCGCGCCGCTTGGTTCGGCCGTGCGTGAGCGCGGCGTGGCGGTGGCGCTGTTGCTGGCGCCGGCGCTCGTTGCGCTCTTGGCTCCCTTGGGCGCAAGCTCGCCGGACGAGCTCGCGTGGGCCAACCCTTCTGGTTGTTTCTCGTACGGCGCGGCCCTGGTGGTGCCAGTCGTGCTTTCGTATTGGTTGTTCGAGCGGCGCGACGCGGTGCCGTTCAGCGCCCTGGTGTCGGCGGGCGCTTTGGCGGGGCTAGCCGCCAATTTGCTGCTGCACGCTCATTGTTCGTCGGCGAACCTGGCGCATTTACTGCTGGGTCACGCCAGCATTGGCGCGGCGTGGGCCCTGGCGTTGCGGTTGGTTTGGGGCTCGCCTCAGCCGTCGCGCTGAAGCCCCAGCGCCAGCAAGTGCTCGCGGCGCGGCTTCTTGACGAAGGCGTCGCGCGAGCCACCGTGAAAGTGCGGTCGTGCCTGCGACGCGCGCGCCAGCAGCGCGAGCCCGGCCGCGGGCGCGGCTTTTTCGACGACGCGCTCGGCGTACAGCGGCTTGCCATCGAGCGTCGAGTCGGCGATCACGAGCACGACCCGCCCCTCGTTGGTCAAACCTCGGCCGAGCGCGGTCAGAGTCGCGCCCAGATCTCGCTCCCAGCGCGCCAGCGCCGGACCGAAGGAATCGCCCGACAGCTCACGCCGCGAGCCAATTTCGAGCTGCTCGAAGTCGCGGCTGGGCAAGCCGAGCCAGCGCAGGCGGTCGTCGTGGTGCGTGAGGTAGTCATAAACGCCCGGATACGGCGGAGACGACACGACGAGTGTCACCGACCGCGCGGCGAGCCCCGGCAACTTGCGCGCGTCGCCCAGCGTGCACTCGGCCGGCGGCGCATCGGCCGGCAAACTCTCGCGAAACGCCGCCAATTGCCGGCACAGCTCGTCCGTCTTTTTGACGAAAAAGCGGCTGGCAAAGCCGGGCGCGACCCGCTTTTCGGTGGTGCGGGCGTTACTATCGCCGCTCTTCTGGCTCACCTTCGTCAGGAGCGCCGACAGCACCAAAAACAGCGCGCGCCGTTGCGGCGCAGGCTGCGCCTTTTGAATGCCGTCGCGCAAGCCGTCCAGCTCCAGCAGCACGTGCGCCGCGAACTGGGCCCGGTCGGCGTCACCATAACGCTGCGTGGCGCCCGCTTTGGCGCGGCGGCGCTCGTCGGCGTGGGCGGCGACGCGCGTCGCTTCTTCGCGCAACGCCGTCAACCAGGCGTCGTCCGGGCCCAGCGTCTTCAACCAACTCAGCTCGCGCGACAGCGGATTGACGTCGTAGCCCAGGCCGCATCGGCCGAGGCGGCGCGCTTCCACCAGCACGGTGCCGCTGCCACAAAATGGATCGAGCACCGTTTGCCCCGCCGTCGAAAGCCGCGCGATCAAGCGCTGCGCGGTGTCGGGGTGCATGCGCGCGGGGTAGCTGTGAAAGCCGTGCACGTCGGCCAGCTCCGCCGTTTCGGTCGCCACGACATCGAAAGCGTCGCTCAGTATTTGCGACAGCTCAGCGTCGCCCGACCGCTCGACGTCGCCGCCTAGCTGGCTCAGCGCCGTCCGTCGACCTTTGGGCGCAGCAGGGGGCGCTTTCACGCCGCCGGTTGTAGCATCAACGCGCGCGTCGGCGACGCAGCAGCGAAAGCGCGAAAATGCCGGCAGAAATCCAAGTTGCGCCGTCGCTTTGCGGCACCCCACCAAAGCTGCAGGCGCGCGCCCCCGCTTGCGCTTCTTCGGGATCGGCGCTCTTTTCGTACAGCGTCGTCACGGCGCCGACGTCGGTAGGGGCCAAAATTCGTTTGTGAGTCTCGCACTGATCGATGGTTTGGAACATCGCCGCTCGGTGCTCGACGGGGTCTTCTCCCAGACCGAAGAAGTGACCCGCCTCGTGGGTGGTGACGTTTTGCGCGTCGTAGCGGTTCCGGCAGTCCATCGATTCTTCGCCGCTGGTCGGGCCGCTCGACGAGCCGTTGCCGTCGCCGTGATTCGGTTTGTCGGCGGTGTTGGGGGTTGCGGCTTGGGGCGTGGCCTTCGCGGTGAGGACCGCCATCGGATAGAGCGAGTTCAAGATGATGTCAGCTTCGATGATCTCGCCCGACTTGTCGTTCGAGTAGCTGATGGTGACGGCCACGTCGTGCTCGTGACCCGGTGCGGTGATGCGTCCGTAGCTGACCGTGCTCTGGCCGTCTTGTCGAGGGGTGGCCGAGGTGTGCCCGCGGTCGAAGGTCAGGTCCGGCAAGCGCGGGTCGCTCGCCACCCATTGACCAAAGGCTTGCATCACGGCCTCGTCCGCGCCGGGGCCGAGCTTGTCGAGGGACTTGTCGAGGTAGACGGTGAGCGCCTTCTTCTCCCAGTGCAGCTCGTGCCCGCTCGGAGATTGTTTGTAGCCGGGGCTGCCGCTCCGAATGTCCGACGAGATCGGCGCGGCGCGCCCGAATGCGGCGGCCCCGGCGACGCCCGCCACGACCGAGAGTGCGGCAAAGAACCACAGCTTGCGGCGCGCGGCGGGCGGGGAGCCCGGTTGCGCGCTGCTGGCTTTGTCTTCGGGCGCCACGGTAGAGGCCGAGCTGCGCAGGCTCAGCATGCTCGGTTGGACGCGGATCTCTGGGGTCGAGTGGGGGCGCGGCGTGATGGATTCCGTCACAAGGACGATGGACGGCCGCGCGCGCCGGGCCTTAAATCGATTGTGAACGACGGCGATGTGGGCGAGTCAGCGTGCGCGCACTACTGCCAACACTTCGTCGTCACGCAGCACGCGATTCGCGGCTCGGGCCCGCTCCAAGATGCGCGTCACCAGCCCCTCACTGGGTTCGATGCTGTGACGCCGCAGCCAATGTACGACGTTAGACGTGCCCGACATGTAGCCGATCATGATGTCGTGTCCGCTCGCAAAGCGACTCACCGGCACCGAGCTGTACACGCGGTCGGCCAGCGCCGCACCCTTGTTCAGCGCCTTCACGATCGCGGCCGCATGCACGCCCGTCGCGGTCCGGAACGCGTTGGCGCCGACCAGCGGATGATTCTCCGGAATCGCGAGGCCCAGCGCCGTCGCGAAATGCTCCGCGTACGCGCGCAGGCTCGCCGCGTCTGGCTCCTGGCCGGCCAAAAACGCCAAATTCGCCACCAAAAGCTCGAGCGGCGTGTTGCCGACGCGCTCGCCGATACCGAGCGCGGTCGCGTGCACGCGATCGACGCCACACAATGCCGCCGTCAGCGCGTTGGCCAGCGCCAAACCGCGATCATCGTGGCCATGCCAATCGAGCCCGATTGGACGACCGGCGGCGCTCACGATCTCGCGGGCGAATGTCACCAGACGGCGCGTGCCCTCGGCGGACGCGCTGCCCACGGTGTCACACAAGCAAAGGCGTGTCGCGCCGTGCTCGATGGCGAGCTCGAACAAGCGCCGCAAAGTGTCGGGTGGCGTTCGCGTCGTATCTTCGGTGACGAAAGTGACCGGCAAACCAGCGCCCGCACCGAGCGCCACCGCTTCGCGCGTCAGCTTGGTCACGCGTTGTAGATCCCAACCTTCGGCGCGCCAGCGAATCGGGCTGGCCCCGACGAACACCGAAACTTCGATGGCGACGCCGGTCTCTTCGGCGAGCTCCAGAATGGGCGTCACGTCGCCCGGCAGGGTACGACCCGCGCACACCGGCAAAAGGGTCAACCGCTCTTCGCGGATGACCCGCAGCATCTGTGCGGTTTCGGCGCGTGCGGCGCTAGAGACCGACGGTAGCCCTAGGTTGACGGCCGCGACCCCCAGCCGAGCCATGCGCCGCAAGCCCTCCAGCTTGTGCTCCAGCTTGGGATTTTGGGCCGACGGGCTCTGCAAGCCGTCGCGCAGCGTTTCGTCCAGGACCTGGACGGGCCGCTCGCGCCAGCTGGCCGCATCGCTTTCGTTCCAGTTGTAGACCAGCGAATCCTGACTCACGTGTCGCGAGCCTACCTCGGGAAATGCCTCGAGACTACCGGCCCGGCCAGTTTCGCGTACCGCGCAGGGGCGCCGGGCGCGGGCCGAGATATACTGCACCACTTTTTTCATGGTCTCAGAATCCACACGGCGCACCATCGAGACTCGTCTTTCAGACGAGCGTGGGCGCATCGTGAAATCCGCGCCGCTGACCGTCGTGCTGGCGTACCCGTCGCCGTACCACGTGGGTATGAGCTCGTTGGGCTTTCAGCGCATCTACCAAGCGCTGCAAAGCATGCCCGGTGTGTGTTGCGAACGGGCCTTTTTGCCCGATGGCGCGGATCGCCCCGGCACCGAGACCGAACGCCCCGTCACGTACGAATCACTACGCGGGTTATCCGAGTTTCCGATCATCGCGCTCAGCGTCGCGTACGAGCTCGAGCTCGCGGGCATGATCCGCTTGCTGCAAGCGTCCGGCATCCCAGCGCTGCGCACCGAGCGCGCGCCCGATGCGCCGTTCATTTTGTGCGGCGGTCCGCTCACCTTTTCGAACCCGTTGCCGCTGGCCGCTTTCGCCGACGCCGTCGTCATGGGCGAAGGCGAGGGCGTCGCAGAATGGGTCGTGCGCACCATCGGCGAAAGCAGCTCGCGCGCCCAGGCGCTCAAAGCGTTGGCCGACCACCCCAACGTCTTCGTGCCCGAGCACCACGGCGAGCAGTTGGCAAAGATTGCCGCCTGTGACGACTCGCTCTTGCCGTCGACCAGCGTCATCGTCACGCCGCACACCGAGCTCTCGAACATGTTCTTGATCGAGGCCGAGCGCGGCTGCTCACGCGGCTGCACCTACTGCGTGATGCGGCGCTCCACGAACGGCGGCATGCGCATCGTGCCCAAAGAAGTCGTGCTCGACGCCATTCCGCTCGAGCACCAGCGCGTCGGCCTCGTCGGCGCCGCCGTCAGCGATCACCCGAAAATTACCGAAATCGTCAACGCTCTCGCCGATCGCGGCTGCCACGTCGGCTTGTCCAGCCTCCGCCCCGACAAGCTCAAAGACGAGTTCGTCCACGCGCTGCGGCGCGCCGGCTACAAAACCCTCACCACCGCGCTCGACGGCCCCAGCGAGCGCATGCGCAACCTGATCGAACGTCGCGGTCGCGAGCCCCACTATCAAGTCGCGGCCGAAAACGCCCGCCGCCACGGCTACGAACGCCTCAAGCTCTATCTCATGGTCGGCTTGCCCGGTGAAGCCGACGACGACATCGACGAGTGCGTGCGCTTCGTCAGCGGTCTCTCCAAAACCATCCCTATCGCGCTGGGCGTCGCGCCCTTCTGCGCCAAGCGCAACACCCCGCTCGATCGCATGCCCTACGCCGGCATCCGCACCGTCGACGCTCGCCTCGAACGCCTGCGCCGCGGCCTGCGCGGTCGCGCCGACGTCCGCGCCGTCAGCGCCAAATGGGCCTGGGTCGAATACGTTCTCGCCCAAGGCGGCGTCCCCGAAGCGCTCGCCTTTTACCGCGCCGTCAAAGCCGGCGGCGACTTCGCCTCCTATCGCCGCGAATTCCTCGCCCTCGGCCACCGCCCCGACGGCCACGGCTACGCCGAGGTCGAGGCTCCCATCGCCCCCGAACGTCTCAAACACAAGCACCTGGCCATCGCGCGTCCCTCCTAATCCAACCGATCGGAAGGGCTGCCGCCCGGCAGCGCTCCTCGCAGAAGCTTCCGTGTCGGCTCCGGGCCGCGCCGAACGGCCGAGATTTCAGAGAAAAAGGCAGAGGGTCGCAGCTAGCGGGCCCCGAAAATCAACGGTCTGCCACCGCCGCTGCGGTTGTGCATGTAACCTGCCAGCTTGCGGACACTCGAAGCGGCGCGCCTCGTCGTCCAGGAAGAGTCGCGTGGGCGGGAGCTACTAGTCATGAAGATCGCAAAGTCTCGTGCAACTTCCGTGTCGGTTGGGGCCACGCTCGGCGTGCTCGCCATCGTTGCCATGGCCTCCTGCTCGGATAAGGGGGACACAACTCGGACCCGACCGCTGACTACCGGCGGTGAAAGCGGGCGCGGTGGGGACACGGCCTTCGGAGCCGCCGCTGGCGGGGGCTCGGCCGGCATTGCTGGCGATGCGGGTGACCTCGCGAGTCTCGGTGGCGACGGCGGTGCGCCGGCGGTGGGAATGGACGCGACGCGCAACATCCTCGCCACGCACCTCGAGCTCGATGTTCTTACCCATCTCGCTCGGGCCACCATCGAGCTCGAGGGCTCGCTCACGAGCACCGCCGCGACGTTCGAGGTGGGCGATCTCGACGTGAAGCGCGTCACCAACGAGACCGGGCCACTCGCGTTCGCGCTGCGCGACGGCAAACGGGGCGCCTTGCTCGACGTGGAGGTACCGCCGAGCGAAGACACGGCCACCCTCAGCGTCGACTACGCATTCCGCGACCACACGATGTTCGATGGCTGGTCCCCGAGTCGGCAGGTTTCGTTCTTGTGGCCCTATCACTGCGGCAATCTCTTCCCGTGCCAATCGGATCCGGCCGAGGGCGTGGCGTTCACGATGGCGGTGACCGGCTACACGGAAGGCCTGACGGCAGTGTTCCCGAGCTCGATTCCGGCGGATGCGCCCTCGTACATGCCGGCCTTAGCTGTCGGCAACTACACCGAGCTGGATCTGGGAGCGACAACCAAGGGCACCCGCATTCGGGCTTGGCACTTCGCCGACATCGGCGGGGCCGCCGAGCTCGGGACCCGTCACTTGGCGCAGGTGTTCGATTTCTACGAGCAAACGTACGGGGACTATGCGTTTGGCGACACGGTCGGCAGCGTATCGGTCGATTGGGGCACCAGCGGTTTTCGCGGAATGGAGCATCACCCTTACTGGCACATCAACAAGCAAGCGTTCGCTGACGAGGTGGTGCACGCGCACGAAGCCGCGCACGGCTGGTACGGCAACGGCGTGCGCATCGCCTGTTGGGAAGACCTGGTGCTGTCCGAAGGCATCGCCAGCTACCTGGCCGCCCGTGCCTTGCAGCCGCTCGGGGTCGACGCGTGGCCGGACTACGAATGCCGGCTGATGCGCGTCTGTGATCCGGCCGCCCGTATCAACACCATTGCCATGACGTATACGTGTGGTCAGATCGACATCGCGAGCCATCCGCTCGGCTCCGCCGTTCCGTACATGAAAGGCGCCTTTTTCCTACGAGCGGTAGCGGAAGCGATCGGTCCCGAGCGACTCGATGAGGCTCTGGGCGCGTTTTATCGCGCCCACGTTGGCGACGCGGTCAGGATGCAGGCGCTCATCGATTTCATCAAAAGTCAGACCGATGCCGCAGGTGGCACCGCGATCGACGAGCTAGAGCAAAGTTGGCTCAAGCAGATCGCTTGTCCCCTGCAGATCACTCGCCAATGTCCTTGATAAGGTTGCAATCGCGCGTCGCGCAGACGCTCACCACTCCGTTTCGCTCGTTCGCGTGAGCTATCGGCCTGAGCTGACGATCGTGACTTTCGCTTCGAAGGTGCGGCCGTTGCCGTAGCGGAAGTGGGCGCGGCCGGGGCGGCCGGGAGAGGCGCCATCGAAACCCTTGTTGACGACGTTGTTGGACGATTCTTCGTCGGGGGCGTCGTCTCGCAGTGTGACGTCGATGGTGAGGCGCTCGGAGCCGGGCTGGTTGGAGCCAGAGAGCGCGAATTGACCGGCGCGCAGCAAGAGCAACGTGCGCTGGACCATGCGCTCGAGCACGGCGGGCGGCGTGGGCTCACCGGGGCGCCTCTGCCAACGTTTGAGCTCGCCGAGACGATTGTTTTCGTCGACTTGGAGCTCGATGCGGATGGTGCCAACATGGCCAGCGGGTAGCTCGCGCCAGGCTTCATCGGCGGGAGTGGCGGCCGGAATGGCGCGCGTGAATGCGTAGCCGAGGCGGCGTACTCCAGGTGCAAGGCCTTCTTGACCGAACGTCCCGGCCGTGGGGGCCGCGGACGTGGGCGCGTCGGTGCCGGTGGCGGGGTTGGCCGCTTCCGGCGGCGCCGTCGCTGCCTTGGGCGGCGTCTTGGGGCGGGGGCGTGCGGGGGCGTTGGCAGGTGGTGAAGCGCCGTCCGGCTCCGGTTTTTGGCGCGGCGCCGCCGGTGTGGGTGGAGCTTGGGCCGCGGCTTCTGCGGGCAGCGGTTTGACGTCGACGGGCTCGGGCTCGGCGGCGGCGGCCGCAGGCGCGTCGGCCAGCTCGGGCGTTGGTGCGTCGACTTCGATTGAATTGCCGATCATGGCGACGCTGTTCGGCCGCGTGTCGAGCGGGGGCGCCGGCGTCGCACGGCCGTGCAGGCTGGCGAAGATCGGTAGCGCCAGGAAAGCCGCGTGCAGGCCCACCGAAGCGACGAACGCCGTCACGTCACCTCCGGTCGATGGCTTCACGGCAGCGCTCATCTCCTGACTCGACACCGCGGAGCGGCGTAGGTTCCGAGCTGGAGCTTAGCGCCGTAACGCTGTCAGCGGAATCACGTTGCTAGCGACGCCGGGGCCGGGCGCTTCTTCGTGCGCTTCGTCGACCCCTGCCAGGCGGCGCAATTCGACGTCGAATAGATGCGACGGTCGCACGTTGCCGAGGGCCGCGAACACGTTGGCGCGCACGGTCGGGTTCTGGTCGTTGAGCGTCGTCAGCAGGTCTTTGACCTGCTTTCTCTTCATGTTGTCTTGCGAGCCGCACAAATCGCACGGAATGATCGGAAACTGTTTCAGTACCGCCAGCTCCGCCAGCTCGGCCTCGGAGGCGTATACGAGCGGTCGGATCACGACGTTGCGTCCGTCGTCCGAGCGCAAGCGCGCGGGCATGGCCTTGAGCTGACCGGCGTACAGCAGGTTCAACATCAAGGTTTCGATCACGTCGTCGCGGTGATGGCCGAGCGCAATCTTGGTCGCGCCGAGCTTTTGCGCCTGCGTATACAAGATGCCGCGCCGCAGCCGCGAGCACAGCGAGCAATAGGTTTTACCTTCGGGGATCTTCTCGGT
>Ga0164241_10002542_pt1 | contig 19526 bp, 14 predicted proteins | sample OricomyardsoilBY_FD_108780 | JGI IMG/M metagenome (GOLD analysis project Ga0164241, IMG submission 108780) | Backyard soil microbial communities from Emeryville, California, USA - Original compost - Back yard soil (BY) | ecosystem: Environmental > Terrestrial > Soil > Unclassified | place: USA... | reverse complement strand
GCAAGTACAGCCTATTTATGATGTTGTTGAAGCCATGGGTTTACCCTTGTTCATTATTGACGGGGTAGAAGCCGATGATGTGATCGGTACTTTGGCTCGTCAGGCAACAGAACAGCAAATGGATGTAGTGATTTCGACGGGTGATAAAGATATGGCCCAGTTGGTAACAGAGCACGTGACACTCATCAATACCATGAGTGATAGCAAGCTGGATATTCAAGGTGTAAAAGATAAATACGGATTCGGCCCGGAATTAATAGTTGATTATTTAGCATTGATGGGGGATTCATCCGACAACATTCCTGGCGTGGAAGGCGTTGGCGAAAAAACAGCAGTAGCGTTGATTCAAGGTGCCGGCGGAATAGAAGCTATTTATTCTGATCTGGAAAAAATTCGCACGCTGGATTTTCGCGGTGCGAAAAAAATGCCGGAAAAATTATTGGAACAAAAAGAGATGGCTTATCTCTCTTATCAATTGGCAACAATTAAAACGGACGTAAAATTAAATCTTCGTCCGGAAACCATAAAAACATCAAAGCCTGATGTTGAAAAATTAAAAGCGCTATTTACGGATCTGGAATTTAAAACCTGGATTACTGAATTAAACGGCGCAGCCTCTGCCTCTGATAACTCAATTACTTTTATCGAAGCCAGTATTGAAAAAGCTGTCGCGCCAGATAAAATCCAATACGATATTATTCTGGATAAAAATGAATTTAATCGCTGGTTAAGTCAACTTCAAAATACCACGCAGTTTGCATTTGATACCGAAACCACCAGTTTAAATATTATGGATGCAAAAATTGTGGGCGTTAGTTTTTGTATCACACCCGGTACCGCAGCCTATGTTCCTTGCGGTCACGATTATATGGGTTCACCTGAGCAGCTTGATTTACTGTCGGTTTTACAATCACTGAAACCCATTTTGGAAAACGACAATATTAAAAAAATTGGCCAAAACATTAAATATGATCAAAGTGTGTTATTAAATTATGACATCGAATTAAAAGGGATTTCATTTGACACCATGTTGGCATCCTATATTTGGAATTCGATTGGCAGTCGTCACAATATGGATGACCTTGCCAAACTCTATCTCGATTACACCACTGTTACTTTTGAAGAATTGGCTGGAAAAGGCGTTAAACAATTAACCTTCAATCAATTGCCGATTGATTCTGCTGGGCATTACGCTGCAGAGGATGCTGATATTACACGTAGATTGCATGATTATTTTTCACCGCGCTTGAATAAAATAAAAACCTTGCACTCTGTATTTAATGAAATCGAAATGCCACTATTGTCAGTTCTTTCCAGCATAGAACGTAATGGCGCCCTGGTTGACGCAAAAGTATTAGGCGAACATAGTGTCGAGCTGGGAGAACGATTAGTTCAATTGGAGCGTAAAGCTTACGAGGTGGCAGGAGAAGAATTTAATCTGGGATCACCCAAACAGCTTGCAGAAATTTTATTTGATAAACAAAAATTACCCATTATCAAAAAAACAGCAACTGGCGTTCCATCTACCGCAGAAGAAGTTTTGCAAGAACTTGCACTGGATTATCCACTGCCAAAAATTCTGATGGAATATCGCGGCCTTGCAAAATTAAAATCGACTTACACAGATAAGTTACCATTGGAAATCAATAAAAGAACTGGCCGTATACACACAAGCTATCATCAAGCCGTTGCGGCAACCGGCCGCTTATCTTCGCAAGAGCCCAATCTGCAAAATATTCCGGTAAAAACTGAAGAAGGTCGACGAATCCGGCAAGCATTTATAGCCCCCAACGGATACAAATTAATTGCAGCAGATTACTCGCAAATTGAATTACGCATCATGGCACATCTTTCAGAAGATGAAGGTTTGTTGTCGGCGTTTGAAAAAGGTTTGGATGTGCACAGAGCAACCGCTGCAGAAGTGTTTGGTGTATCGCTGGACAATGTTACACACGAAATGCGCCGTAGCGCCAAAGCCATTAATTTTGGATTAATTTATGGCATGTCTGCATTCGGTCTTGCAAAACAATTGCATATTGGCCGACGTGAAGCGCAAGGTTATATCGATAAATATTTTGAACGTTATCCTGGTGTGTTGCGCTATATGAATAACATTCGATCACAAGCCCACGAACAAGGCTTTGTTGAAACTATTTTTGGCCGCCGACTTTATTTACCCGACATCAATGCCAAAAATAGAAATTCACAAATGGCAGCCGAGCGCACCGCCATCAACGCACCGATGCAGGGTACGGCAGCCGATATTATCAAGAAAGCAATGATTGCTGTTCACCAATGGCTTAATCAAACTCAAATCGATACCAAAATGATTATGCAGGTTCATGACGAATTGGTATTGGAAGTACACGAATCGCAAGTTACACCAGTGAGTGAAAAAATTAAAAAATTAATGTCAGGTGCAGCACAATTAAAAGTGCCCTTGGTGGTGGATGTGGGCGTGGGGAACAATTGGGATGAGGCGCATTGAGCCAATAAAAGTAAAAAGCCCTCATAAGGAGGGCTTTTTTTCGAGCGACACACAACTATTCTTTTTTGGCTTTCATTGCATTGCTAATCATGACGCCAGGAATTACCAGTACGCTGGTTAAAAACATCAAAGCAATCCACGTCAGAATTGTCGATTTAATATCAATCAAAACACGATTGGATAAAACGGTATTAGTTACCGGGACATAAATTTCATCTTTAACGCCGACTGATTCGATGCTCAACTGCTCATATAGCCGCTCGGATACTTTATAGAAACCAATTAATTTATCCACAATCACTGGAATTTCTTTTTTGGTTGACGCCATATAGATTTTATATTCTTCCGTTTTTTGAATGCTGGAAGATTTTTTTACGGCATCTAAAACTAATTGCGCATCTTGAATACTGGCTTCAAGATCAGCAATATTACCTATCAATTTTATCCATTCGCCATGCAGTTTCTGACGATATTTCTGCCTGCTGGCGTCACCAGACAAGCTAACCAATTTGTCAACCACATCTGAACTTATTTCAGATAAAGCAGCGGTTCCAGTATTTGAACTGGTCGTTGAAGTCACCACCGCACCTTGAGCATAAGAATCATAAACCGTTTTGACTGCAGTAGCTTTTTTGTTTAATGCATTCAGTTGCAGATTTAATTTTTTAATTCGATCTTGATAATAGTAAATTGTTTTTTGCGCAGAATCCGTTAGGCCCAGCTCGCGAACCGGCGCCACTAGACTACCTAGCAAGTAGTTACTCATATCCTCTGCTGCATAGGTTAAATCCAGAATTTTCATACCACTTTCCGGATCAGTAATGGATTGTGCACCTTCGTATTCTGCCAGTTTACTAATATTCACTTTTAATGTTTGTAGTTTTTCTCCAATAATGTCGCCTGCAACTAATGGGTCTTCATTTAAAATCAGCTCTTTGTTGATTGAGCTGGCTGATGCTATTTGCACATTAATATCCAGCACGCCTTTTTGTTTGATTGTGTGCTCAGCCCAAATAGCAGGAATGTCATTTAAGAGTTTATTGGCAACATCTTTTGGTAATTCTTTTTTATCCAAACGTAAACTAATTAAAGCTTCACCCGACGTGGCTTGCTGTATATCCATTTCCATTTGTTTTTGTAATTCACTTAGCTGGTCCGCTGATATTTTTTTATCAGCCATTAAGATTCCATAACGTTTAATAATCAAGGGATATTGTGGTGAATAGGGCGCTGCTGTTAAGGCTGCTTGCAATTCCGCAACACTGATGTCGTAGTCCTTTATGTTGTTACGCTCATAAGCAACTTTAACTACTGCAGGCGCCACAATATCACTGTAGGAAAATGCTGCACCGCTGGGAAAACGCAATTTATGTGCATTAGGAAAGGTTAACCGAATAGGTTTACTGTAGGTTACATCGAGGGTGAACACAGAAATTTGTAAAGCTTTAATTGCACCATATAATGCTGAGACAACAATCAATGCAACCAGCCAGTGCTTCCAAGTGGCTAATGCAGATTTGAATAACTGCAATAAATCAATTTCATCGTTAACTTGCGGTTCTTGGATCGGCGAGCTCAAGGGGATTTCTCCTTTGTAATAGTTTATTAAGTTGGTGTGTATTAGACATGGCCAGTAACAAATTGTAAACCGCTCAACAAAAACACAAAAAGCACTGCCTGGACAGAGAAAATCCGCTAGAATTGCCCGCCGGAACCAGCGTAAGTCTAAACCACAAAGGAGTCCATGTAGATGATTCGTAGCCTTTTCGACGCTCCGCGACATATCAAACGCATACTCACCATCAGTTATGATGTAATCTCCATATCAGCGGCTTTTTATTTAGCCACCTGCCTTAGATTAGGCACCATGATGCCGAGTATTGGTCAATATGAAATCATCATGTTGACAATGACAACGGGCATCAGTTTGCTGGTGTTTATTCGCATGGGTATGTATCGCGCTATTTTGCGTTACCTTTCTGCTCAGGCAATTATCACTGTTGGCATTTGCGTTTGTATTTCAGGGCTGTTGTTAACACTTTCCAGTTTTTTCACTCATTCAACTACGCCTCGCTCCATCCCTTTAATTTATACCTTGTTATTGTTTGTATTGATCGGTGTACCCCGCATGCTGGTTCGCAGTGTGGTGATGATGCTGAATCAAACAGACGCTGAAGGCAAAACCCCTGTCATTATTTATGGTGCAGGTCACACAGGCCATCAACTATTGGGGGCCTTAAGTGCATCTTTGTATAGCGTTAAAGCATTTGTGGATGATAATACTCGCTTGCACAACACCACCATCAGCGGGGTAAGAGTGTATTCCCCTAACCAGCTTGAATTATTAATTCAAACCTATGCCCCTAAAAAGTTTTTATTAGCATTAGGCAATGCCAATAATGCAACTAAAGCGCAGGTGTTAAAAAGGTTGGAGCCATTAGCCATAGAAGTGCAAACCATTCCTGCCGTGGCCGATATATTGAGTGGCAAAACTCGAATAGAAAATGTTAAAGATGTTGAAATAGAGGATCTGTTGGGGCGCGACCCGATTAAGCCAAACCCCAAATTATTAGACGCCTGCATTAAAAATAAAGTGGTTATGGTAACGGGAGCCGGCGGATCAATAGGCAGTGAACTTTGCCGACAAATTATCAAACATGCACCCAAAACTTTAGTCCTGTTTGAACTCAACGAATATGCCCTTTACTCCATAGAAAAAGAATTATTTTCTGATTTATTCAAGTCAGGACAACCCATAGAAATAGTTGCATTACTGGGTTCAGCACAAAATGAATCGCGACTGGTTATGGCTATGCAAGCCTACGATGTACAAACGGTTTATCACACCGCCGCCTACAAACATGTCCCCTTGGTTGAACACAATATCGTCGAAGGCGTTAACAATAATGTGATGGGAACCTGGCATTGCGCAGAGGCGGCTATAAAAGCGGGTGTGGAATCTTTTGTCCTTATTTCAACTGATAAAGCAGTACGCCCCACTAATATTATGGGCGCATCAAAACGAGTTGCCGAATTAGTGTTACAAGGCTTGGCGCAACGCCAAAGCAAAACACGCTTCACTATGGTGCGATTTGGAAATGTGTTGGGATCATCAGGCTCAGTAGTCCCTTTATTTCGCCAACAAATTAAAAATGGCGGCCCCGTAACTGTCACACACCCTGATATTATTCGTTACTTCATGACGATTCCTGAAGCAGCTGAGTTAGTAATTCAAGCGGGATCTATGGGTAAAGGTGGCGATGTATTTGTATTGGACATGGGCGACCCTGTAAAAATTGTCGATCTTGCAATAAGAATGATTCACCTTTCAGGGTTAGAGGTTAAAGACAAAGAGCGTCCCCATGGTGATATTGAAATTCAATATTCTGGATTGCGCCCTGGAGAAAAACTATTTGAAGAGTTATTGATTGGTAATAATGTAAGCGGAACAGAACATGCCCGTATTATGCGAGCCGAAGAGCATGCATTAAGCTGGACTGAAACAGAATTGTTAATTGTTGAGTTGAAAAGAGCTTGTGATGCATATAAGTGCGATTTGTTGAAAGAATTGTTGTTGATGGCGCCGGCTGGGTATTCGTCAAGTGAAAAGCTTTGTGATAATTTATGGAAAAAGCGAACACCGAATTTAGTATTAAAGTTGGTTCAAGATTAAATGGGTAGGTTTCATCAAAAAATGAATACCATGACAACAATTTTCATAGGATTTACAATTATTTTTATAAGCTGTGTCGTCCTTATGGCGGAATGGTCAGATAAGCGACCTCTGAAATCACTAGAGATTAGCGCCACTCTTTATGCGCAGCCCCCCAGATATCTCATTGAAGGCAATAAACGATTAGCTGATTTATATACAATTGCGATTGCTCTGGATAAATTTAAGAATGACCATAGACATTATCCAATTACTCTCAGCCAGGGGAATGGTTGGTTTAGTATTTATACCAATGGTCAAAAGAATACAAACTGGATTGTTGGTCTTGCCCCTACTTACCTCAAAGCATTGCCTTACGACGAAAGAAACAGCAAGAATAAATGGGAGCAATACGCATATCAATCTGATGGTGCTAACTACAAGCTCATTTCTTTTTATCCACCTGATTGCATAGATGTATACAAAATTTACCCTAAGCTAGCTGTAACCCAAAATGCAGATTGTGTAGGATATGGATTGTGGACAAAATCAACAGATTGGAATTCCTTATTGTAGTATTCATTCATTTTCTTTTGCCCCAGCTTTAAATTTTACAGCTAGAAAAATGAGGGGTGTATAAGCAATGAATAGCGCAACTAAACCGTCTATCTTCGAGGTAGCCACAGTGAGCGCCCAAGGAAATAACCATAATAAATTAATGATGCCAATTGTTATTGAAACTGGCTTATGAGCTTTGTAAAATCGGGAAGCATATTGATATGCATGACTGCGATGTGCCTCATAGACTTTATCACCCCGTATTAATCTTCTTGTTAGGGTGAAGGTCGCATCTACGTTAAAAACTCCCAATAAAATGATCCAGCTCCAAAAAAGTTGAGTGGATATCCAAGCCGCCTGTACTGATAAAATAGCGAGAATGATGCCAAGAAATCCACTGCCTGCATCACCCATAAAAATTTTTGCAGGTGGAAAATTCCATATTAAAAAGCCCGCTACAGAGCCTGCCAATAATAATGGCAGTAATGCAGCATCAGATAAATTTAAAAATAGATATATGACTGCCCCACCGACACAAACGCAAATTGCTTCAATACTTGCAAGTCCATCTATACCATCCATAAAATTATAGAGATTCAATACCCAGACCAAATACACAGCAGCGACAATGTCACCAACCCACAGTAACTCAATACGTACCCCTAATACTGTTAAGGGCGGCAAGCCATTCAGCCAGATCAATGCCCATACTGCTGCGAAGAAATGCCCAAGCAGGCGCCACCGCGCTGCGATATGGCCGTGATCGTCGAGAAACCCAAGTAACGCTACACATGAACCGGCACCAAGCAATGCCCAAGTCACTGACCAGTTTAATAAACCCATAAAACTCAATATCGGCAGCGCCAATAGAAAGGTTATGACAATCGCTACTCCGCCACCGCGTGGTGTTGGTATCGAGTGAGAGCTGCGCGTATTGGGTATGTCCATCAAGCTACGTGAAAGCGCATAGCGGCGAAATAACCATGTGAGAAAAAAAGAGCTGCAAATTGCCAAGAGAAAAGGTAATAAACTCATATCAATACCAAATGATATTTAACGTGAAGATGATTTATAGGTTCGACCTGCTTCTTGCAGTGCAGTTTGTGAATTGGTCACCGGTTTCCAATCCAATAAATTTAATGCTTTGGTGCAGTCAATCGTTAATGATTCACATAGTTGACTGTATAGCGCCTGCTTACCGATTAATGAAACCCCTGCACGTATTAGCACTACAGGCACTGGTAACAAAACACTTTTCTTCCCCATACCTTCAGCTACATGCTTGGCAATATCCACAGTTGATACATCACCTGTGTCTGAAATTAAAAAAAGTTCATTTGCCGCCGCAGGGTGGTGTGTGCACAAAATAATAAAATCAATCAAATTTTCCAATGCAATTATACTGCGTTGATTTTTGATCAGGCCAAAAGGTAAGGGAATTCCAGAGGCAACTAATTTCAATAAGCGCTGGAAGTTTCCTGGAGCATGCGCTGCGTATACCAGTGGGGGTCTAATAATGACCAGCTCCATGCCACGGTTTTTTTCTACTAAATGATGTAGTGCTTGCTCCGCATCATATTTGGATATGCCGTAAGCCGTGGTGGGTGAGGGTGTCGATTGTTCATCAAATGGTGCATGAACAGTGTACGAACCGTTGACGCCAATCGAACTGATAAAAATAAAGCGTTTAACTTTTGCTTCTAATGCTTGCTGTGCCAAATTCAATGCACCATCAAAATTAACGGCACGGAATTTGGATTCCGCATCCGGATCATGCTTGAGAATATGTGCTCTGGCGGCAAGATGCACTACAATATCAATATCTGTGAGCGCATCATTCCAATTTGTGGTGGAAGTTATATCACTAATATTAACGTAACGAATGTTTTCCGAGTTGTTATTTCTATTTGCTAAGGAGCGAGTTGTACCTGTTACGTCGTAAGTAGATAAAGATAATAATTTTTTGGCGAGTGCTTGGCCAATAAAACCCGAAATACCCGTTATAAGTACTTTCATTTTTTCACCTTCAATGAGCTGTTATAAGCAGCCAAGGTATTGTTTAACATGGCGTCAAATGTAAAGTTGTTTTCAAACTTTTTCCGGCCGAGCGCGCCCATTTTACTGCGTATGTCGGGTGAGCCTACAAGAGTGTTGATAGCCGTAGTCAATGAGCTAATATCATGTCGATTAACGAGAACACCGGTTTGATTATTATCAACCAGTTCGGGAATACCACCAACATTTGATGCAATAACCGGTAAGCCAGCACGCATTGCTTCCAGAATAGTTAAGGGCAGTGCTTCCCAATCAGATATCAAACAAAAAATATCCGCTTGATTAAGTCTGATAGCCACATCGTTACATGCGCCTGAGAATAAAACGCGATTACTAAGTCCCAATTTTTCAGCAAAGGATCGAACCCCGTTCAATGAGGGGCCGTCACCAACAAATTCTAGTTGCCATGCTGAATTCTTGAGCAGTGAAAGTGCTTGTAACAATGCGCGATGATTTTTAGGTTCGTCAAAACGCGCAACCATAATCATTTTTATAATGGGCTCAAGTGCCGCTACAGGTTGGATTGGAAGTTGGGTATCGTGTATCCCATTATGAATAGTAGTGATTAAATTGGAGTTACCAATTTTATAACTTAAAGCCAAATTTTTATCATAATTAGAAACGGTAATTATTTTATCGGATAAAAGTGTCATAACCCGTTCAATATTGCGATAGAGTATCCGTCGATGTTTGGATACCCCCTCAGTAAAAGCCCAACCATGTACCGTGAATATCGATGGTATTTTTAAGCTCCGTGCCACTATCCTGCCGATAAGCCCAGCTTTGGATGAATGTAAATGAATGATATCGGGTGCGCATGCGCGAATAACATTACGCAATTCAAAAAAACCAGAAATATCTTTAAACGGATGAATCTCTCTCACCATATGTTTAAGTGCAATACAAGTAAAGCCTTGAGCAATTGCGTGTTCCAAAAAAAGTCCTTCACCGCCAACAATAATAGTTACATCATGACCTGCATCTTCAACACCGCGCGCCAAATCTAACAAATGTACTCCGGCACCGCCAATTACATCAGACCGCGTCATTACGTAAACTATTTTCAAAATCTACTCCATATTGAGCTTTTATTATTTAAGCGGCTAGCGTAAATAATGGTTGTTAACAATTCGATTAAAGTGAATCGTAAATCGCAACACATCTTGCACTACATCTCAGTGACCAATGATGTATTTGCATCAATCATCATAGGTCGAGTAATAAATTTCAAGCCACGTATCGATGATCTTATCAAGGCTGTAATTATCTGCAACTCTGCCGCTGCCTTGTCGAACCAAAGATTGGCGCTTTTCGTCTGGCAATGCCAGCGCATCACTCATCGCTTGTGCGAGCGCAGGCGGATTTCCTACTGGCACTAAAAAACCACATTCTCCTACTACTTCTTTTACCCCGCCCGAGTCAGTAGCAACGACGATTTTTTCTGCTGCCATTGCTTCCGCCACTACCAAGCCAAAGCCTTCCCATGCAGATGAGAGCACAAAAACATCAGCTCCATTCAGCAGCTCGGCTATGTCATGACGCATTCCTAAAAATAGAACATTTTTTGCTATTCCCAGCTCGCTTGCTAAGTTTTCTAAATTAGACCTGAGGGGCCCGTCACCGACAATCCAAAGCTTTACATCTTTATGTTGTTGAGCGACTTGCGTAAATGCCTGTAATAAATTGGGATAGTCCTTAGCCTCAAAAAGACGGCCAATAGCAATAAATACTTTTTCATTTTCTTGGCAGTACTTTTTTCTACTGGCTTCTCTTGCGCTGTCATTTGGAGAAAATTTTCTATGATCGATACCATTAAGCACAGGAATCATTCTGCCCAGTGGAACCGCACCTAATTTTTCAAATTCTACGACAGCCATTTTGCTCACGTTTGTTGAAATATCTGCAAGTGCGTCAGTTAATCTATAAGCCATCATCCTCAAGCGGCCACCTTCATAAGTGCTGTGGGCAGTGCACACAAGCTTTGGTATTTTAATGGTTAGACGAACCAGTCGGGCGAGCAAATTCGCGTGCACCATATGGCTGTGTATAACATCAGGCTGGAATTCGGAAATTATTTTTCTTAACTTTAGGAATGCATTTAAAAATTCTTTGGCGGATGCCATGCCTAATCCGACAATTTTTATTTGAGGATTTTTAGGTGTGACTATCGCGTCACCCGTCAAATATACAATTAAAATTTCATGTCCTTTGGCTGCCATACCATCAGCGAGTGTGACCACGACATTCTCGGCGCCGCCCATTCCAAGTCCAGTAATAACGAATAATAATTTCATTTTTTAACGTCAGCTATTTAAATGGCTTTAAAAAACAAATCGACATGCTTTGAAATGGAGAAGTTTTTACTCTCATTTCTGGCAGCAACGGCCTTTACCTGTGCAGTTTCTATGTTGTTTAATATTGCTGTGTAAGAATTCGCAAGACCTTCAATGTCATCTTGTTCCACTAAATAAGCCGTCTTATGCGTTAATACTTTATTAAATATATCATTGTTCCAAGCAATAATGACTTGTTCAGCTGCCATCTGCTCAATCAACGCATTTGACACTCCACCACCACCCATAAAATCTTTCAGGTATGTCAAGGCTACACAGCAATCGGTATTGGTTAGGAATTCGGGTATCAAATTATTGGCTAACATACCGTGATATTGCAGCAAGCCTCTCCGCTGCAAGCTTTGTACTTGATCCTCAAAAGGCCCCGCCCCTACAACATGAAACTCAATTTCATGGTATGGATTTTTGCGCGTAAAAATTTCAATGGACTCAAGGAATGCTTCGATACCTTTAACTGCCGATAATCTGCCAACAAAAGCCACTCTAAATCTAGGAGCAGGGCTTTTCTGCAGATTTGTCCATACATTCAAATTCACAGCATTATTTATAACGGTACATTCAATACCATGGGCGCGATAAAATTGCGCAGTATCCTCGCCGTTGGCAATAACTACAGTAAAGAATTTTTTTATGATGAATATTTCTAAAGCCAATAAAATTTTTTGCGAAAACTTATTGAGTCTATAACCCTTCTCTTTTGTGTAAATTGTTCTTAGCCATAATATTCTCTTGCCTTTGAATGTTGGCCAAAAATAACACATCACGATTGCCATAGCTTCTGCCAATCCACCCACCCCTATGACAAAGTCAGCAGGTTTTTTTTTCAACAGTAACGAAAAAATAAATTTTATGAAAAATGCCAGAGAAGTAGGCAAGAATTTTGATTTCGTATCAAATTCCAATTGCGCACCAAGCATATTATTATCACCGAGACATTGTAAAACATTATCCTCAGCCTTACGCAAAGTTAGTAAGTTAAAAACACAATCGATATTTTTTCTGCTCGTTTCGAGCAAGAAATTTTTTAGCCAAGTCTCTCTTCCGCCATCTCCATTCCCTAATTTGGATATCATTACGATGTCTATTTGCATAAATAAAGCCTCAATATGCATTGAAATTATTTCAAGCGATCATTTTTTTGACATGCCATTTTTCTTGATGAAAATAAAACAAATAGCAATGAAAAAAGCAAAATAGTAAGCAGAAAAAAATGAAGGGATAAGTTGAAAGCCAAATAATGAAACCAGTAGCGACAAGGTTATTTTTTCAATTTTTAGTTTTAATATTTGTCTTGCAGTGACTACTCCCCAGAAGCAAAACAGTAAGACAAAAAACAAGCCGCCCATGGATAGCATATAAATAAACATATTATGGGGAATTACATCCACACCATCCACGTAAGCCGAAGTATCAAACTTCGAACCGAAAAGCAGGTTGCCGTCTAAAAATTGAAACGCAGAAATGTAGCCTTCCAACCTACCGCTGCCGCTCAGTGAAGCCAGCCGCGGAAAGGCGGTGATCAACCAAAAAATAGCAATGGGAAACACAAGAAATATAAAGAGCAGAAAAAATAATAATGCTTTTCGCAATTTTCCGCGTAGTAATGAGGCACTGACATCAATAATAAAAAATACAGCTATCGCCAGAACGAACGCCATAAAACCAGTACGTGCACTAGTCAGTACCGAGGCGGCAATAAAAATCAGACAGATGAAAACACGGAATAAAAAACTGAAATGTAGATACCAGACGAGAGGAATTAATGATGCAAAAAATAACGATAGGAAGCTGTAATCATTCCACATAAACCCAAATGCTTCTCGGTTTCCCTCAAAATCCATTTTACCAAACTCAATGCCCCAAAATTTGTAGGCAATAATTTGTATGAAAAGCCCTAGCGCCGAGAAAAATCCCAGCAAAACAAAAGTGACAATTAGTTTTCTAACATCTAGCGCCGCAATAAATTCCTCTTTGATGTGCATTGGCCAGTACGCCAACCAATAAAATATTAGCAGTGCAAAAAAAACGTTAAGCGTGGATGAAAATATAGAAATGATTAAGCAATAGCAAGCAAATGCCAGATATAAAAGCATGCTGGCATTAAGTTTGAATGTAATGCCACATATAGCTACACACACAAAGCTGAGCAAAATGAAAATAGGAAGTAGTCGAATTTCTAGGAATGAATAATAAGCAAAAGGTATTGCAAGCAAGCAAAAAAATATGGATAAAGAATAGATATTTTTTTTAAGTATCATTGTTTAATCAGCTTAGATGTAAAAATATGGTTACTCGACAACTGCCAGCTAAAGAAAAGTCCCTTTTTCTTTTTGAGCACATACGGTGGCGGTTGGCAGAGCGCAGCCAAACAGTAACTTACTCCACTTTTTTTGCGTGCTTTATTGCTAAAAGGGGATTGCCGTATTTAGCTACATATAATTGACCAACAAATTTTGATCCTATGTCATTAAGGTGGCCGGCATCCCTGTATAGGGGAATATCATTCATTGTTGAGAAGCATACCTTGGTATCACACATGATTTTTGTTGGATCAATTACAATAACTTGTGGATATTGTTTGACAATGTTAGCTAACAGCATGTCCCATTTTTTAAAGTTATTTTGGTGTTTATCTAGGCTTAAATCGCATATTTTCCCAGCGTCAAATCGTTCATTCTGCAAGGCGCAATCATATTCAACGCCGTCCAGGCGCGGAGTGCCCTTAATGATATAGGCAGTTGAGCCAGAATTGATAATGAACTCGACCGCTTTAGTCATTTGAGTTTCAAAAACTTCCTGTGGAGATTGTGCATATTCTGAAGAAAAATCGCCTTCATTGTAATGTGATGCAAAAGAGCCGCCCAACACAATCGCCTTGTATTTTTTGGATTCAATAAGCTTTTTCCATTTATTAACACGCAACTCAAAATTTGAGTATTCAATTCGCTTTCCATCAACCATATAGTAGCTTTTGGTGTCTGGTAAAAAAATTGTGCTGCTCTGCGTCATGTCGTATCCACGCACTCTCGCGTCCTTTGCCATGGTATCGAGCATGCCAGTAAAGTGATTAGCATGGCTATCACCAATCAATAGGAAATCGACTGGACGATCTGTAACTCCCAAAATGCATTGATCTTCAGACGAAGGGTTTTGAATATTACCTTCATTGCAGCGCCCGCGACTTTTTTGCGAGAAACTTTGTAATGCTTCACTTTTTATATTAAGGCTATCAGGAAAACGTTGCGGCCAACCTTTGCTTGAAAAAACCAAACTTGCCATTAGCAGGAAAAATACTGTAGGGATAATAAAACCAGCAGTGAATACTTTGCTAAAAGGAAAGCGGTTGGTTTTTTTAGCAGGAATTTCCACGTAGAAATAGGTTAACGATGACAACATCATAGTACCGAGGATAGTTAATACGCCTATCAATAGATCTATCTCAATCATATAAATATTCAAAAATACTATAATGGGCCAATGCCAAAGATACGCAGGGTAGGAAATTTTTCCTATAAAATTCAGTAGTGGCGTGGCTAGAATATATCCACAAATATCGGTTTTTGCTTTACAAAAAAACAGCAACAGTGCTGTACCTGTGCATGGAATAATGGCATTGATGCCCGGGAAAAATTTATCTTTTGAATAGGTTAAGCCTGCAAAAAAAATAAGACTCAAACCTGTGATGGTCATGGTGTTGCGTGTGAGTTTAGTCCAGTTTCTTTCGGGAAGAAAAACCAAGAGTGCACCGATAAGCAGCTCAAATGCTCGTGTAGGCATTAAATAATAAGCTGCCGCACGAAAATGCTGCACACCCCATTCGGATATAGCAATAGTTACAACAACCAATGCTGCAAACGCAACGACCAATATGAGATTGGATCGGACAAATTTCAATATCAGCAATAGCGCCAGCGGCCAAAAAATATAAAATTGCTCTTCCACCGCGAGCGACCATAAATGCAACAATGGGACAAACTCAGAGCGGTTCCCAAAATAGCCGCCAACTTCTTTCCACATGTAAAAATTAGCGGAGAAAAAAGTTGAATAAACAACGCTTTCAATATAATTCAGTAATTCTGATGGTAGCATGATGACTAGGCTGGCTATACTGGTCACGGCAAGCATCAAAAAATATGCGGGGGCTAACCGTATAATCCTTCGCTTATAAAAATTTTGGATTGAAAAATTCCGGTTGCAGATTTCAGTTGCAACAATTTTTGTGATCAGATAACCGGATATGACAAAAAAAACGTCAACCCCAACATACCCGCCGGGCACTAGTGACCAGCCCAGATGATGAAGAATGACAAATATTACAGATATAGCACGTAGGCCATCTATTTCCGGACGGTAGCTAATCGCATTACTCATAATTTTATTTCAGTCATGATTGTCTGGCCCAAAATGTTTTGTACATTTTAAAATGTCAGCTGTCTCTTTAGGGAGCGGCGAATAGTTTCCAGTGTCTTCCAGAGCTCGTATTCGCTGCCATAGTCGCTATGCAATTTAGCCGGACGCGCAAGATATTCATGTAGTTGGTTTAATGTCCAACCCATTTTTTTAATGAAATATTGGCGATCTTCTTCAAGCTCTTGGGGGGAGTGATAAGGAATGCCTTTCAAACCTTTTAAGGCATCATCACGTGTCAATTGACCGACTGCTACAAGCGTTCCCAAGTGTATACGGCGTTTATCCACAGCAAATTTTTCAGGCAGAATATAACCTTGATAAAATCGGGTAAAAATAGATTCGTAGTGTTTATACGGATAAGGTTTGTACTGATAGGTAGCTTGCAACTCTTTCATTGCGTCGAATTTATTGTAATCCATCAGATCAAGGATTGATGACCAATTAATTCCACGAATAAATTTGCTCCACACCAAATCTAAAGTACCGAAGGCAGGGAAGGTGTCCAGTTTCATATCGGCGAAACGTTTGGCAATAGCTTTAATATTTTTTTTGTCGTACTTGAACCAGTTCCAATCGCTGGGCATGTTCATGCCTTCGGTTGCCTGGTTGGTGCCAGCAAGAATATATTTTATGCCGTATTTTTCTGCCAGCTTATAATTCACGGCCAGCATTGCATTGTCATACAGCAATTCTACGTCAATGACATCGGCGTCAAAGAACGCTTGCATCAACTTTTTGTATTCATTCCAATCAATTACATGGGTATGCAAGTCAACATTTAATGTCTGCACAAGATTTGCAATATTATTTTGTGCCAATTCTGAATTCCAACCATTATCCATATGAACCGCTAATGGACGCAAACCTAGTTTAATTGCTTGTACCAATACCCATGAACTATCCACGCCACCTGAAACTCCAATGATGCAATCATAGCGTTTGTTTTTTCCAGCGACTTTTACTTGCTCTGCGAATGTTTGAAGATTTTTATTCTTTATAGCGGGATCTTCATGGATAAGGCCTCCAGCACGCGCAAGAAATTCTGTACAAAAACTACAAATACCGTTGTCATCAAAAGTTATTTCTTGGGCGCTCGTATCCATCACGCAGCGCGTACATACTTGATAGGGTCTAGTCATGTTTAATATCCAAGTGTTTTTCTAATTCAGCATAAGGCGGGTAAGTGATAAGAACGGCACGATGCGGGCCATGGAAAACAAACATGGCACCCGCTGCCACAGCGGAAGCACCAGCATCAACTGCATGTTTAAAATCCTGTAAATTTCTTGCCCCACCTAAAGCAATGACGGGTACAGAAACAGCATTCGCCGCCTGCTTAATTAAACCAATATCATAGCCACACATTTCACCGTCGCGATCGACTGCATTAATTAAGATTTCTCCGGCACCTGCCGCTACCGCTTCTTGTGCAAACGCAATCCAGTTTTTCTTGAGTAATCTGCCGTTACTGCTTTGGTAAAGGTGCGGGCGCTTGAGCCAGTTGTATTTGACATCGACAGAAACAACTACGCTTTGGCTACCGAAGCGCTTGGCAATAGCGGACACCAATTCTACATCGGTAAGCGCGCTCGATTGGAGGCTAATTTTTTCAACACCCAAATCAAATATTTTTGCTGCTTGTTCCAGAGTGCGCACACCGCCGCCATAGCACAGTGGCATAAAACATTCACCAGCAAACAATTCAATGGCTTCATAGTCTGGTTCTTGGCCACGTTTTGATGCGACAATATCCAGCACCATTAGCTCATCAACCTCTTTATCGTTGAAAATGCGAATAGCATTAATGGGATCGCCTACATATTTAGCATTTTTAAATTGTCTCGTTTTTACGAGGCCACCGTCGCGCAATAGCAACGCTGGGATAACTCTATGTTTAAGCAAGATTGAACTCCACAAAACGACGAATTAAATCCATACCAAAGCGATGGCTTTTTTCTGGATGAAACTGCACTCCTATAAGATTGTTGTGTTGGAATGCTGCAACAAAATCTTCGCCATAATGGGTTATTGCAATAGGGTCATTAGGATTGTCACAGTTCACTTTGTAAGAGTGAACAAAATAGAAACGCTTCTCTGTATCTTCTAATGGTAAAAGTGGGTTTTCTTTAACAATTTTCAGTGTATTCCAACCCATGTGCGGAATGCGCAAGTCATTAATTTGGGTTGTAGTAAAGCGCGATACATTCGCTGCGATCCAGCTCAACCCTGGTACTGTACCTTCTTCACTACTGCAACACATCAATTGCATTCCAAGGCAAATTCCCAATATAGGAATTGGCTTTTCAAACGCGACAATATTTAATGTGTCTATCAATCCTTTGGTCGATAGTTGTGTCATACCATAGTCAAAAGCACCAACACCAGGAATTATCAATTTTTGGGCAGCCAGAATCTCATCGATGGTTGAAATTCGTTGTGCTTGTCCACCCGCACGTTCGATCATACGTATAACGGAATTAGTATTACCTGCACCATAATCAAGAATTGAAATCATTTTTTCTCTCGCATTCCATCAAATTTTTTCAGTCACTTTTCAACTTTATTACTTTCAGAACTTTAGCAGGTATACCGCCGATCACTACATGTCCTTCGGGAAAACTTTTTGAAACAACAGCTCCTGCTGCAACAATGGTTCCTTCACCTAAAATGACACCTGGGAGAATGACAGAATTCATACCGATCCAGCATTTTTCGCCAATGACAATATCTCGCCCTTCTTCATGTTCGTCGAGGTTGTCGAATTTATGATTTGCAGTGATCAATCCAACATTCGGCGCAATATAAGTGCCATGCCCCAAATAGATGCGGCCTTTAAAATTTTGAAAATAGCATCCTGGAGATTGGAAGTTATCGACGTTATCTGGATGGAAAAAAATGTTATTGGTATTTGATACATAACAGGTTAAGGCCATTGGCCAAGGCATTGGTGCGGCCAAGCGTAAAATATTCCTGGTCCATATTGCGCGCAATGCCCAGAGATAACCTTCGAATCCCGGATCAAAAAATCGTCCGGTCAAATATTTTTTATTAAAAAAGAAAGAAAACAGAAGGCGTATCAATGGCTTAAATATACCCAGTATCTTTTTAAGTATCTTTTTCATATTTGCGTGAACCCTGCTATTAACGCCAATTCGTTGATAGTTGAATTTCAAATTTGTAATAAAAATGAAGCGATGGATTTTATCAACATGCCTAACAATACCCATCCGAGAATGTATTTACCTGATTTCCAAAAAGAAGACAGTAATTGAGGAAATGTTAGACCGGCGTATGTTGAAAATATCAAAAAACAAATGAAGTAAAAAATTCCTCCTGATACGGCATAGTATTCAGAAAGATAAGCGAGCGAAAATTTACTGGCATAGAGCAGCACACCTACACGCAGTATGAACCCAGAGAAGGTAATAAGTAACATTAGCTTCTGGAGATTTTTTACGTGCATTGCCATTGAGATTGGCGATGCAAGGAATTGAAAAACAAACCAAGGCGTCATCCAAGCGACCAATGTCCCTGCCCGCTCCCACTCAATACCAAAAATAATAGCAAAAGCAGGAGGAGCTACAATTCCTGCAAATATGATTGGCCCTATGCCAGTTTTGAGAAGACCAGCAATAACATTCTCTGTAAACGGAGCCAGATTATTCTGGCGATACTCGTTTGGAGCATTCGAAAGATATACCTGACCTATCGCACCACCAATCAGACCCATGGGTGCTTGCATCACTCTCATCGCCAAAATCAAAAACCCTGCTTCTGGGCCAGCGGCTAGTGACGCGATCATAATAATAGGAATTTGTATGCCTGCACTATTAGTGAGCATTTCGAATGCGGTAAATTGTGGGAATCGTCGATACTCAACAAACATTTTTTTCATTTTTTGGAGTGATATCATCACTAAATGATGTTTATTGATGACTCTATTCCAAAGATAAAAAGCACCACTACCACCATTTAGCATTTGTCCAAACAGCAGTCCAAATGGTGTTAT
>Ga0164241_10002541_pt1 | contig 19531 bp, 14 predicted proteins | sample OricomyardsoilBY_FD_108780 | JGI IMG/M metagenome (GOLD analysis project Ga0164241, IMG submission 108780) | Backyard soil microbial communities from Emeryville, California, USA - Original compost - Back yard soil (BY) | ecosystem: Environmental > Terrestrial > Soil > Unclassified | place: USA... | reverse complement strand
GCTGGTGGTCGGCATGCTGGTGGACGATGCCATCGTGGAGGTGGAAAACATCGTGCGGCATCTGCGCATGGGCAAGCCGCCGCTGGAAGCGGCCAAGGATGCGGCCATCGAAATCGGATTGGCGGTCGTGGCCACATCGCTGACGCTGTGCGCGGTATTCATCCCCGTGTCGTTCATGGGCGGCATTCCGGGCGAGTTCTTCAAGCCCTTCGGTTTCACCGCGGCCATCGCCGTGCTGTTCTCGCTGCTGGTGGCGCGCACGCTCACCCCCATGATGGCCTCCAGGTACATGCGCGCCGAGGCACATCATGACGAGACCGGCCGCTTCAAGACCTGGTATCTGGCGAAGGTGCGCTGGGCGCTGGCCAATCGCTGGAAGACCATTGGCGTGTCCACGGTGGGCATGCTGGCCGCGTTCACGCTGGCCTATTTCCTGCCCACGGGTTTCGTGCCCGCGCAGGACTTCGGCTTCGTCAATGTGAACATGTCCTTGCCGCCCGGCTCGCGACTGCAGGATGCGCAGGTGGCCTCCGAAGCCATGCGCCGGCGCGTGGGCCAGTTCAAGGAAGTGGAACATTTCTTCACGGTGATCGGGCCCACCGGTGGCAATGCCTTCATCACCCTGGTGGACGCCAAGCATCGCGAGCGCAGCCAGCAGGAAATGCAGGCGGCCATACTCGAGGCCACGCGCGAGATTCCCGGCGTGCGCATCTCCAACGCCGGTGGCGGCAACCCCGGCAGCGGACCCTTGCAGATCCAGCTCACCGGGGATGATTCCAATGTGCTTGCCGCGACCGCGGCGCAGGTGGAGCGCGAGCTGCGCGAGGTGCCGGGCATCAGCAACGTCACCACCAGCGCCAGCCTGGTGCAGCCCGAGCTGATCATCCGGCCGCGGCCGGACCGCGCCGCGGATCTGGGTGTGACCACGGCGGCCATCAGCCAGGCCACGCGCATCGCCACCAGCGGCGACATCACCAACAACCTGGCCAAGCTGAATCTGCCCGACCGGCAGATCCCGATCCGCGTGCGACTGAAGGATTCGGCGCGCGCCGACATCAATCAGCTGCGGCTGCTGAACGTGCCGTCGCGCAATGGACCGGTGCCGCTGGTCAATGTGGCGGACATCAGCTTCGGCGCCGGGCCGGCCGAGATCACGCGTTACAACCGCAGCCGCAACATCACCATCTCGGCCGAGCGCGGCGACATGGCGCTGGGGGATGCGAACGAGAAGGTCGAGAACCTGCCGACGGTGAAGAATCTGCCGCAGGGCGTGCATACCGTCGAGGCCGGCGATACCGAGATCATGAACGACATCTTCTCGGGCTTCGCCATGGCCATGGTCATCGGCATCTTCTGCATCTACGCGCTGCTGGTGCTGTTGTTCCACGACGTGGTGCAGCCCATCACCATCCTGTCGGCGCTGCCGCCATCGATCGGGGGCGCCATCATCGCGCTGTTCGTCTTTCACCTGGAGCTGTCGCTGCCGGCGCTGATGGGCACGCTGGCGCTGATGGGCATTGTCACCAAGAACTCGATCCTGCTGGTGGAGTACGCGGTGATGGCGCGGCGCGAGCATGGGCTGTCACGTACCGAGGCGCTGCTCGATGCCTGTTCCAAGCGCGCGCGTCCCATCGTGATGACCACCATCGCCATGGCCGCCGGCATGCTGCCGATGACGCTGGGGCTGTCGGGCGATACGGGTTTCAGTCGGCCGATGGGCGCGGCGGTGATCGGTGGCCTGATTGCCTCCACCGTGCTGTCGCTGTTCGTGGTGCCAGTGATCTACACCATCTTCGACGACGGCGAACACTGGATGAAGGGCCAGTTCGCGCGACTGTTGGGTCGCGCGCGACCGGCAACTTCGCAGCCGGCAATCGAGTAGCCGTTGACTTCAGGCTGCGTCCCTCCGTAGCCTAGTCCCGTCGAAGGTGACTTCCCGCGGCAACGCGGGAAGTTGAAACGGGAAGCCGGTGCGCGATTCATCGCAATGCCGGCACTGCCCCCGCAACGGTAAGTGAGTTCCGTTCAGCGCGCGCCGGTTGCAGTCCTTGCTGCATCCGGCAACCACTGGGCCAAAAGCCCGGGAAGGCGCCGCTCGAACGGCCGGTATCAACCGGCCAGCTCACGAGTCCGGAGACCGGCCTTCGCACAGAAGAGTCCGTCAATTTCGCATCGAAAGATGCGTATTCCGTGCGGGGACGCACGGGCAGGGAGAAGCATTCATGCGTCATGGTATGTGGTGGGGCGTGGCCCTGGCCGGGCTCGTGCCCGCGTCCCTCCTCGCGCAGGACCTGGACGATATCATCGATGCCGCGCCGCGCCTGGAAACAGTCATCGTGACGGCGACACGCACGCCGCAAGCCGTGGATGACACGCTCGCCGCGGTCACGGTGATCACGCGCGCGCAGATCCAGCAGCTGCAGGTGCGTTCGCTGGAAGAGCTGTTGCAGGGCACGAGTGGCATGGCGGTCGGCAACAACGGCGGCGCGGGCAGGCTCACGTCATTCTTCGCGCGCGGCACGGATGCCGATCATCTGCTCGTTCTCGTGGATGGCGTACGCATCGGTTCGGCCACCGCTGGCACCGCCGCGTTGCAGAACCTGCCCATCGAGACCGTGGATCGCATCGAGTTCGTGCGTGGGCCGCGCTCCAGCCTGTATGGGTCTGAAGCGGTGGGCGGCGTGCTGCAGATCTTCACACGCCGAGGGGGCGCGGGCGTGCAGCCGGAATTCAGCGTCAGTGGCGGCAGCTTCGGCACACGGCAGGCATCGGCCTCGCTGGGCGCCGGTGATTCCACCCGCTGGTTCAATGTGCAGGGCAGCTGGCAGTCCATCGATGGCTTTGACGCGTGCCGCGGCAGCAGCACGCTGTTCGCCGGCTGCTTCACCGAAGAGCCAGATCGCGATGGCTACGGCTACCGCTCGGTCAATGCACGCGCTGGCGTAGCCACTGGCGCCGGCTCGTCCCTTGAAGCGAACTTCCTGCGGGCGGCCAGCAAAGTGGAGTACGACGGCTCGTTCGCCAATCGCAGCAAAATCCTGCAGCAGGTGGCGGGGCTCTCCGGCAGCCAGAAATTTGGCGAAGGTGTAACGCTCAACGTGCGCCTGGCGCGCGCCTGGGACCAATCCGATGATTTCCTGCGCGCGGGCCAGCAGGAAACTTTTCAAGGCGATTTCAACACCACTCGCGACAGCGCCAGCGGACAGCTCGATTACACCTTCGGCGGCAAACACCTGCTGAGCCTGGGTGTGGACTATCTGGACGACAAGGTGGACAGCACCACGGCTTTCGACCAGGACAAGCGGCGCGACACCGGTGTGTTCGCCCAGTACGTGGGTTCGATCGGCGCGTGGCGCGCCGAGGCCAGCCTTCGACACGACGACAACCAGCAGTTCGGCGCGCACCGCACGGGCAGCCTCGCGCTGGGCTTTGCCTTTGCGCCGGAGTGGGAACTCATCGCGCAGTACGGCACGGCGTTCCGCGCCCCCACGTTCAACGAGCTTTACTATCCTTTCTTCGGCAACGCCTCGCTCGAGCCCGAGCGATCGCGCAGTGTGGAACTGGCCTTGAAGGGCCATGCAGGACCGGCAAGGTGGCGGATGTCGGCCTTCCAGACGCAGGTGCTCGACCAGATCGCCTTCGACTCCAGTTTCCTGCCCGCCAACATCGACCAGGCGCGCATCCGGGGTGTCGAGGCCGAGCTGTCGCTGCAGTGGGCCTCGTGGCGCATCGATTCGGGCCTGACGGCCATGGATCCGCAGAATCGCGGCGATGGCCCGGAGCGCGGCAACACGCTGCCGCGCCGCGCACGCATCGGCGGCAATTTGCAGGCGCAATGGCAACACGCCGCGTTTTCCGCGGGATTGCGGCTGCTTGCGCAGGGCCACCGTTATGACGATGGCGAGAACACCCGCGATCTGGGCGCCTATGCCACGCTCGATGTGCAGGGTGAATACCGATTCGCGCCGGCCTGGCATCTGCAGGCCCGCATCGCCAATCTGTTGGACAAGCGCTACGAGACCGTGTCGTTCTACAACCAGGCCGGCCGCGCGGCTTACCTGACATTGCGATACGCAGCGACGCACTGAGCACTCGTGGCGAAGCTGCCCGGCACACTGTTCGCGTTGATCCTGCTGAGCGCCTGCGGGGCGCCGGTGCAGCTCAGCCTCGATGAAACCCGCGCCTTCGAGGTGAGCCTGGCCTACATCGGCGATGAGCCGGCAGTGGCATGGTATGGCGGAAATCTGCGCCACGAGGCGCTGTTCATGCGCTATGCCGATGCGGCGGGCAAGCCCCGGGGGCCGGTGTTGCAGCTCACGGACGCCACGCGCGATGCCTATGAGCCCTCGCTGCAGGAGATCGACGGCGACGCACTGGTGGGCTGGTATGAACAGCAAGGCGACACTCGTTCAGGAGGCGTGCGGCGACAGGTCGCGCTGCTGGCCCGCTTCGATCACGGCGGCAAGCAACGCTGGCAGCGCCAGTTGTCGGCCGATGACGCCAGGGGACGCATTCCCGTTGTCCGTGTGCGGGGCGACATCATTCATGTGGCCTGGGTCGAGCAGCGCGCCAGCGCCGACCCGATGATCCGCGTCGCCAGCCTCGATGCGGCCGGCCAGTGGTTGCAGATGCCACGCGATGCCGCCGTCGTGGACGACAACACCTGGAATCTGAATGCCGCCATCGGCCCCGATGGCGCCTTTCACGTGCTCTACGATTCAGCCAGCCGCGGTGAAGCCAGGGAACTGCATTGGCTGCAAGAGCGCGGTGGGCGCATGCAGGAACAGCGCTTGAGCAGCGATGACGGCAGGGATTCTGCGTATCCGGACATCGCGCTGGATGGCACGCGGGTTGCCATTGCGTGGTTCGATGCGCGCGACGGCAATCCAGAAATCTATCTGCGCTGCACGCAACTTGATGAGTCGGGCGCGCCGCCGGCGAACCTGCGGCTCGATGAGGGCGCGACGCGCATCACGCACACGCCAGGGGATTCCCTCGGCGCGTATGTCCTCTGGCATGCGGGTGAAATCCAACTGGCCTGGACAGAGGTGGACGGTGAGCGACGGCGCCTGCTGCGGCAACGCTTCGATCGCAATTGCCACGCGCTGGGCGATGCAAAAGAGCTGGCCGGCGGGCGCGGAGCAGTGGGCATTGCATCCCTGGCATCGTCGAAGGCCGCAGTGGCGCTGGCCTGGGATGAGCGACGCGGCGGCAGTTCGGTGGTGCTGCTGCGCGCCTGGCCATCCGGCCCGCCGCAGTAGCCGCCGCTTCAGCTTTCGCGTCGCTTGATGTGCAGTTCCATGCGCCGGTAATCGATCACCAGCGTGTCGAGCAGCCCCAGGATGTCCATGCCGATGAGGATGGCGGGCTCGTCGTTCATTTTCCACAGGTCGAAGATGTGCATGTCGCCGAAGGTGATGTGCGCTTCGCGGATCGCCAGGTCACCGATGAAAATGGGCGAGATGCGCGCGCCAATGCCGGTCTGCTGTGCGCCGGTCGCGCCGGTGACGATGTCTTCGCCGCGCTGGTTGCGCTCCACCTGACGCCGCAGCGCCGCGCGCAATGCCAGATTGCCGACGCTGGCCTGCGCGCCGGTATCGATGATGGCGCGCACCGGCAGATGGCCCACGGTGGCCCGCACGACCAGCAGGTTCAGGTCGTCCTTGAGGAAGGGGACGGTGTCGAAGCCCGCCGCCGCGCGGCGATTGCGCGAGCGCGAGATGTTGATGAAGTCGTTGCGAAAATCGATGAATACGCCCTTGTCGCGCATGCCATCGGTGCCCAGCAGTCCATCGGCCCCGCCGAACGCGTCCGCGACGATGGGCACCGTGGAACGGCCCACGAACAGATCGCCGACGGTGATGCTGTCGACCAGCAGGGCCCTGGCGATGGCCGAGCCGGTTACCCCGCGCAGCAGGACCGATTTGGAACGCTCGGGTGGCAGCGCCAGCGCCGCGGCCACTCGCTCGGTAACGGCCGAACGCGTCGCGCCGGAATCCAGCACCAGCCGGAACGGCCCCTTGTCATTGATATAGACGGGCACCCACACGCGCCCGATGCGGTCGCGATTGGTGGGAGCCACATAGCGTGGCTCGGGAGCATGGATGACGATTTCGGCCAGCTCGGGATCGTCCGTGACTGCCTCGGCACCGGAACGCACCTCGGTCTGCGCCGCTGCCAGAGGCAGAGCAACGCAGAGCAGCGACAGCGTGATGATTCCTGCGCGCATCATGGCGCTGCATAGTAGCGCTGCCGCCGCCGCAGCGTGGACTTACCACATCAAGTCATCGGGAACCGCGAAATCCTTGTAGGGATCATCCGCCGCGGGCCTGGCCACCGGGTCGTTCCAGTGGATGAGCGCCCGTTCGACACGGGCACGGACGCGTTGCCCCACCTCGGCCGGCACGAAGGCATAGCGGCCCTCGCAACGCACAATGGCCAGCTCGCCGCGGATCAGCCGCTCACGCAGCGGCGCTGTGATGCTGACACGCCGGATCTTGGAGCCATCCTGGAAGTTGTAGTAGTCGTCGGTTTCGACACGCGGCACCTGATGCTGCTCGACGAGCTGGCGGATCTCGGCGAAGCGCGCGCGGCGCTCGGCCTTTTCCTGTTTGCGTCGGTTCAGGTCGGCATCTTTCGCGGCTTTTTCCGCCGCCGCCTTCTGCGCGGCGATCTGCTGCGGCGTGGGGCCTGTATTGCGGCGTTTTTCGCGTGGCGCAACGCCCCGCTGGCCCTGCCGCTGGTCGCGCTCGGCGCGTTGCACCTGCTGTTCGGTGACCAGCCCGGCCTTTAACAATTGTTCACGCAGCGACAGACTCATGCCGGTATTTTACGGGTATTCTTTTACTGTTCCACTGCGAAAGGTCGATCATGCGCGTCGCCAACAGACTGTCCATATCACTGCTTGCCGCGGCATGCGCCGTCGTGGCTCTGCCCTGTGCCGCGGTTCCGGACGCCAACGGCCAGATCACTTCCACCCCCGCGCCGGATCTGTCGCAGGACAACGCGATGAAGGCGCGCCTGAACTACAACCTGGGCTACGAAATCTTCGAAAAGACCGTGCAGATGGAGAACTCCGCGGGCAAGAGCAGCGCCGCGGCCCGCGCGGCCGAATCGCAGGTCAAGCAGGGCTTCGCCGAGGCGCGCGAACACTTCCGCACGGTGGTCGCGGCCGATCCGAACATGAAAGAAGGCTGGAACATGCTGGGCTACACCAGCCGGCGGCTGGGCGATTACGAAGAATCGCTGTCCGCCTACGATGCCGCGCTGAAGCTGCAGCCGGATTATCCCGAGGCCATCGAATATCGCGCCGAACTGTTCCTGCTGACCGGCCGCCTCGATCAGGCGAAGCAGGCCTATGCCAGCCTGCAGAAATCCTCACCGTCCTACGCCGGCGTGCTGCTGCAGTCCATGCGCGGCTGGGCCGCGACGCCCGCGGCGACCCAGGCTGCCGCCAGCGATCGCGATGCGTTCAAGACATGGGTGGCCGCGCAGAAGTTATAGCAGGGATTCGGCGGCCGCCCGGCCTGACAGCCAGGCGCCGTGCAGCGTGCCGTAGTGCGCGCTGGAACAGGCCTCGCCGGCGAAGCACAGTTGCGGGGCCACGGGGCGCGCCAATGTCTGGCGATCATCGGCGAATCCGGGCCGCGCGGCGGAATAAGAGCCCAGTGCATACGGATCGCTGCCCCACGCGGTGCTGCGCGCTGCACCCAGATGCGTCATGAACTGCGCCCCGAAGATGCCGCGCAATTCGTCCCGGGCAAACTGCTCGAGTTCGCCGCGCGCTTCCAGCTCGCGCGACAGATCGCCCCCGAAATAGGCGACCAGCAGCGGCTGCCCGGCGGGAAACAACGTATAGGTGCAGGTGCGCGAGGTATCGGCGCGGCCGACGAAATTGCGCCATTCTCCTGTATCTGCGCACTCCGGACCCAGCGCGAAGAACACCTTGTTGGCAACCCCCAGCGGCAGATTCTGCGCCGCCTGCTGCCACGGGGCGGGAAGCGGAGGATTGAAGCGGATGGTGCCGGCGGCCAGGACACTGCTTGGCACCGTGACTATCGCGGCCGTGGCCGTGAGTGTTCCGCCAGTGGACTCCACGCGCACGCCAGGGCCTGCCCAATGAATGGCGTTGACCACGGTATGCAGCGCCACATCCAGGCTCGCGGCGGCCTGCGCGACCACAGTTCCCAGTCCCTCGCGCACGGCCCAGTTATTTCTGGAGTCTGCATAACGCGCCAGATCGAGGGTGGAAACATCGCGGCTCTCGGCGCCTACAGCCCAGGTCATCACGCCATCGAATCGCGGGCGATATTCATCCTGCGGCAATACGCTGGCCACTGAAACGTCGCGTCCCTGTGCCGCGGCCGCCTCGATCAGCTTCTCGTAGCGCTGGAAATTTGCCGCCGCGGCGGCGCGTTGTTCCTCAGTGGGCGGTTGCGCGCCGATCCAGGTATCCGGTCCCCAGCCGGGCTCGCGCCGTATCACATGGCAGCCCGCTTCTTCTGCCAGCGTGGTCCAGGCATTTTCCGCGGCATAGTGCAGCCAGGCCGCGCCCAGGTCCGCGGGTGCATCCAGCGAATGATCGGTGACCGCGCGGCCACCCGGACGCGCGCGGGCTTCGAGCAGGACGCAGGTTCGGCCCGCTTCGCGCAGCCGGCGCGCGGCGGCAATGCCTGCCGCGCCGGCGCCGACGATGATGACGTCGTAGTGGCTCATACTCCGGGATGCATTCTACCCAAAGCCACCTGCTACCATGCCGGCCATGAAACGCCTGACGCAGCTGCTGGACAACAATCGTCGCTGGGCGGATGACGTCACACGCAAGGATCCGCAGTTCTTCGCGCGCCTGGTGGCCCAGCAGTCGCCGCGCTATCTGTGGATCGGCTGCGCGGACAGCCGCGTGCCAGCCAATGAGATCGTCGATCTGGCGCCGGGCGAGCTGTTCGTGCACCGCAATGTGGCCAATCTGGTGGTGCACACCGATCTGAACTGCCTGTCGGTGATCCAGTACGCCGTCGATGTGCTGCAGGTGCAGGACATCATCGTCACCGGGCACTACGGCTGCGGTGGCGTCGCCGCCGCCATGGGCACGCGCTCGTTCGGGCTGATCGACAACTGGCTGCGGCATGTGCAGGACATCCGCGACCGCCATCCGCATCTGCTGGCAGAGGGCGGCGTCAAGGCCCTGGACCGCCTGTGCGAACTGAACGTGCTGGAGCAGGCGCAGAACGTGTGTCGCACCACCGTCGTGAAGGATGCCTGGGATCGCGGCCAGAATGTTTCCGTGCACGCCATGATCTATTCAGTGGCCGACGGCCTGCTGCGTGACTTGAACTTCTGCGCCACCAGCGAGGCCGACAACACGGCGCTGTTCGAGTGCGCAGTGGCCGGATTGCCCGGCCTCAGTTAGGTCGAGCCGCCTCTTTGGCGGTGGCTGCCGTCACGGGCTTGTTGCGCCGCAGGCGACCGAACAGACGCTTCACGCGCTGTTCGAAGTCATCCATCAGCGTGTAGATCACCGGCACCACGAACAGCGACAGGGCCGTGGAAGCGAACAGTCCGCCGATGACCGCCGCACCCATCGGCGCGCGGAAGCTCGAGTCCCCCGACAATCCCAGCGTGATGGGCAGCATGCCGGCGGCCATGGCGATGGTGGTCATGACGATGGGGCGCGCGCGTTTGGAGCAGGCGTCGATCAGCGCATCCAGTCGCGCCATGCCGCGCTCGCGCCGTGCCATCACCGCGTACTCCACCAGCAGGATGGAGTTCTTGGTCACGATGCCCATCAGCATCAGCAGGCCGATCAGCGAGGGCAGCGACAGATCCATGCCCATCAGCCACAGCATCACGAAGGCGCCGCCGGCCGACGGGGGCAGCGCCGACAGGATGGTGATGGGCTGCAGCACATCATGGAACAGCAGCACCAGCAGCGCGTAGATGCAGAAGATGCCGGTGATCATCGCCAGGATGAAGCCGCCGAAGATGCGGCCCTGGAACTCCGCCTCGCCGGATTCGAGCGGCCGCACGCCGGCCGGCAGGTTCTTCATGGACGGCAGCTCGCGGGCGATCTGCACGGCGCGGCCCAGTGGCACGGTGCCGCGATCGGCCGAGATGGTGATGTTGCGGCTGCGGTTGTAGCGCGTGATCTGCGCCGGCCCGGCGCCAAGGGAGATGTCGGCCACGTTGACCAGCGGCACCGGTCCGCTGCGCGAAGGCACCGACAGCAGGCGGATCTGGTTGATGTCCGAGCGCGCGGTGTCGTTCAGGCGCACGCGGATGGGAATCTGGCGGTCGGGCAGGTTGAGCTTGGCCAGGTTGTTGGTGACGTCGCCGCTGGTGGCGATGCGCGTGGCCTGACTGATCGCGGCGGTGGTCACGCCCAGTTCCGCGGCGCGGTCGGCGCGCGGACGGATGACCAGTTCTGGCTGCAGCAGGCTGGCGCTGGTGCTCACGTTCGAGAAGCCCGGCACCGTGCGCAGTTCGCGCTCGATCTGCGCTGCGGCGATGTTCAGCAGGTTGGAATCATCGCCGGTGATCTCGATCTGCAGCGCGCCGCCACCGAAATTGTTGCCACCGGCCGAGAAGCGCGCGCCGGCAATGCCGCGGATCGCGGCCAGGTATTGACGCTGCAGCTGCTGCTGCGATTTCTCGCGATGCTTGCGGTCCACCAGCACCAGTCCGACGTTGGCGCTGCGCGTGTTGACCACGGCCCAGATGCGCGTGATCTCGGGCTGACCCTTGAGCCGCTCGCGTACTGCATCCACCACCTGCCGCGTGTCCTGCAGGCGCGAGCCGGGTGGCAGCGATACATTGATATTGAAGAATCCGTTGTCAGCGGGCGGCCGAAGGCCGGTGGGCAGGTTGGTGGCGATCCAGAATGTGCTGGTCATCACCAGCGTGACCACGGCCATGGTGCTCTTGCGGTGCGCCAGCGCCCAGTGCACCTTGTCCAGATACCAGGTCTTGAAGCGGCCTGGCTTCTCTTCCTCGTGATAGGCCTTCATGTACTTCGACGCCATCATCGGCGTGAGCATGCGTGCCACCAGCAGCGAGAACAGCACCGCGATCGTGGCGGTGAAGGCAAAGGGCTTGAAGAACTGGCCCGGTATGCCGTCCATGAAGGCCACCGGAATGAACACCGCGCACAGCGTGAAAGTGGTGGCCACCACCGCCAGGCCGATCTCGATGGCCGCATCGGTGGCTGCCTGCAACGGCGGCTTGCCCATGCGCAGATGCCGCACGATGTTCTCCACCTCGACGATGGCATCGTCCACCAGCATGCCCACCACCAGCGACAGCGCCAGCATGGTCAGCGTGTTCATCGAGAAGCCGAACAGGTGCAGCGCCCAGAAGGTGGGGATGATGGCCAGCGGCAGCGCCACCGCCGAGATCAGCGTGGCGCGCATGTCGCGCAGGAACAGCCACACCACGATGATGGCCAGGATGGCCCCTTCCACCAGCATCATCATCGAGCTGTGGAAGCTCTCGCGGATGTATTCCGCCTGCGTGTACAGCTCGGTGATCTTGATGTTCGGATATTTCTTCTGCAGCTCTTTCACCGCCTCGCGGGTGCGGTCGGCCACCTGCAGCGCGCCTTCGCCCCAGGCGCGCGCCACTTCAAAGCCGATCACCGGCTTGCCGTCGAGCAGCGCCACCTGCTCGATATCCGCGGCCTGATCGCGCACGTCGGCGATGGATTCCAGCCGCACGTTGCGCCCGTCGGAAAGTGAAATGGGCATGGCGGCCAGTTCTTTCACGCTGGCGATGGTGCCCAGCGTGCGCACGCTCTGCTCCTGCAGGCCGATGCGCGTCTCGCCACCGGGCAGTTCCACCTGCGTGCGCAGCAACTGGCTGGAAACGTCCCCGGCGGTCACTCCCAGAGCCGCCATGCGGTCGGGATCCAGATCCACGCGCACTTCGCGCGACACGCCGCCGATGCGGTTGACCGAACCCACGCCGGGCACCGAACTGATGTCGCGCATGACGTTCAGGTCGACGAACCACGACAGCTCGGTGTCGCTGAGATTCTCGGCGCTGACGCCGAAGGCAATGATGGCCGAGCCGGCGGTGGTGGCGCGGCCGATATAAGGCTCGGTGGCGTCGATGGGCAGGTCGGGACGGATGCGTGACACGGCATCGCGCACGTCGTCCAGCGCCTGCTGGATGTCGACACCGAACTGGAACTGCACCACTGTCTGCGAGTTGCCGGTGGTGACGGTGGAGTTGATGTCCTCGATGCCGACGATGTTGGAGACCGCGTCTTCGACCTTGCGCGTGACCTCGGTCTCCATCTGCGAGGGCGGCACGCCGGCATAGCCGACGCGCACGAATACGTTGGGGAAGCTGATGTCCGGCTGGTCCTGGATCTGCAGCTTGGGGAAGGCCAGCACCCCGCCGATCACCAGTGCGATGAACATCATGATCACCGGAACCGGGTTCCGGATGGACCACGTTACAAAGTTCATGGAGCGTTCACCAGGCGGCTACTGCGCCGCCGTCACCAGTGGCCCGGCCGCGCCGGCGGTGGACGTCGGTCGCGCATCGGTCGGCCGCGCTTCGACCGCGCCGGCATTGTTGACCGTGACCGTATCGCCATCCTTGAGGAAACCCGCGCCCTTGACCGCGACGGTTTCGCCCGCGGCCACGCCCTCGGCGATTTCCATGTCGTTGCCGTGCACGCCCACCTGCTGCACGCGGCGGCGTTCCACGATGTTCTTGTCCTTGACCACGAACACGTAGGCGTAACCATCCTGCATCACCACGCTGGAGACCGGCAGCAACAGCCCCGGGCCCTTGCCCGCCTCGATCTCGCCGCGAGCGAACATGCCGGGGCGCGCATTGCCGCCGACGATATCCACATAGACCAGGCCGGTTCGATTGGTGATCTGCACCGTCGGCGCCACGGCGCGCACCTTGCCCTTCAGCACGCTGCCGTCGACGGCCGTGACAGTTGCGTTCTGACCGACCTTGATGCGCGAGAGTTGCGCTTCGGGCACCTCGGCGCGCCACTCCACGCGGTTCTGGCGCAACATGCGCAGCATTTCGGTGCCGGCTTGCGCGATCTGGCCCACGCTGACCGTGCGCGAGGTGATCACGCCGCTGTCGGGCGCGGTGACCGTGCCATAGCGCGCACGCAATTGCGCGGTGGTCAGATCGGCGCGCGCCGTTTCCACCCGCGCCTGCGCGGCAATGTCATCGGCCTTGAGCTTGTCCAGGTCGGCCGCGGACAGCGCGCCGGAGCCGGAAACCTGCTGTCCGCGTCGCAGCGCTGCCGCGCTGTTGACCTGGGCGGCCTCGGCGCTGCGCAGCGCGGCGCGCTTGGAATCCAGCTCCGCCTGCAGCATGTCGCCGGACAGACGCACCAGCGGCTGGCCCTTGGTGACGCGGGTGCCCACATCCACCAGCACATCGGCAACGCGATAGCCGCCCACCTCGGCGCTGATGATGACTTCCTGCCAGGGGAAGATGGAGCCGGTGGCCGGCACGCTGCGCACGATTTCCTCGCTGCGCACCTGGGTCGTTGTAATGGTCATCGACGAGGTGGCACTGCCACTGTTGGCGGCTGTGGTGCCGGCGGGCTTCGCATCCTGCGCGCCCTCCTGCGATGACTTGCGATCGCAGCCCGCAAGCAGCAGGGCGCTCACGCTGATGCAGGTCAGCAGAACTTTCTGCAACGAAGGGGGTCGCACGTAAGGCTTCGTATCCTTGCGCATCGGGAATCACTCGGCTTGTCTGGGTATCAGGTGGCTGATATATTATCAGGTACCTTATTTTTGGCAAGCAGCCTCCGACAATTCCGATGGTGACTTTGCAACGCGCCTGTCAGCGCACTCCAGAAGAGCAGATCAGCTTCCTGCTGAAGCGGTTGATGCATCAATTCCGCCATCAGGTCGATGAACGGCTGCGTCGCAACAGCGATGTGTCGTTCGCTCATCTGGTCACGCTGGACCAGCTGCAGCAGGAACCGGGCATTGCCGGTGCGCGGCTGGCGCGGCGCCTGCTGGTCACGGCGCAGACCATGACCGGACTGCTGCGGCGGCTGGAGCGCGAGGGCAGCGTCGAGCGCCGCCCCGATCCCCACAATCGCCGTGCGGACCGCTGGTTCCTGTTGCCGGCAGGCATCGAGCGGCTCAACGCCGCGCGCGGCGCGGGCGCGCCGGTCATGACACAGATGCTGTCGCGCCTGTCGGCGCGCGAAGTGACCGAACTGCGCGGCTATCTGGAGCGCTGCGTCGAGGGACTGGAAACCGACGTGCGGCGCGAAGCGCAGGAACCGCGTGGTCCGCGCGGCGCGGCGTCGGGCAAATCCGCGCCATGACGCCGGTCATCGGCGGTCTCTACATCTATCCAGTCAAGTCAGCCGCGGGCATCGAGTGCGACAGTGTGCGGCTGGGCCCGCATGGGCTGCAGCATGACCGCGAGTGGATGCTCGTGGACCCCGCCGGTCGTTTCCTCACCCAGCGCGAAGAGGCAAGGCTGGCGCTGCTCGGCACCGCCATCACTGCCGATTCCCTGCGACTGACGCTGCCTTCGGGCGACACGCTGTCGCTGTCGCTGGATCACGAGGGCGAGGTGGTGCCGGTGCAGGTGTGGGATTCGCGTTGCATGGCTTTCGATGCGGGCCGCGAAGCGGCCGATCTGGTTTCGGGCTGGCTGGGCAGGCCGCTGCGACTGGTGCGCTTCGACACCTCGCGGTTGCGGCTGTCGAACAAGGACTGGACCGCGGGACGTGATGTGCCGACATTGTTTGCGGATGGCTATCCGCTGCTGGTGCTGTCGCGCGCCTCGATCGCAGACCTGGCCGCACGCGTGGGACATGACCTGCCCGTGCAGCGCTTTCGTCCCAATGTGCTGCTCGATGGCATCGAAGCCTATGGCGAGGATGCGGCCTCGGGTCTGTGCAGTGGCGCGGTGAAGCTGCAAATCACCAAGGCCTGCACACGCTGCGTGATCACCACCATCGACCAGGATCGCGGCGAACGCACAGGCGATGAACCCTTGCGCACCCTCAAGGGCTATCGCTTCGACCAGGCGCTGCGCGGCGTGGCGTTCGGACGCAATGCCTACGCGGTCGAAGGCGTGGGCAGCACGCTTACGCGCGGCGCGCAGGTCTCTATACTCCACGCATGATCGAACGCACGCTCGAACGTCTGTTCTTCGCCAGCCGCTGGCTGGTCGCTCCTGTTTATCTGGGACTGTCGCTGGCGCTGATCGTGCTGGGATACAAGTTCTTCGATGAACTATGGCATGTGTTCTCGCACCTGACGGCGGTGGGGCCCGACGGTGCCAAGCTACTCGATGAATCCAAGGTGGTGCTGTCGCTGCTGGCCATGGTCGATCTGGCCATGGTGGCGGGGCTCATCGTGATGGTCATGTTCTCGGGTTACGAGAATTTCGTTTCCAAGCTCGACGTGGAAGGCAGCGGCGAGAAACTGGGCTGGCTGGGCAAGCTGGACGCCGGCACGCTGAAGCTGAAGGTTGCGGCATCAATCGTTGCCATTTCATCCATCCACCTGCTGCGCAAGTTCATGGAAGCCGAGGAGATCAGCAACGACAAGCTGATGTGGTACGTGATCATGCACATGGCGTTCGTGGTCTCGGCGCTGCTGCTGGGCGTGCTGGATCGCCTGACCGGCGCCGCCCACCGGCATTCCTAGGATCAAGGCCGGCTTAAAGCCTCAACGTGTGAATTTGGGCGAAATCGACCAAAAATCAGGTTCAGCCGGAATGCCGGCCGTGGCAGAATTCGCGCCTGTATCAGGAGACAGGCATGTACTGCCCTCAATGCGGAGCCGAAAACGCCGATAACCGCACATTGTGCGTGCGCTGCCGCAAACCGCTCGCGATCAGTCTCATCGCCCTGCGAAGGGCGTGGCTGGCGGTTTCAAGAATCCGACGCGGCTAGATTCCGCTCATTTCCTGGCGGCGGTGTCGCCAGACAGCCAGCTGCCCCGGGCGACGATCCACAGCAGCAGCGTCAGGCCCAAAAAGGGCAGCAGCGACAGCAGGTCCGACAGCGGGCCTTCATAGAAAGGATTATGGCCGGTGGCCCAGCGCTGCAGCGCTGCGTCGAAGTCGCCCAGCACACCTGCCAGAAACGCGATGAGGATGCCGGCGATGGCGCCACCGGCGATGTAACCCGAGGCGAACAGCACACCCGGTCCGCGGTCCGCCACGGCGTTGAACTCATGCTCGCCGAGCGGGGCCAGTTCGGGCTGCCGGCGCATGCGCCGATCCATGAACCAGCGGATCAGTCCGCCGACGAACATGGGCGCGGTGGTAGAGATGGGCAGGTAAACGCCCACGGCGATGACCAGCGAGGGCATGCCGCAGAATTCCATGGCCAGCGCGATCATCGCGCCGAACATGATCAACTCCCAGGGCAGTTCGCGATCGAGAATGCCCTTGATGATGTAGGACACCAGCGTGGCCTTGGGGGCATCGAATTTGCGCACCACGGTGCCGTCGGGGCGCGTGTTGTGCACGCCGTTGACGCCCGGGTCGACCAGCCACACCGCGCGGCCCGCGTCGTCGACCAGATATTTGCCTGCCGGGCCGCCCTCCAGGTTGGTCTTGTGCCAGATGTGGTAACTGGCGGTGTCGTCCCTGGCCTGCACGCCCGCGATCGATTCGCGCTTGTCGCCCAGCTTTGCCACGTCGGTGGACAGACCCTGCGGCGCCACCTGCGCCACCGGCACATACACCGTCGCGGTTTGATTGAGCTTGAGCAGGATGGGACCCATCATCACGGCCGAGGCGAAGGCGCCGATCAGGATGGCGTACTGCTGCAGCTTCGGCGTGCTGCCGATCAGGAAGCCGGTCTTCAGATCCTGCGAAGTGGTGCCGCCATTGGAACACGCGATGCACACGATGCCGCCAATGGAAAGCGCGGTGACATACCAGGTGCCGCCGGTCCAGCCCACGATGAGGAACACCAGGCAGGTGAGCATCAACGTGGCGATGGTCATGCCCGAGATGGGATTGGACGTCGAGCCCACTTCACCGGTCAGCCGGGACGAGACGGTGACAAACAGCGCGCCCAGCAGCACGATGAGCAGCGCGCCGAGCAGGTTCATGTGCAGCGAGGGCGCCGCCACGATCAGGGCCAGCAGCACGATGATGCCGATGGCCACGAACTTCAGCGAAAGGTCGCGGTCGCGCCGGTCGGTGCTGGCTGTGCCGTTGCCGCGCGCGCCCGTCACATCGCGCAAGCCCGAGCGGATGCCGCCCCAGATCAGTGGCAGCGAGCGCAGCAGTGAAATCAGGCCGGCCGTGGCCACCGCCCCGGCGCCGATATAGAGCACGTAGGCATTGCGCACGTCGCCGGCGTTCATCTCGCCGATGGGCTTGGTGCCCGGCGGCAGCACGTCCGTGGTGTGCGCGCCGAAGAACATGATCAGCGGAATCAGCAGCAGATAGGTGATGAAGCCGCCGGCGAACATCCAGCTGGAGATGCGCATGCCGATGATGTAGCCCACGCCCAGCAGCTCGGGCGAGACTTCCGCGGCGAGCGATCCGCCCTTCAGCGGCGCGCTGAATGTGGTGGCGGCGACATCCTTCCAGCCCTTGAAGGCCACGTTCAGCGCCTTGTAGGCCAGGCCGATGCCAAAGCCGGTGAAGATGGTGCGGGCGCTGATGCCGCCGGTGCGCGTGCCGGCGGCCAGCGGATCGGCCGCGGCGCGCGATTCTTCCGAGGCGCCGGCCTTGAGCACTTCGGCGCAGGCCGTGCCTTCAGGGAATTTCAGCTCGCCATGCTGTTTGACGATGAGCGCGCGGCGCAGCGGAATCATCATCAGGATGCCCAGCAGACCGCCGAGGATTCCCACCAGCAGCACGCGCCCCAGTTCCAGGTCGAAGCCCAGGATGAGGATGGCGGGCATGGTGATGCCCACGCCGAAGGCGATGGATTCGCCGGCGCTGCCGGCTGTCTGCGAGATGTTGTGTTCGAGGATGGTGCCGTCGCGGATGCCCAGCTTCGAGAGCATGCGGAACAGCGTGATGGAGATGACGGCCACGGGAATCGAGGCGCTGACTGTCAGGCCGACCTTCAGCACCAGATAGAGCGACGAGGCGCCGAAGATGATGCCCAGGATGGTGCCGGTAATGACGGCGCGCAGCGTGAATTCGGGCAGGCGCGTCTGCGCCGGGATATACGGCCGGTGAGCCAGCTTCTGGGTATCCATGCCCGAAGCCTAACCCATCTGCAGCAGCACGCGCAGACAGCCCAGCAGCGCGATCGGCTGGCTCACGGGCAGGTGATGGTGGCAGCAGGGCAGTCCGGTGACCGAACGTACATGGGGCAGGCAGCTGGCCAGCAGTGCCGCCCGGGCAGGGGTCACCACACGGCTTTCCTCGCCGTAGATGAAATCCACTGGCGTCGCCAGCCCGCGCAGAGCCGCAATGTCATCCACCCCTGGCGCATCGGGCGCCACTTGATACAGACGCGTGACGTTTTCGTCGAACTTCCAGACCCAGCCGTCTTGCTCCTGGCGGATGGAGGCGCGCGCCATGTGGCTCAGCGCCACTGCGGGCGCCGGCTCGATCGGCCGCAGCAGGAACCGCGACAGGATGGATGGGGCATCTGCGTAGCGTTTTTTCGGCCGCCATTCTTCATCGAAGCCGCGCACCGGGTCGGCCGGAGAGCCCAGCCGCGAATCCACCACGATGGCGCGTCGGAACAGTTCTGGCCGCTGTGCGCAGGCATACAGCAGCACCCGACCGCCGAAGCTGTGGCCGATGGCCGTGCAGCCGGCCAGCCCCGTGGCCTCGACGATGCCGGTGATTTCGGCGTGGAAATGCTCGTGGGTGTAATGCGCGCGAGTGCCGCTGTCGCCCATGCCGCTGAAATCCGGCGCGATCACGCGATAGCCCTCGGCCAGCCAGGGCGCGATGAAATCCCACCAGTGCGCGTGGGCCAGATAGCCGTGCAGCAGCAGCACCGCGGGCGCGCCGGCCGGCCCCGGCCATTCCAGATAATGCATGCGGATGCCAGCCACCTCGGCATGGCGCGGGATGCCCGGTCGCGCGATGGAGCGCGCCACGAATGTTTCGAAGCTTTCCAGCAGGGGATCGGTCATTTACCTTCCGTTGACAGCACGCGACGGGTCGGATGACATAGTCGCAAGAATGATGCGACGAAGTCTGCCATTGCTGGTACTGCTGCTGCTGTTCAATGCGGCGGCGAGCGCGCTCGACCCGGTGCTGGTCGTCACGCCGCGCGCAGAGCCACTGCCCGTAAGCCCCACCAACCGGCCCTTCCTGGCCGCCGCGCGGACGCTGCAGGCCGTGGATCTTGCCGCGCGTGGCTATGTGGAGAGTGAACTGCGGGTGGCCGCTCGCGCCCATGTCTACGACTGGGCGCCGGCCGGCGATGCCGTGCAGGCGCGTGCGGTCGATGCGCCGTATGCCACGCGCATTCTCGTGCGCCAGCCGAAGGACGCGGCTCGTTTCAGCGGCCGTGTGATCGTCGAAGTGCTGGATGCAGCCGCGGGCTACGACTCCGCGCCCTTGTGGGGTCTGTCGTGGCAATACT
>Ga0164241_10002540_pt1 | contig 19533 bp, 22 predicted proteins | sample OricomyardsoilBY_FD_108780 | JGI IMG/M metagenome (GOLD analysis project Ga0164241, IMG submission 108780) | Backyard soil microbial communities from Emeryville, California, USA - Original compost - Back yard soil (BY) | ecosystem: Environmental > Terrestrial > Soil > Unclassified | place: USA... | reverse complement strand
GGTGCTGGCGCGGAACAAATGACTCGCATCTAATGCCACAAGCTCGCTGTCTTCGTGCGGCTGGAAGGCCATTTTGGCGACGATTCCGATACCTAAACCCAGCTTGACGTAAGTTTTAATCACATCCGCGTCTGCCGCTGTAAATACTACTTTGGGGGCTAAACCGTGCTCGAGAAAAGCCTCATCCAAGCGTGATCGTCCGGTAAAGCCAAACACATAGGTGACGATCGGATATTTGGCTATGTCTTCTATGGTCAGCTGCGACACTTGAGTGAGTGGATGGGATTTTGGCACCAATACGCAACGGTTCCAGCGATAGCATGGCAGCATGATTAAATCGCTGAACAGCTCCATTGCCTCCGTGGCAATGGCGAAATCCACTGTGCCATCCGCTGCCATTTCCGAAATTTGCATCGGCGTGCCCTGATGCATGTGCAGCGACACATCTGGATAACGCTTGATAAAGTCGCCGATCACGCGGGGCAATGCATAACGGGCCTGGGTATGGGTAGTGGCAATAGAGAGACTTCCCTTCCGTTCATTGCTGAACTCCTGCGCTACCTGTTTGATGCTTTCCACTTTGCGCAGAATTTCTCCGGCGGTGCGTAGAATCGCTTCACCAGCGGGTGTAATTCGCGTCAGGTGTTTACCACTGCGGGAGAAGATCTCCACGCCCAATTCATCCTCCAACAGCCGGATCTGTTTGCTGATCCCCGGTTGAGAGGTATACAGACTTTGGGCGGTTGCCGAGACGTTGAGGTCATGATGGGCAACCTCCCAGATGTAGCGCAGCTGCTGCAGTTTCATATGCCCTCCGAATGGCGGCAGTTCAAGGTTAACCACACCCATTACTACATCCGCTATGGGGCAGTTTCGTTATAAAAATATAGATAAGTATTCTAGGGAAGAATAGTCGTTAAACAGATTGTTTACCAACTTAGAATAAAGTTAGCACTAGTCCACCGATTTGCCCGAAGAAAATCATATAAACGCGAAAGGGAGCTGAGAATACTTTTAGCAGATTAAGCGCGAACCCCGGGTCTCAATTGACCGGACTGCAACCCCAACCCGGGATTCATCATAGGAACCATCAATACCGGCACTTTTGCCAGCTGTAAAATCTTGGTAGCCACAGAACCGAGGAGGCGACCATCGAGCGCTTCGGCCGAATGGCTACCCACGACGATCAGATCCACCCCTATGCGTTCTGCTTCTCTCAGAATGACTGCAGCTGGTTGGCCGGGAGAGACGATAATGTCACCAATAGAGGCAAGAAATCCCGATGTCTCAAAGGGTTCACGAGCCAGCATCTCAAAGATCTGTTCGCGCATCGCCTCCAGCAGCCCAGTAATGTGGGAGGTCTTTAGAACCTCCTCTTTGACCTTTTCCGAACAGTGGCTGCGCACCACTGCGGCAGCAAACTCCCCTATCGGACGCACGACGTGAATCACATGGACACGGGCATTAAATTGCCGAGCCAGCGCTTCGACATGCAACAAACTATGAGTCGTAAAGGCACCCAGGTCTGTTGCATACAGTATTGTTTTGACCATTAACGCCCCTACAACTCGGCTGGAGCCTTAGCCCTGCGGCTATTGTTTTTTGAGGGCGCTCATTCGTGCCCACACATTGAAAGACTAGCAGCGACAGAATCAAACGCGCGGAATACCTCATCCGAGCCGACGAGTATCACCTCTATATAACGGATCGTTCGTAGCTGAGATAGGGGTGGGGCTCTTACGCTTAATCCGAAGGCTTTTGGTTGGCGATGCCATGAGGTACATGACCAGTGGCCACATGTTCGCGGGCGGAGATGCAGTGTGTAGCCTGGTCGTCAAAAAATACATCAGCACCATAGGCTTTGAGAAACACTCCTTTGTCCAGCCCGCCAAGGAACAAGGATTCGTCGATACGAATATCCCAGGCACGAAGAGTACGGATTACGCGTTCATGCGCCGGCGCTGAACGCGCTGTCACCAGAGCGGTGCGAATCGGGCAAAGATCTCGCCCAAACTCCTTTTGCAGACCTTGCAAAGCGGCCAGAAATGATTTGAATGGACCGCCACTGAGCGGCGTATGCGCGGACTCCCGTTCGTGCTTGGCGAACTCCTCCAGTCCCTGCGTTTTGAATACGCGCTCTGCCTCGTCAGAGAACAGAACAGCATCACCATCAAAAGCAAAACGAAGTTGCTGTGTTTCCAGAGCACTCTTTTTGGAGGTCAACAGAGTTGCCGCCGCCACACCGCGCTCTAACGCTTGGCAAACATCCTCTGCATCGGTTGAGAGAAATAAATGACAATTGAAGGGTTCAATGTATCGATATGGACTTTCACCACCCGTGAACGCAGCGCGAATGATTTTCAGCCCGTAATGATTGATGGAATTAAAAACCCGCAGCCCTGTATCAGCGCTATTGCGTGACAGGAGGATAACTTCCACCCTTGGTTCGCCGCCCAACATATCATTGATATTGAGCAGCTTTTTGACCATTGGGAAAGCATCGCCGGGCGCCAGCACGTCGTCTTCATGGTCTATCTGATACTGGGAATAAGCATCCAAGCCCTGGGATTGAAACACGGCGTGGCTCTCGTCCAAGTCAAATAAAGCTCTCGACGAGATCGCAATCACCAGCTTGCTGCCAAAACCTTTGGGCATTACCGGGTACCTTCAGAACGAAAATGATCCCGGGTCAGTTTTACTACCAGGCCGCTCAGCGCGAAAAGCGCGATCACATTGGGAATGGCCATAAGGCCATTTAGAATATCCGCAATATTCCAAACCATTTCGAGACTCATCAATGCTCCCCAAGGCACTACCAGAACCCAAAGAATCCTGTAACCCACGACCACCCTGTGACTGAAAAGAAACTCTGCACAGCGTTCACCGTAGTAGCTCCAGCCCAGAATGGTGGTGAAGGCAAACAGCGACAGACTAATCGCGACTATTTGCTCACCGTAAGGCAATACCGCCCCAAACGCCGCCTGGGACATGGCCGTCCCCTTAGCATCGCCATCCCAAACACCAGTTACAACAATTGCCAAACCCGTAATGCTGCAGATGATCAGCGTGTCGATAAAAGTTCCCAGCATGGCAACGCAACCTTGTTGGACCGGATTATCAGACTCTGCCGCCGCATGGGCTATGGGAGCGCTGCCCAAGCCCGCCTCATTGGAAAACACACCACGCGCTATACCCTTTTCAATGGCGAGAGCCACGGCGGCGCCGGCAAAACCTCCCGTTGCGGCAGTACCAGTAAATGCACTTTTGAACACCAGTGCTAAAGCCGCAGGTAAGCCTTCGATATTGGCAAATATCACCAGAAGGCCCGCGCCCACGTAAAAAATTGCCATAAAAGGCACCAATGCCGTCGCGATGCGGGCCAAGCCGCGCAACCCTCCTAGAAGCACCAGTCCCACTATCAACATCATGACCACTGCAGACCAATGACGCTCCAGCCCAAAAGCATTCTCCAGCGATTCGGCGACTGAATTGGCCTGCACCGAATTACCTATGCCGAAGCCTGCCAGTGCGCCGAATATTGCAAATAGAATGGCCAACCACAACCACTTCTTGCCCATTCCATTCTTGATGTAATACATAGGGCCGCCGACGTAACGACCAAGAGCATTCTTCTCGCGGAAATGCACAGCGCAGACGGCTTCGGAATACTTGGTTGCCATACCGATCAAAGCGCTGAACCACATCCAGAAAAGCGCACCCGGCCCGCCCACACCGATAGCCGTAGCAACACCCGCGATATTCCCGATACCAACTGTTGCGGACAATGACACCATCAAGGTGCTGAAAGGACTGACTCCGGCGATTTCCTCGGTCTTACGTCCCGCCCATAATTGGCGGAATGCGTATCCGATTTTTAGTAACGGTAAAAACCCCAATCGAATGCTGAGATAAAGCCCTATGGCGACAATCAACGCCCACAAAAACTTCCCCCAGAGAAAACCATTAATGCTGGCGATCAATGCTTCCACAATGAACTCCTCAACAGGGTTTTACGACTTTCATTCGGAGCCAGATGATTAGCTCCAAAGACGCCGAAATTACGAAACACACGGTAGGAAAAAAATAAAGCCCGAGAAGGGGCTTTGTTTAGATGGCTTTGATAGTGCCTTTTGGCAAAACCGCGTGCACCGCGGCTTTTTGAAACTTCAACTTTATTTCGTTGCCAACATCTAGCGTGAGATAAACGTCACCCACTTCAGTCACGCGACCCAGCATCCCGCTGGTTAAGACAACCTCATCACCTTTACCTAAGGCTTCGATCAATTGTTGATGCTCTTTCTGACGTTTACGTTGCGGCCGGATCAGCATGAAATACATCAGAGCAAACAATCCTACCAACATGACTATCTGCATATACCCGCCCTGGGCTGACGGTGCGCTTTGCGCCTGAGCGGCTGCTTCGGCAATAAAAAAAGACATAGATAACCTCTTCGATAGGCTTAATCGGTATGAATAATAAGGGCAGCAACTCTACAGAGTTTCACTGAAAGGGGCAACGGCGGGCAAAATAGAAATCAGGACCAACTATTGTGGTCCTGATTCGATAAGAACTTAGACGTAATCGCGGAATAGCTTGCGGAAAGTGCTGGGCGAAAGGCCAGTCCAACGCTTAAATGCATTTGTAAAACTGGTTCTATCAGAGAAATCGAGCGAAGCCGAAATACTATCGATGCTTAGATGCTGCTTAATCAGATAATCAATCGAATAGTGAAAGCGTACCTGGTCTCGCAGCTCAGCGAAACTAATGTCCTGTTGCTGCAGACGGCGCTGGAGAGTTCGTTTGGAAAGATTGAGATCCTCTGCAACGTGGCCAATGCTTAAAGGCGCATGACCGATGCGCTTTTGCAAAACCTCAACAACTCGCGACGGCACTCCATAAACCTCGGGTAGCCGCGCTTGTTGCAGATATTCATCCAACGTTTTGACGGAGCCGAGGGCAAACATGGCCTGATCGGTCATTTTACGCTGCGCTTGTGCCTTCTGTAGATCAATCATACAGGCCACTCCTTCTGCCAAAAGCTCTATGGTTTCAATATCCTCGGAATTAAATTCAGTTTCCTTCGGACTCGATGAGAAAAAACAAACTACCATCGGTTCCATTGATGAAGGAGCAATAAGAGTACCGAGGTACGCATTAACTTCTACGCCATTATACGCAAAGCGCCCCGAGTGGATATCGACACCGGGCACGTTCTTATATTGGCGGGTATTGCCAGAAGTAAATATTTGGGCGGTGGGAGTGCTCTCTACATGGAGATGCTGTCCCATATAAAAGGTGTCTTCGTCGTCACCCTGACTGACGGTCGCCATAACTTCCGCTATCTGATGCGACAGACTACGAAGCAGAAGGGCGTGATCCATTTCAAAAATTTGACAACCCGCCTCCAAGAGGCGCGAGACCCCCGAGCGTTCCGCATTATAGTACGGAGATCCAGCTAGTATTTTATAGAGGTGTTTTACACGCTCACCTATGCTGGCACTTTCCGGCGCAAAGACCGGATCGGCTGCTATATATTCGGGCTTAACCTTGCTGCTAACGTTGAGCTTCAACTGGTTCACCTTTCTCTTCGTTTCTGTAATTGGGCGCAATTTTCTAATTATGGTCTGCAAAAACAATGGGTGTCTCAGGACTCATAAATTAACCTCATGGCGCCGGAAGAACCAGATCAAAAGACGCCACTTGGTCAAACAAGGCGCCATTAGTTATCCTGCACTAACCTTACAGGCGGCATTGCGGCGAATGTCTATGCATTCCTTCCAAATTTTCGGGATTCATTTACCACGCCTAAGACCGATACATATTAGCTAACGCAACTGGAAGTTGAAACCCGAGAAATTCATACAATCGTATGAGTTTGGGTGCTAGGGCTATCTTTACCCGTGGTGTGTGAGCCAATTTAAAACATCTGAATGATGGGATTTGGTGGAAAACTTATTCAGGATATTGGTCAAGCGACCATCGGGACCAATGATGAATGTAGTGCGCAAAACGCCCATATATTCTCGCCCCATAAATTTTTTTAATCCCCAAACGCCATATCGCTCAGCCACAATATGGTTCTCGTCCGATAACAGATCAAAATTCAGGGCCTCCTTCTCCACAAACTTTTTAAGCTTCGCCACCGGATCAGGGCTGATTCCTAGAGCCACCGCGTTAAGGCCTTCCAACGCAGTAAAGCTGTCTTTCAAGCCGCGGGCTTGCACGGTACAGCCGGGTGTCAAAGCCTTGGGGTAGAAATAAAGAATCAGAAACCTTCCTGCAAAATCAGAATTGTTTACTAAATTGCCGTTTTGATTCAAAAGACTAAAGGTCGGTGCACTATTACCAACTGACAGCAAAGCCATATCAACTCCTGCTCCATTAACAAAAAAAACCGCGGGATTTTACAATCGCGCGGTTATTCGGGCTAAATCCTAATGGATGATCAGGCGGGCAGGAGAGACTTCACCGCGTCGCGCTCCTCCTTCAACTCCTGAGCGGATAAGTCCATTTTGGATCGAGAGAAGCCATCTATATCCAAACCTTGAACTATCTGCCAGTTGCCATCACGGCATATGCATGGGAAGGAGTAGATCAAACCCTCTTCAATGCCATAGCTACCGTCGCTGTAAACTCCCATGCTGACCCAGTCACCGTCCGCAGTACCCAAAGCCCAGTCACGCATGTGACAAATGGCAGCATTAGCCGCTGAAGCAGCGCTGGATGCACCGCGAGCCGCGATGATAGCCGCTCCACGCTGTTGAACAGTCGGAATAAACACCTTCTCATACCATTCACGCTCCACTTTTTCCACGGCCACCGACCCATCGACCATCGCATGGAACAAATCGGGGTATTGAGTGGAAGAGTGGTTGCCCCATATGGTCATTTTGGAAATCTGTTCCAGGCGTAGATTCAGCTTCTGAGCTAATTGACTCACCGCACGGTTATGATCAAGCCGAGTCATGGCAGTGAACTGGCTAGGATCCAAATCCGGGGCATTGCGCTGCGCAATCAGAGCATTGGTATTAGCGGGATTACCCACGACCAGAACCTTTACGTCCCGCGCAGCATGGTTATTGATAGCCTTACCTTGCACAGAGAAGATGGCGGCATTGGCTTCCAACAGATCCTTACGCTCCATTCCGGGTCCGCGCGGACGAGCACCCACCAGCAGTGCGAATTTCACATCTTTGAAGGCGACGTTAGGATCATCCGTACACACAATGCCCTGCAACAGCGGGAATGCGCAGTCATCCAACTCCATTGCTGCCCCTTGAAGGGCTTTAAGCGCCGGGGTGATCTCTAACAAATGCAGTATTACGGGTTGATCCTTACCCAACATTTCGCCGGAAGCTATGCGAAACAACAGGGAATAACTGATTTGGCCGGCAGCGCCGGTTACGGCAACTCTAACAGGTGCTTTCACAATAGATCTCCGCTTGGCTTGGATAAGGATCGTCAGTTCGCCAATTAAAGCACTGACAACCGAGAGGGGTATTCTCTTATTGACGCCCGGCAAAAAACTGCCTTGGCAAGTGCAGTCGATCTGCCACCTAAAAATGCGGCGCCATTATAGAGTACTGCATAAAAATGTCATTACCGCCTTACCGAATTCGACCTAAACGGGATAGCGCTCGCCCAGTGCGCGGTAGATATCGTCCCGATACGTAACGCTCTGCAAATCCAGCGATTCCAGAATTTCCACCAAATGCACGTTATCCTCCCTGCCCTGCCACACCTTTTGGTAACTGCCGTCTTTGTAACCTCTGTCCTGACGAAAAAAATTCAATACATTTTTACCTACGTAAGACTGAAAAAGACGATTGAAATCCACCTCCATTTGTATGAGAAGACCGGCAAATCGTGCAATGTGGAATTTGCGATATGCCAAAGCATGCTGGGCAAAGGCCTCTACCGATTCAAGAAAGTTGCTTTCCAGTTCGGGCGATTCCAAAGCTCGTTGTAACTCGATAATCAGCTTCTGCTTATCAGACTCCTCCTGCAGGAGCGCGCTTAAGCCAAAGTGCCATATATCAATCAACTCAAGTATTACCTGTTCGCGATCCACGGCCTGCTTTTTCCACCATTTCCAGCCGTAATGATCCATGAGCTCAGCGCATTCCACCCAGATTGCCCTGGACCATTGAAACTCCTGCTGGCGCCAAGCCGGGTGCACTTTGATATTCATCTCATCCTGCAGCTGCAGCATAGTGAAGAGCTGATGTTTCACATTTAACTCCGGTTTAATGGAAAGAAATTAATGATGCCGACGTTCACACAACAGGCACCCAGAAAACTTCCGCAATATTTCTTTCATGAATGATGATTAAAGTGGCGCAAACAGGAGAACTCTATGCCCCTGCTGCAAACCATACACAATCTGGATTTAAAAACCTTTGACTGGTGCCTGCGACTTAAACATAGGGCTTTGGCAATTCAAATAGCGCGGACAGTGTCCTACACAGCAAACGGCCCTCTTTATGTACTGGCCGGATTAACGTATGTAGTCCTGCATAATTGGATGTTGGTGCAACTATTAATTGCCGGGTTCGCTGCGGAACGGTGCTGCTACTTTTTCTTCAAATCGCTTTTTAAGCGCAACAGACCCCCCGCTGCAATCCCGGGCTATCGTAGCGTCATAGAACCCTCGGATCAATTCAGCTTTCCCTCGGGGCACACTTCAGCCGCTTTCATGGTGGCAAGCACTCTGGGTTTTGCTATGCCTTGGACGGTTTGGTTTATGTATCCGTGGGCCGTTGGAGTGGGAGCCTCACGCGTTATTTTAGGGGTGCACTTCCCCACCGATACGCTTGCAGGGGCGCTGATGGGCAGTGGTCTGACTTACCTCATGATCACCATTGTCGCTACCTAATTCTCCGTAGAGCAATGACCACAGACATTCCAGAGCGTCAGGCAGCGCGTGTGAACAGACTGAAGAAATTAGCGGTGGTGCACTCCGCCAGCTCCTCAACCGAGATGCCTCGCAGTTGGGCAATAAATTCACCAACCGCCCGTACATAACGCGGCTGGTTTGACTTGCCCCGGTAAGGAATAGGTGCCAGGTAGGGAGAGTCGGTTTCGATGAGAAGACGGTCTATGGGGATTCTTTTTGCCACTTCCCGTAATTCATCCGCATTGCGGAAGGTCACTATGCCGGAAATGGAAATATAGTAATTCATCTCCAGCGCGGCCTGGGCCATTTCCCAGGACTCGGTAAAACAGTGCAGTACACCAGCCGCTTTACGACAACCATAATCCCGAATCAACTCCAAGGTTTCCTCACGAGCCTCCCTGCTGTGCACGATCACCGGCAGCCCTAGATTTTTGCCGGCAGTCAAATGGTTTATGAAGCTCTGCCGTTGCTGTTCCCGGCTGTCGGGAGTGTAGTGGTAATCCAAGCCTGTCTCTCCAAGCGCCACCACTTTGGGGTGATCGCACCATTGCTGAAGGGCGCTGACAGAAATCACCTGGGGTTGAACTACGTCCGAAGGATGCACCCCTGCCGAGGCATAAATATGAGGGTCGCTGCAGGCGATATCCAACACCGCTTGGCGGTTCTCGGCGCTGATGCATACACACAACATATGCTCCACGCCATCGGCACGGGCTGCCGCCAGGGCAGCCTCCAGGGTACCGCCGCATTGGTCTAGCTTGAGGCGATCGAGATGACAGTGGGAATCGACGAACATCGGGGTAAACTACATGGTATGGGTCGGGCGGTCCGATTCTATGGACCCGGCAAGGTAGGTTTCGATCTTTTTGGAAGCGGAATCGTCTTCGCCACTGAATTGCACTCCTATGCCGGCGGCACGATTGCCCTGGGCACCCTTGGGAGTAATCCAAACCACCTTGCCCGCCACCGGAATTTTTTCCGGCTCATCCATCAGGTTGAGTAGCATGAAAACTTCGTCACCCAGGTTGTAGGATTTGTTGGTGGGAATAAATAAACCGCCGTTCTGGATAAATGGCATATAAGCGGCATACAGAACCGCCTTGTCACGGATCGTCAGGGACAATATACCGTTGCGTGGACCACCCAAACCCGCCATAAACACCTACCTTTGAAACTCTGATCGACCGAGCAAATTACGTGATTTAGTAAAGTTACTTTGTACAAGAACGAAAAACCGGGAGCAAGCCTGAAATACCCCCTATCGTTTTGAAGCCCGCCGGGCGTCTTTTAATCTAGTCCTTTTTCCGATAAAGATCCTGCATTTCCATCATGATTTCGTCGATCAACATCTGCACATTGGGGTTGGCAGTGCTTAATAACAGAGCCTTTTTCTTCAGCAGCGCCTCATAGAAATGCATCAAACGGCGCTTGTCGGCATCTGCCAAGAACCAGGCAAATTCGTCTGCAGCCTCTCCACTGCGCCTTGTATAAGGCGTTCGCACTGCATTTATCAGCCAAGCTTGCAGTTGTTCTATCACCCAGAGGGGGCCATAACCCACGAGGGTTTTGGCGCAATCGAGAAAACTGCCGCCCGCCAGAAGTTGGCGCAAGTCTTGTTCAAGCTGTCGGCGCTGTCCCCATAAATCGTGGGTGAGCCAATCCATCACCTGCAACGGCCGTCCTCCAGCAGCCCTGAGGAGAGCTTGCGCATCGGAGACCTGGTTGCGTTCAAGCCAACTCACGGCATGGTGTTCGACCGGCGGACTTACTTGAATGCGGGAGCAGCGGCTGCGAATGGTAGCCAAAAGGAAAGCGGGTTGCTCCGTAACCAGCAAGTAAACACAGTTACCGCTGGGCTCCTCCAGACTTTTAAGCAAGGCGTTAGCTGAATTGGCATTCATGGCGTCAGCAGGCGAGATGATGATCAACTTACGTCCGCCCTGCTGCGCTGTATTGTTGGTGAAATCCATCATATTGCGGATCTGGGCAATTTTAATGCTTTGAGCCCCCTCTTCCGGTTTTATCCATAGGAAGTCAGGGTGGGCATCAGCGCTGAGAAGTAGGCAGGCACGACATTTGCCGCAGGAGCCTGTAGGCGCAGGTGCACCGCACAAAAGGTACTGGGCCATCGCCCTGGCGAGATCCACGCAGCCCAACCCGCTCTGTCCGACAATCAATAGGGCGTGGGGCAGGCGTCCCTGTTCAATACGGGTGATAAATCCCTGCCACACCGTCGCGAGCCAGGGATAAGGCGGCTGTGGCAATAGCCCTTCAAACGACATAAGGTGAATTTTCAAAAGTCATACAAAAACTCTATCCAGCAAAATAAAAGCAGCGCAACAACAACCTGAGCTCACAACAAAATATTCAGAAGACTATTTGTTGAGTCCCGGACCATGATTTCGAATCCGAGACACGTACAATAGCCGCCCGGAATAAATGGTATGCCGCATGTTCGAAATTCTCCACCAGGACGAGGACGTCCTGGCTGTCAATAAACCCGCCAATCTCCTCTGTGTGCCGGGACTTTGCAGTGATGACAACCTGTTCGACCGGGTGCGGCAACAATGGCCTAACGCACGAGTGGTTCACCGCCTCGATATGGCAACTTCGGGTTTAATTTTGTTTGCCCTGAACCACACCACCCAGGCGTCCCTCGGTCGACAGTTCGAACGGCGCCAAGTGACCAAAAGCTACAGCGCCCTAGTGCAAGGCCACATACCGGATCGGTATGGTGAAATCATACTGCCGCTGATCTGCGACTGGCCTAATCGCCCCAGACAAAAAGTGGACTGGCGGCATGGAAAACAGGCCAGTACCTGGTTTGAAGTCGTTGCGCGTTACCCCGGCAACAGCTATGTGCGACTTTATCCACTTACGGGTCGATCCCATCAACTTAGGGTGCATTGCCAGCAATTAGGTCACCCCATACTGGGAGATACTCTCTACGGCGATCCTGGTAGCGCGGAACGCCTGATGCTTCATGCCGACTCTATAGGCTTTTTACATCCCAGCCGTCAGACACCAGTTCAAATCCGCTGCCCTGCTCCTTTTATACCCAGAAGCTTATCGAGTTCCGCGCCTATCTGATGCTGAACTTCGGGCAGGCTGCGGCTGGCATCTATCACCGCAAACCGCTGTGGTTGATTGTGGATTCTCCGCCAATAAGCTTCCCGCACTCGCTCAAAAAAAGTGCGGCTTTCCTTCTCAAAGCGATCCGGTGCGCCGCGCCCTTGAACGCGCATCAGGCCGATATCCACATCCAAATCCAGGAAGAACGTCTTATCCGGCTGACGGCCGTTCTGAACCAGGGCTTCCAGTTGATTAATCACCACTAAGGGTAGATTCCGGCCGCCGCCCTGATAGGCAAAAGTGGCGTCGGTGAATCGATCGCTCAGCACCCAACGACCCTCCGACAGAGCTGGCAAAATGACCCTGTGCAGATGCTGCGCGCGAGCGGCGAAAATCAATAGCAGTTCCGCATGAGCATCCACCTGCTCTTCCCTATTGGATAGCAGAATTTGCCGGATCTCCTCCGCCAAAGGCGTACCACCAGGTTCGCGAGTACACAGGAGATCCACACCGGCTTGCAGAAGATAGTCGCGAATAAACGCCATATTGGTGGTTTTACCAACGCCTTCTACGCCTTCCATAGTTATGAACAATCCAGGCTTTGTACTCATGGGACACCTGCAGGTGCGGGATGTGGAGAAGATCTGTAACGACTGGAATCTATGCGGCGCTGATATTCGTTCACTGCCTTATTGTGCTCGTCCAATGTGGTGGAAAACTGATGCGTTCCGTCTCCCTTGCCGACGAAATAAAGGCTGCTGCCCGGCAGCGGATTCAACGCAGCCTCGATTGCCGCCTTACCGGGCATGGCAATCGGGGTAGGCGGCAGACCTTGATTCAGATAGGTGTTATAGGCACCGGGTTCTCTAAGATGCCGACGGGTGAGATTGCCGTCAAATGCGGACCCCAAACCATAGATCACTGCCGGATCTGTCTGCAGACGCATGCCCAACTGCAGGCGGCGTACGAATACGCCGGCGATTTCGGGTCGCTCCGTCGCTATGCCTGTTTCTTTTTCAATGATCGAGGCCATGATCAGGGCTTCGTATGGTGTGGTGTAGGGTAAGCCATCCGCTCTGCTACTCCAGGCGCGCTCCAGCGCCTCCCGCATTTTGGCGTGAGCGCGGCGTAAAATAGCTAAGTCCGTATCTTCAGCCACGTATTGATAAGTATCTGGATAAAACCAGCCCTCTGGATGGGATAAACCGAGATTTAACAGCTTCAGCTGTTCTTCCAGAGTCTTATCAACAAGCTTCGCCTGAAGTTTCGGCTGCGCTGCCAGCAATCTCACCCATTCAGAAAAATTCCAACCCTCCACCAAAGTAACCAGATAAGTGATCACGGCTCCCGATTGCAGGCGGAACAAGAGGGTCAGGGGGGATTCGTACTCTGCCAGACGATATTCACCCACGCGAATCGAGCGGGGTTCAAAAAATCGCACGTACAGTGTCCACACCCTGGGCCAACGCAACATGTCCGCGTCATGAAAACGATAGGCGACACTTCGAATACTCTCTCCCTGAGCAATTACCCAGTAACGTTTGTCCTCTGGCACCCAATGCTCTTTCCGTAACCATTGCCAAAGGTACAGCGCCAGAACGACCCCAATGATAAGCACCCATAAACCGGCAGCCACTAAGATGCGTTGAAAACGGATTTTCATGGAGTGATGGTCGCCAGAGCATTAAACAGCTGTTCAAGATGGGCCTGCAGACGCATTGTCACGGCACCCGGTTGGGTCCATTGGCGCTCTGCGCTGGCCACTACTGGCCAGATTCCGCGTACAGCGTTGCAGATAAACGCCTCATCAGCGCTATTCAAATCGGTTAATTCCAGATCCTCGGCAACCACATTCAAGCCCAGTTCGGGAGCCAGACGTTCCATAAGCAGTCGACGCATAATCCCGTGCACACCCGCATCCTGCAAACGAGGTGTTTTAAGTCGTCCGTCCACAATCAAAAACAGGTTGTGATGCAGGCATTCGAGCAATCTGCCTTGAGAGTCGAGTAACAACCCTTGAATGTTAGGATCTTCAGGCAATTCCTGAGCAGCCAATACATATTCGAGCCGATTGAGATGCTTAAGTCCCGCAAGATGCGGATTGGGAAAAATCCGCGTTTGACACAGTTGCAGCGTTACACCGGTATTTGTTACCACAGAAGTGGCAACGGGCTGGGATTGCAGAATGAGAGTGGAATACGTATCTGCGGGCCAAGGCGGAATATAACCACGTCCACCGCAACCGCGTGTTACCGTAAGTTTCACCATGGCTTGGGGCGCTTCCTGCTGCTTTAAGCGTAAAACAAACGCCGCCAAAGCATTCTCCAGCAGATGTTCATCCAACGGAATCCGTAGACGGGTACAACCTAAACGCAGGCGATCCAGGTGATAACCCAGCAGCGGGATACTCTCCTGGCAGTATAGGAAGGTTTCAAACAGACCGTCTCCATACGCCAGACCCCGGTCCCGCACGTTGACGCTGTCCACCCACTCGCCATTGACTTGCGTTACCCAATACCCGGAAAGAGTCATAAGAGCTCAGCCGTCAATATTTGCGAAACACCACAGTTCCGTTGGTACCGCCAAAACCGAATGAGTTATTGAGTGCAATCTGGATTGCCTGTGGCTGCGCCTTGTGCGCCACAAAATTCAGATCGCATTCGACATCTGGATTATCCAGATTGATGGTAGGTGGCGCAATTTGGTCGCGGATAGCCAGGATGGAGAATATGGCCTCGATCGCGCCAGCGGCTCCTAATAAATGCCCAGTCATGGACTTGGTGGAGCTGATCGTCAAACTATTAACATGTGAGCCAAAAACAGACTTGAGGGCCCGACATTCGGCAAGATCACCCGCCGGTGTGGAAGTGCCGTGCGCATTGATATGCTGCACGTCTTCAAGTGATACATCCGCATCGCGCAGCGCGTTCATCATGGCGCGCGCTGCGCCTTCACCCGATTCGGGGGGCGACGTCATATGATACGCATCAGCACTGGTGCCAAAACCAATCACTTCAGCATAAATCCGTGCGCCGCGTGCCTGTGCGTGCTGAAGCTCCTCCAACATCAACACTCCCGCGCCGTCGCCTAATACAAAACCGTCGCGGTCCTTATCCCAGGGACGGCTTGCTCTCGTGGGTTCACTATTGCGCGTTGAAAGTGCCCGGGCAGCGCCAAAACCGCCAATGCCAACAGGCGTCGTGGCCATTTCGGAACCGCCGCAAATCATGGCATCCGCGTAACCGAACATAATTTCCCGCGCGGCCAAGCCAATACAGTGCGTCCCTGTTGTGCAGGCCGTGGTCAAGGCTATATTCGAACCCTTGAATCCGTAACGGATAGACAGATTGCCGGCAATCATATTGATGATTGATCCAGGTACGAAAAATGGAGAAACGCGCCGCGGGCCACGCTCCTTGATAATGAGAGCTGTATCTTCGATCGAACCCAGCCCACCAATGCCGGACCCTATTACGCAGCCGATGCGCTCAGCATTTTCAGGAGTAACAACCAGTCCCGCATCAGTTACTGCCTGAACGCCAGCAGCCATGCCGTATTGAATGAATGCATCTACCTTTCGCGCTTCTTTCTCTGTCATGTAGGGAGACAGATCGAAGTTTTTAACCGAGGCGCTAAATTGGGTTGAGAACGCGGACGCATCAAAATTTCCAATGGGTGCTGCACCACTTTTACCGGCCAGGATGGCAGCCCAGGAGTCGGCAACATTGTGACCCAGAGGACTGACCATACCCATGCCAGTCACGACGACTCGATTTCGGCGCACTGTTTCCTCCAGGTTTCAGCAGACATTTTTAAAAGCGGGAGCGGGCCTCCAATCTCAACATCCAGGATGCGCCCTTAATTCAGTTCATGCAGACAAAAATAAAAGCCGTAGTATTCGCATAGCTACGGCTTTTATAAACAGACTTCTACTGAGTACTAAAAATTACGCCAAGTGCTCATTAATGTAATTAATTGCCAGTTGCACTGTGGTAATTTTTTCGGCTTCTTCATCTGGAATTTCAGTTTCAAATTCCTCTTCCAAAGCCATTACCAGCTCGACGGTATCCAGGGAATCCGCGCCCAGATCTTCAACGAAAGAGGCTTCGTTTTTCACTTCTTCCTCTTTTACGCCAAGTTGTTCGGCGACGATCTTTTTCACTCTCTCTTCAATGCTGCTCATAACGTTAATTAGCTCCTAATAGCCTCTATATAAATTCAGCAGTTAATCAGGCAGTGTTTGGCCGACCAAGATCGCTTTCCACACTCGCAGCTCAGGCCGCCGGTTCAACCAGGGCAGGCATTTTAACGCGAATTTTCTGGAGTTGTAATCCATGCCTGGAAAATTCTTTCAAAAACCGCAAAATAATCTTTAAAAACAAATGACTAAAAACAAAATATAAAGTTTGTTGCTAAGATTTTGCATGCCGCTAAAGCAGCCTGTGCGCAAATAGAAATGATCTTACATATCGCCGCTAATGCATTGATCATGATCATCTTTATCAAGACATATACAGGCCACCATTTACATGAACAGTTTCACCGGTAATGTAGGCCGCCCCATCACTACACAAAAACTCCACGACGCTGGCAATCTCTTCCGGCTGGCCTAGACGCGCGAGCGCTATGCCCGAAACCAGGGCTTGACGCTGCTCCTCAGGTAGCGCCCGGGTCATATCCGTATCTATAAAGCCCGGCGCTACGGCGTTAACGGTAATGTTGCGCGAACCTATCTCCTTAGCCAGGGATCGAGTAAAGCCCATAACACCTGCTTTGGTCGCTGAATAATTGGTCTGCCCGGCATTACCCATGGCTCCCACTATAGAACTGATATTGATTATGCGTCCCCAGCGTGCCTTTAGCATGCCGCGTAGGCAGGCTTTGCTGAGGCGGTAAACTGCACTCAAATTGGTATTGATGACATCAAACCACTCTTCATCGGACATGCGCATCAATAAATTGTCCTTGGTGATACCGGCGTTGTTCACCAACACAGTGATAACGCCAAACTTTTGGGTGACAGTTTCCATAAGCTGGGCCACGGATGAGGCATCCGTCACGTCCAACACCATACCTCTACCGCGAATGTCCGCCGCCTTCAGGCGTTCTTCGATTTGAGCCGCTCCACCAACCGAGGTTGCGGTACCTATGATAGTGAAGCCGGAACGCCCCAACTTATCCGCAATAGCCGCGCCTATACCACGACTTGCGCCTGTAACCAGTGCGATTTTTATCTCTGCCATCTCAACTCTCCCCATTTGATTTTTACTGGTGGCTTTGCAGCAATTGCTCAACTTGATCGACCGAATCCGTGGATTTGACCAGCACATCCTTATTAATGCGCTTGATGAGCCCACCCAGCACCTTTCCGGGCCCCACTTCAACCGCTTCCCGCACGCCCGCAGCCGTCAGGAAATTTACACAAGATACCCAGGCTACCGGCGAATAAATCTGTTCAATCATCAATTGCTTTATGGCCAAGGGGTCCTGCTCGGTTCGAGCATGCACATTGTGGACGACCGGTATTTGCGGCACACGGAATTCGGTTTGCTGAATATGGGTGGCCAAGCGGTCTGCGGCAGGGCGCATGAGCGACGTATGAAAAGGGGCGCTGACGGGCAGCGGCAAAGCACGCTTGGCACCCGCCTGTTTGCACAGATCACCCGCACGCTCCACTGCGGCGGCATGACCGGCGATTACCACTTGTCCAGGTGAGTTGTAATTGACCGCGCAAACCACCTCGCCTTGCGCTGCAGTGGCGCAACATTGCTCAATGAGCGCGTCATCCAACCCAATGATTGCAGCCATCGCACCCACTCCCACCGGAACCGCCTCCTGCATGTACCGGCCGCGCAATTGCACAAGCTTTACTGCATCAGAAAACTCCACAATGCCCGCGCATACCAGAGCAGACCACTCACCCAGACTATGGCCCGCCATAAAAGAAGGAGCGGCCATCCCATGGGCCAGAAGCAGACGCCAAAGCGCAACGCTGGAAGCAAGTAATGCAGGCTGGGCATTTTCAGTCAGGTTCAATGTTTCCTGAGGGCCCGTTTGGATCAATTTCCAGAGGTCATAACTCAATGCCTCGCTGGCCTCATCAAAAGTAACCAGCAGCTGTGGCCACTGCGCAGCTATATCCGCAAGCATACCGACCTGCTGGGATCCCTGACCGGGAAAAACAAATGCCTGATGAATGTCAGTTGTCATGTCACAAACTCAATCAATACCATGAAACCCATCAACGGCCGATAGCGGCGGCGATGGAATCGATAATACGGTTGGTTGCCTGCTCGTATGCCACAAGAAGTGCCGAGCAAAAGGCGGCTTGGGAAGTCGCCCCGTGGCTTTTTACCACCACGCCATTTAGTCCTAAAAATGAAGCGCCGTTTAAGCGTGCAGGGCTGTAAGTCCGGCTCCACTCCCGTAATACGGACCTTACCGGCAAACTCATCATGCGCCGCCAAACATTCATCTGCAGCGCCTCCATCATGGAGGTCTGCAGCAGTTCGGCAACGCCCTCGCTGGCTTTAAGCAATGCATTTCCTGTAAAGCCATCGCAGACCACAACATCCGCGACACCACGATAGATATCCCCACCCTCAACGAATCCACTGAACTTAATATCCCGCAGTTTGGCCACTAATTCCGCAGCCTCCTGCTGCAACTCACGGCCCTTTTGCGCTTCAGAACCTACGTTCAGCAAGGCTACCCGAGGATGCTGGACACCATGCAACCGCGCCAAAGATGCCCCCATAAGCGCAAATTGGAAGAGATTGTCTGCGGAGCAGTCCAGGTTGGCCCCCAGATCCAAAACCCAACACACACCGACTTTTGTTGGCACAGCCTTGCAAATAGCCGGACGCTCTATACCTGGCATGGTTCCCAGCAGGTGCAGCCCGAATGCCATAAGAGCACCCGTATTACCTGCGCTCACACAGGCGTGTGCATCTCCGTCCGCCACCATCTGCACAGCTAAGGCCATGGAGGACTGACGTTTCTGCCGCAGAGCCCGGCTGGGACGATCCGACATTTCAACTGAACTGCTAGCGGGAAGCACGGCGATCTGGGTCGCAGTATTCGGAACCAGACTACTGAGCTGGTGTTGATCGCCCACGAGAGTGAGACGCACTGAAGGAAACTGGCGAAGGAAATCAAGCGCGCCAAAAACACATGGGCGGGGACCTGCGTCCCCGCCCATGGCGTCAATGGCAATATGGAGTGGCAATGACAATAGGAAACTGGGTCCTATTCTTCGTTTTTGCTCTCAATGATCTTGCGACCGCGGTAAAAGCCGTCGGGAGTCATATGGTGACGAATGTGCTTTTCACCACTGGTAGGATCCACTGACAGGGTTTGGGCTGTCAACGCGTCGTGGGAGCGGCGCATTCCGCGGCGTGAACGGGTTTTACGGTCTTGTTGAACTGCCATGGCAATTACTCCTCGGGGCTATCGGAACTATCCGACTCTATTGTTTTGTCTTTTCTTTCAGCTGCTTCAGCACCTGAAAGGGATTGGGTTTATCTGAAACAACGTCAGGTTCGAGTTGCATGGCATCGAGCCT
>Ga0164241_10002539_pt1 | contig 19556 bp, 20 predicted proteins | sample OricomyardsoilBY_FD_108780 | JGI IMG/M metagenome (GOLD analysis project Ga0164241, IMG submission 108780) | Backyard soil microbial communities from Emeryville, California, USA - Original compost - Back yard soil (BY) | ecosystem: Environmental > Terrestrial > Soil > Unclassified | place: USA... | reverse complement strand
CGATGAGTTCGCCGTAGGCTCCCTTCACGATCACGAGAAGTTTGCCTTCACGCGGCAGCCCGGAACTGATGACAGACTCGACGCCAAACGTCCCGCCGCCCTGCATCAAAACCGCTTCGTAACCCGCCGCCCGGCTCACACCGCCAAGTTGAAGCAGTTGCTCGCGGATGTTCCGCACAAGCTGGATGAAGGCGGGATCGCGCGAACCGGCGTCGTGCAGCATGGCCTGCTTGACGGTGAGGCTCGTGGTCAGCGGCCCCGGCGTGAACAATAATTTGTCCGGGACGGGATGAGGCGGCTCGGCCTGGCTCATACGTTCGCGGATTTCAGGAAATCCATGAAGCGTTCCTTCACTTCATGCGGCTTCACGCTCGGCCGGCCGATGTCCTTGGGCGAACCAGGCTGGATTTTGACATGCAACAAAGAAGGCCCGGTTGTGCCGCGCAACAATTGAACGGCTTCCCGGATGTCTTCAGGGCGGACGGCGGCGATGGCGTGGCGATAATTTGCCGCCGCCGCAATCTCCGCAAACCGGGTGATCGGCGAGGAAGTCTGCTGGCCGCCGGTGGAATCGTGGCTCTCGTTGTCCAGGATCACATGCAGCAAATTTCCCGGTTGATAACAGCCGATCGTGGCCAGCGAACCCAGTTTCATCAACGCCGCGCCGTCGCCGTCCAATACCACGACCGGTTGTTTGGGCAAAGCGTGCGCGACGCCGAAACCGATGGCGGACGCCGTGCCCATGCCGCCGACGACATAAAGCTGATTAGGACGATCCCCCAGCGAATAGAGTTCGCGGCCCGTCATGCCGGTCGTGGCAATCATCGCCTCACGCCCGGTCAATGATTCCTGAATCACGCGCAACGCCGCCGTGCGGGTCAGGCGTTCCGTCGCCGGCGCGTCCTGAAGGCGCAATTCCGTTTTCACCACCGCCATTTCCGCGCGGCGGGTGAGCTGGTGCGGGGCGACGGAACCCTGGCTCATCACCAGCGCGAACGGCCGCTGGCTTTCCGCCATGCTGGCTTCCGCTTTGGCCATGACCCCGGAAATTTCAGATTCTTCCGTCGGAAACGGCAGCCACGGAATTTCAATCGCATCAAGCAACCGGTGCATGATGCGGCCCATTTGTTCATGCTGCGGTTCATCCTTGATCCCCGGCTGGCCGCGCCAGGTCGTGATGAGCAGCGTCGGCACGCGAAACGGATAATTCAACGAGGTCAGCGGATTGACCATGTTGCCGAGGCCCGAGTTCTGGCACATCGTCACGGTCTTGCGTCCGGCGAGCGCCGCGCCGAGCGTGAAGCCCACGGCTTCGCCTTCGCTGGCGGCGCCGACGTAATCGAGCGAGGCATCGTCAATGACGTAGTTGATGAACGGCTTGAGAAACGAACACGGGACGCCGGCGTATTGCGAATAGCCGAGCCGGCGGAGATGTTCAATGAAGGAGGCGGCGCTGATCATGTTCAGAAATTTTGGGCTTCGACCAGCGTTTCGGCATTGTCCACGTCGAGCCAGTGGCCGGTGATGAAATGCACCTTGATGTCCGCGCCCTGCGCGAGCAGATGACGGAACAAATCATCCAGGCGCAACTGGGTGAAATCCGGGCGGCGGGAAAGTTCGCCGAGCGCAGTCTTCACGAGGGCCGTGCCGCGCGCGCTGGTTTTCACCAGGCCGATCCATTCGCCGTTGATTTGCGCGGGCGGCAGAGCTGAGTCCATCGCCTTCAGCATCACGTCGTCCTCGGAATACTTGAGCGAGAACGGGCGCGAGGTCGTCACATAATCCACCTGGCCGACGGGCTGGCGCTGTTCCCGGCCGGCGTCCACGACGATGACGATGTCGTGCGCATCCGAAAGCAGATTGCTCAAGATGTAGCGGCGGAACAAAATGTCGCCGAAGGTCAGCACCAGTTCGCCTTCGAGCCAGTTGGCGGCCTTTTGCAATGAAGCCAGTTCGGCGGTCGCGGCAAAGTCGTCGTTGTCCACGAAATGCACGTCGGGCGCGTTGACTTCGTTCTTGGCGAAGCCGCGCACGACGACGACTTCCTTGATGCGCTCGGCACGCAGGTCGGCGACGAGTTTGTGCAACAGCGGCGCGTTGCCCACGCGCACCATCACCTTGGGCTTGGCGCGGGTGACTTCGCCCAACTCCACGCCCTGCGACGCGGCGAGAATGATGGCGCGGGCGAACTCGGCCTTGCGCGGCAGATAACGCTCCTCGGCGGCGGCCAGTTCCTCGGCGCGTTGCAGGCGGAAAACCTCCTTCACCGGCGCGACCTTGTCTTCGATGCTGACGAGCGAATGTTCCTTGAAGATGGTGCGCGAGACATTTTGCATCGCCGTGATGGACGCGCGGCAATTGTGGTTCGCCCAGATGACGAGGTTGAAACCGGCCTGCTCAAAGGCTTCAACGGGCGTCGAATAATACGTCGTCGGCACGGCGATGAGCGGGCATTTGCCGCCCCACGCCTTCGCGAACGCAAGCACCTGGTCGGGCGTTTTCTTTTTGCTGTGAACGAGCAGGGCATCCGCGCCGGCGGCATGATACGCCTCGGCGCGACGCAACATTTCGTCCAAGCCCCAGCCCGCGATGAACGCCTCCAGCCGCGCGACGACGCTGAAATCCGGGTCGCTTTGCGCGTCCTTCATGGATTTGATCTTGCCGGCGAATTCATCCACGTCGGCCAGCGCCTGCTTTTCGCCGCCGATGAACGAGTTCGTTTTGGGAAAGAGCTTGTCCTCGATGCAAACCGCCGCGCAGCCGCGCTGTTCAAGTTTTTGCACGAGGCGGCGGGCGTTGTTAAAATTGCCGAAGCCCGTGTCGCCATCGAGCAGGATAGGGATATTCGTGGCGTCGCTCATGAACTCGACGACCTCCAGCACCTGCGTCCAGCTCGCCTCATTGTTGTCCCGGACGCCGAGCGCGGCCGAGATGGAGAGACCGCTGGCCCAGACGCCTTTGAAACCGGTTTCCTCGACGATGGTCGCGCTCAAACCATTGTGGGCTTCCATCAGAAATTCCAGACGGTTTGACTTCAACAAATTACGAAATCGGGTGGTTTTTTTCATCAATAATTCACGCAGAGTGGACACTAAAATACGACCTCAACGCAATCTTCTTTTGCAATGGAAACGGATTCTTCCGCCGCCGGCCCCGGCCGGTTTGCGCTTGAATTCCCCTGTCCCGTCAGGCATTTGTATGGTAACAGATATTGAATAATATCATCACTCCCATGACCGCAACCCTGAACGTGGACATTGAACCGGCTTTTGCCAAAAGAACCGGCAAACTCCATGCCGCCGTCGCGCCCAAGACCTGGCCGGAGGATAAATTCAGCGTGAGGGATTGTTCTCTGTCGTTCTCCGCCCGCCCCTGCAAATGAGCATCCCGGCGGTGATCATTTGCAGCCCGGACTGTTCCACGCTTCGCATCGCAGGCTTGCTGGTCATTGACCGTCTCGTGGTGGCCGCCCACCGGGCGGGCGCGCAAAAAATCACCCTCGTTTCCAAAAAAGCCCTGCCGCGCTTGCAGCGGGCGGGCGCGCTCGGCATCGCCCTGGCGACCGTCGCCGCGCCGCCGAAATTATCCGGGCCGGCCTTGGTTCTTTCCGACCGCCTGCTCGTTCAAACTTCGGATTTGAAACGCCTCATGGCCGGGCAAGGCCGGCTGGTCAGTCGCGAAGGAATACCGCTGCCCGCCGGAATTTTGACGGAATTATCCGAACGCGCCTTGGAAGATCAACTGGCCGGCCGGCCCACCGTGACGGCGGCCGGCGTGGCCGAACCGGTTGCCGGCACCCGGGCCGCCACCGCCGCGGCCCGGAAATTGTGGGCCTCCCTGACCTCTTCAGCAGATGGCCTGGTGGACAAATATTTCAACCGGCCCGTGGGCCGCCGGCTTTCAAAAATCCTGGCGCACACTTCAATTTCACCCAATCAAGTTTCCGTCGCCGCCACTTTGCTGGGACTGGTCTCGGCCTGGTTTTTCGCCCAAGGCGATCACCGTTCCGCGCTGTGGGGCGCCATCCTGCTGCAAATGTCGGCCATCGTGGACTGCGTGGACGGCGACCTGGCCCGCGTCCTGTTCAAGGAATCCCGCCTGGGCAAATGGCTGGACATCATTGGTGATCAAGTCGTGCATATCGGCGTTTTTATCTGCATCGGCATCGGACTTTATCGCGCCGGCAGCGCGGCCCCGGTGTTGCTGCTCGCCGCGAGCGCCGTGATTGGCGTCGTGATTTCTTTTGCCATCATCATCCACGGCCAGTTGTCACTGGAAAACCGGCGCAACACCCGGCTGCAAAAACTGATTGATGCCACGACCAACCGCGATTTTTCCGTGCTGCTCATCCTGCTGGTTCTGGCGCACAAGCTGCCTTGGTTCCTCTGGCTGACGGCCATCGGGGTTCACGTCTTCTGGCTGCTGGCTTTGGGCGTGCAATTTTCAAATCAACCGGCCGCCGCCTTGAAACCCGACCGTGAAAACCGCGCTTAAATGGATTGTCCTGGCGCTGGGCCTCGGCCTGTTCGGCTGGTTTATTTACCGGACCGGGCCGGCGGAAATTCTGGCCAACTTGAGCCGGCTGGGCTGGTGGACGCCCGTGGTGATGCTGCCGTATTTCCTCGTTTATATTCTCGACACCTGGGGCTGGTGCCTGGCGTTCGGCAGCTATGCGAAAATCCGCCCGCGTTACCTGACCTTGTTCCGCGTGCGCTGGGCGGGCGAATCCATCAACAGCATCATCCCATCCGCCTATGTCGGCGGCGAGGCGCTCAAGGTTTATCTGCTGCACAAACGCGGCTTTCCCGCGCTGACCGCCGGCACCAGCGTGGTGGCCTCCAAAACCTGCCAGGTTCTGGCCCAGGTGCTTTTCATCGGCGTGGGCGCGCTGGCCGCCCTGCCCCATTTGCCGGCCAGGCCCGGCGTCCGCACCGGCATGATGCTGATCACGCTCGGCGCGTTCGGTTTGGCGGGGTTGATCTTTCTCCTGCAACGCCGGGGAATGTTCAGCAGCCTGCACGCGGTTTGTTCGCGTTTTTCCATCCGCCTCAAGGCGCTGGAAACGCACCGGCCAAAACTGCGCCGGCTGGACGACCAGATCTACGCGTTTTATCACCGCGACCGCCGCCGTTTTTTCAAGGCCACCGCCGCCTATTTTGCGGGCTGGCTGGCGGACACCATCGAGGTCTATATGGTCTGCCATCTGCTGGGCCTGCCGCTCGCCTGGACGGAGGCCGCCGCCATCGAGGCGTTTGTCTCGGTGGCCAAGGGCGTGGGGATTTTTGTGCCGGGCGCGCTGGGCGTGCAGGAATCCGGGGTCGTCATGCTCTTTGCAATTTTCGGGCTGCCGGCGCCGCTGGCCGTGACTTATGCCATCATCCGGCGCGGCCGCGACCTCCTTTACGTCCTGATCGGCGGCACGCTGCTTTATTCCGAGGAAGCCTCCTTCAAACGCGTGCTGAATCATGCGGCGAAGGAATCGCTCACCTGACGGACATTTTCTTTTCACCGGAAAACACCGCTTAACTCAATCATTCATGCAAGCCATCATCTACGCCGCCGGCATCGGAATGCGGTTGCAATCCGCCGCCGGCAACCGCCCCAAAATCCTTTTGGAGTTCGCCGGAAAATCGCTTTTGGAACGCCATCTCGAATCGCTGCGCGCGGTCGGCGCCACCCGCCTGGCCATTGTAACCGGCTTTCAACATCACTTAATTCAAGAAGCGCTGCCGCCGTTGTCATCGCGTTACGGCCTTGAAATTCAATCATTGATCAACCCCGCTTTTACGGAGGGCAGCATCTTGAGCCTGGCGGCTTCCCTGCCGGTGCTGCAACCGCTGGCCCGGAAAGAATCCGTCCTGCTCATGGACGGCGACGTGCTTTATCCGGCCGCCATTTTGCGCCAGCTCGTGGAATCGCCGCACCCGACGGCGCTGCTGGTTGACCGCGATTATTCCACCGCCGACGATGATCCGGTGCTGGTGCCCATCGCCAGCGGACGACCGTTTGACTTCGTGAAAAAATGGCGGGGAAACGCCGAACAGACCGGTGAATCCATCGGCTTTTTCAAAGTGGCCGCCGAGGTTCTGCCGGATTTGATCAGCCTCACCGAAAACATGAGCCAAGGAGCCGGCCGCGCCGCCTCGTATGACGACGTGTTGCGAAAGCTCGTTCAAGCCGGAAGATTCGGCCACGAAGACGTCACCCATTTTCCTTGGACGGAAATTGATTTTCCCGGCGACGTCGAGCGCGCCGTCAATGAAGTTCTGCCAGCGATTGAAAAACTAAAAGGCTGACCCGTCGGCAAATCAACTGGCCGGCGAGGGAATCGAAGCCGCCTTGAGGGCTTCCAGTTCTTCCCAGCGTCCATAAAGCTTCGGCAAATTTTCCTTTGCGGCTTCCAGTTCCGCCGTGAGCCGGTTCACCTGCGGCGCGGGTTTGCGGAAAAATTCCGGGTCGGCGAACAAACCTTCGATGCGCGCGATCTCGGCTTCGACCGCGTGAATCTGCGCCTCCATGCCTTCGAGCTCGCGCGCTTCTTTGAACGAAAGTTTGCGCGGTTTGCCTTTGGTTTTTTCCGGCGCGGTTTCCTTTGCGGCATATCTGGCGGCAAGTTCGCGCGCGGCCGTTTCCTGCGCCTTGATCGCTTTCTGCTTTTTCTCCAGATAATAATCGTAGTCGCCGACGCTCTGATGGATTTTCCCGTCGCCTTCAAACGCCAGGATGTCCGTGCAGACGCGGTTCAGAAAATAACGATCATGGCTGACCACGCAAACGACGCCCGGAAACGCGGTCAACGCCTCCTCCAGCACGCGCAACGTCGGCAGATCCAGATCATTCGTCGGCTCGTCGAGAATGAGAAAGTTGCCGCCGCACTTGAGAATTTTCGCCAGCAGCAAACGGCTGCGTTCGCCGCCGGAAAGTTTTCGCACCTGCGTCAGAATGCGGTCGTCCGCGAAGAGAAACCGCTTGAGATACGAACGCACGGAAATTTTGGCATCGCCCCAGATGACGAACTCCGTGCCGTCGGCCGCTTCATCCAGCACCGTGCGCTCTTCATTCAGTTGCAGCCGGCCCTGATCCACGTAATTGAACAATGTGAGCGGGCCGGTCTTCACGGTGCCTGCCGTCGGCTGAAGCTGGCCGATGATGATCTTGAGCAAGGTGGATTTGCCCAAACCGTTGCGCCCGCAGACGCCGATGCGCCGGCCGTTTTCAAAGGTGTAACTGAATTCGGAAAATAATTTTTTTCCGCCCAATTCAATGCCCAAGCCGCTGACTTCCACCGTGCGATTGCCCAGTTGCGGCGGCGGCGGAATGCACAGTTCCATGTCTTCCTCGATCATCGGTCCGTCCTTGGCCGCCTCGTTGTAATAACGCTCGAAGCGGTCCTTCTGCTTGCTGCGCTGGGCGCGCGGCCCTTGACGCACCCACGCGAGTTCCTTTTTCAGAAACATCTGGCGCTTGTGCTCGATCACGGCATCGGCTTCCTGCCGTTCGGCCTTGGCCAAAAGATAATCCGTGTAATTGCCGTTGTGCGAAAAAAACTTGCCGTCGTAAAGTTCCAGAATGCTCATCGCGACGCGGTCCAGAAAATAACGGTCATGCGTGATGACCAAAAACGTGCCGCTGAAATTCTCCAGAAATTCCGCAACCCATTCGATGGATTCCGGGTCGAGATGGTTCGTCGGTTCGTCGAGCAGCAGGAAATCCGGCTGCGAAACAATCGCCCGCGCCATTGCCACGCGCCGTTTCTCGCCGCCGGAAAGTGTTTCGATGCGCCGGTCGCCGGCGGGACAATTCAGATGCTCAATGGCGATTTCGATGCGGCGATCCACCGTCCAGCCGTCCAGCACCATGATGCGTTGTTCCAGTTGTTCGTGGCGTTTCGAATCGTGCGGTAACGATTCAAATTCCTGGATGAGATTCAGCACATGTTGAGCGCCGTCGCGGATGTTTTCATAAACATTCTTCGTGGCATCCAGCATGAAATCCTGTGGCAAATAGCTGACGACAAGGTCGCGCTGCCGGCTGACTTCACCACTGTCCGGCGCCTGCAAGCCGGCGAGGATTTTCAAGAAGGTTGTTTTGCCCGCGCCATTGCGGCCCACCAGGCCGATGCGGTCGCCCTCCTGAATGCCCAGCGTGGCGGAATCAAGAATGGCGCGTTCGCCGTAGCGAACCACAAGATCAGTGCCGGCAATGATGGTGCCCATGTCAGTTCAAGCCGCTGCGGAATTTAATTTTCATCTTCAAAGGAGCATGGACGGTAGCAGAGAATCCGGCGGGAACAAGACGGGAAAAAGGGCCAGTTGGTCGTTCTCTCGCGCATCCGCCGGCGGTTCGGCATCAAGCCCGGCACGCGCATCAATTTTGTCGAGGAAGGCGAGCGCATCATCTTCCAGCCCGTCACCAAGGAATACATCAATTCCTTCTGCGCCGCGCTGGCGAAAAACAAAAAGGCCGAACTCGTGACGGCTGACCTCGAATTCAAACCGCTCGAAAAGGAAATCAAAATCATCTGGCTGAAATAATTTGGGGCGGTTTTAACCTGCCATAGATGCGGTCTTGTTTCTTCTGATTTTCAAGTGACGAATCACCGCGCTTGCCCGCAAACCGCCCAGGCCATAATCTTGGCCCGCCTGATTTCAATGAAACAAAAGCGCAGCCAAACCAAAACCGCCGCCTTGCACGAGAACTCGCCGCCGTATCACATCAATGGCAATGGCGCGCACAACAAACTTCGTTTCATTGATTTGTTCTGCGGCATCGGCGGGTTCCGCCTCGCATTTGAAAAAGCCGGCTGCGAATGCGTCTTTTCGTCGGATTGGAACAAATACGCGCAGCAGACCTATGCGGCGAATTTCGGCGAAACGCCCGTCGGCGACATTCATTCGGTGGCGGTGGCGCACATTCCAGCGCATGATGTCCTTTGCGCCGGTTTCCCCTGCCAGCCGTTCAGCATCGCGGGCGTCTCCAAAAAATTGAGCCTCGGAAAGGTTTTGATGACAGCGCCATCGGCGCGAAATCTTTATAGAAAACCAATCCTAAAGAAACCAACTCCGTCAGGAGTGACATATTCGGCAAATCATTCGTCATCTGTTTTAAATATGTATTTTGGGTCGTATTCCACACCGAATTTTTCCAACAGCACGACATATTCCTCACGGAATGATTTCTTCGCATGATGCTTTTGCTGGTTTTCGATGTAACGAATCACCGTGCCGAGTTGCGAACGCGAATACGAAAACGCGCCGAATCCTTCCTGCCATGAAAACCGGCCGGCCACCCAATGTTTCTCGTTGATGAATTTGGAGGAGCCGGCTTTCACGTCGCGCATCAAATCCGAAAGCGCCATGTCCGGTTTGATGCCAATCAGCAAATGCAAATGATCCGGCATGTTGTTTATGGCGATTAGTTTTTGTTTCTTACCGGAAACAATGCCAGTGATATATTTTTGCAGCTCGTCGTTATGCGCCGGCTGGATCAAGTTTTGACGGCCTTCGACGGCAAACACGGCATGGATGTAGATTTGCGTGTAGGTGTTTGCCATGAATCGAAGATGCCGCTCCGGACGGAGCTTGAAAATCTTTTTATTCTGGTTTCTACAAAGATTTCGCGCCTACGGCGCTGATCTTCAGCTTTGAAAAACTTCTTCGCGGTGAAAGCGAAGGAAATCCATGTCCGGCTCGGCTAGTTTTTCCGGCAAACGAATCGGTTTGCCATCGAACGGAACGAAATTTTGTTCCAATGCTGGCTGCGGGAAGAAAGTTCGCAATCGTTTGCTCAGAACAACGCTCAATTTGTCGTCGAGCGTAATAAGTCCCGAATCAAATGCCGCGTCATGGAGCGTTGAGAGGCAAAGTCCGTTTTTTGGATTTAATCGGTCAGTCGGAAATTTCCCCCAAGGTTTGATGTGGCTCGCTACCAATAAACGCGGGACGTTGATGCCGCTGATGCAACAGCGCACATCGTAAGCATTGAGAATCGCTTGCCGGAAAAATTGCTGGCCGCGCCGAACTTTTACGCTGCTAATAATTTCAGTTGGTCCAGTTGGCGGGACGAGCCGCACGCGATCCCGACCAAGGAAATCTATTTCCTTGTCATCGTTTTTCGTAAATAAGTTGTGCAAAAGCTCTTCACTTTGCGGGCCTAGGGTTGGAATGTTGCTGCGAAATTCATCCCACATTATTTTGTCCTGCTTCGCGGCATTGGCAAGTCCTCGGATGCCACGCGCTCTTTGCACGGGATCAAGCGAGGCAAAGTTGCAAAGTTTCATCGCAAGACTGCCCGGTGAACGCCCCATCCTTTTTGCAACATCAATAATAATTGGATTTCTCGCATCAAACTTTCCGAACGGAAGTTTGCAATAAAGATTTAACGCTATGAAAAAATGTTCGCGCGTCCATTTCACAGCCGGAGCTTTTGCCATGCAGCCAGACTGCCTGACTTGCTTCTAAAATTGAAGCCAGAAAAAACTTGCCGAAAGCAATCATCCAGGCCAGGTATTTGTCGAATATGAGCGAGCCAGCATTTTGCATTTACATAAATACGCTTTGCGAAGGCGTTGTTCCTTCTATTCGGGACGGACATGGCAAGCCATGTGTTTTCAAAACAGAATCCGAAGCACAACGCGAGATTGCCGACAATATCATAACGCGACTTCGAGAATTTATTGCCGGCGAACGTGAATTTGACGATGCGATGACGGTTGAAGAATTCATTGTGCCGGTTGACGTTTATCCCGACGGTTCAATCGTTGACGATGCCGGAAATGGCTGATGTCTTTTCCAAAGCGAAGCGTTCGCAAGTGATGTCGCGCATCCGCTCGCGCGGGAACAAGGCCACGGAGGTGGTGCTGGCCCGGCTGTTGCGGGCGCACCAGATCTGCGGCTGGCGGCGGCAGATTCAAATTCTCGGTAGGGCCGTGCTGCCGCGCGGCCCAAAAATCAAGGCGGCGCAGCAACGCCGCCCTACCTTGAAATTCTCGGTCCGGCCGGATTTCGTTTTTAAGCAGGCGCGGCTCGCGCTCTTCGTGGACGGTTGTTTCTGGCATGGTTGTCCAAAACACGGCACGCAACCGAAGGGCAACCGCGCTTTCTGGAAAAAGAAATTCGCCCGGAACATCGCCCGCGACCGGCGGGTGAACCGCGCCCTGCGGCGGGCCAATTGGCGCGTGTTGCGCATCTGGGAACATGAACTTGCCAGGAAGAATGAAATCCGTTTATTGCACCGGATTCGGAAGGCGTTGGCCGGAGTTTCAACCACGAAATGAAAATCCGCGCAGCCGGATCGAAAAATTTTCCGGCAGGGCAATTTTCGTCAACACCGGCCGATGCAGGAAAGGCATTGGGTTTCAGATTCAATTCCTCTTCTCCGCTGGGGCGAGGGAGAGAAAGTCAAGATGCCGCCCGGCTTTTTCAGGCAATCATTTGGCGTCTCCCGTCTGCTCACCGGCCAGAGCTTGCATGTGCTTGATCCAGTCGGCGGCGTCCGGCGTGATGACGATGGTGTAATCGCTCCGGCCATGATCGGCCAAAACCCGGTCCGCCGCTGAAGCGGACGTGATGGATAACAGGAGCGCCATGCCGGCGAAGAGGAATGGGACAATTTGAATTCTCCGCGCCAAAGGAATCGAAGTGATTTGAGACCGAACTCCGAAGTTGGGGAGCACGCCCGCCTCGGGCGTTGCTGGGAGCGCCTCGCATTCAGCCGTTTGCGCGCGGGGTTGGCATGAACGCTTGGAACATTTTGGTGCGTCCGAGTTTTCCGCGAGGGCGCGGAAAACTGCGCCCGGGGCGGGCGCGCTCCCATTTCTATTTCGGAGTCCAGGTTGAATGAACTTCATTTTCAGTCGCATGATCATTTTCATTTGAACACCCAGGGCGAGGTGTCCACACCGAGTTCTTCAAAGAGAAAGGCGTAGATGTCGGCCAGTTCCGCCACGCGGTCTTTCAGCGAAGAACCCATGCCGTGGCCGGCGGTGGCCGTGACCCGGAGCAGCACGGGCAGATCGGAACTGGTCGCCGCCTGCAAGCGCGCCGTCATCTTGCGCGAATGCGCCGGATTCACCCGCCCGTCGGTCGCGCCGCACGGAAATAGAACGGCCGGATACGCCACGCCGTTGGTAACATGATGGTAGGGCGAATACGCGTAGAGCGCCTTGAACTGGTCCGCATTTTTCACCGAGCCGAATTCAGTCGTGTTGAACGCGCCGTTCGGATCCAGTTCCACGCGGAGCATGTCGTAGATGCCCACGCGGGAAACCACGGCGCGGGCCAGCCCGGGCCGCTGCGTCAGAAACGCGCCCATCAGCAGGCCGCCGTTGCTGCCGCCCCATACCGCCAATTTTTTGGGATTGGTGTATTTGCGCCGGACAAGATGTTCGGCGCAGGCGATGAAATCGTCGAAGACATTTTGCTTGTGCGTCAGGTTCCCGGCGCGATGCCATTCCTCGCCGAACTCGCCGCCGCCGCGCAAATTGGCCACCGCATAAACGCCGCCGGCGTCAAACCAGAGCCGGCGCGCGGCGTTGAACGAGGGCGTCAGGCAGATGCCGTAGCCGCCGTAACCATACAGCACGGCCGGATTTTTCCCGTCCAGCTTGAGGCCCTTCTTCCGCAAAATGCTGACCGGAATTTTCGTGCCGTCCTTGGAAACGGCAAATTCGCGGACGACTTCGATGTCGTCGAAATTCGCCGGCGAAGTCATCTGCAACGCCGTCGCGCGCGGCTGTTCCATGCCCGGCTCCCACTCATACCAGCCGGGCGGGGTGAGGAAACTGGTGTTGGAAAACAGCAGCTTGTCGCCCTGCCAGCAATGCAATCCGCCCACGGATGAAACCGGCAGCACGGGAATCTCGACCGGCGAACGATAATCTTGGGCGTAATACCGGAGGCGCGAAGGGCCGCCTTCCATGAGCGAAATATAAAGCCCGTGGGCGGACGGCTCAAAGCCGGCGATCACGCCCCGCCCTTCCGGCACGAACACATGGGCCTTCGCCAAGGCCAGTTCGCCCGGCGGCAACTGGAGAATTTTTCCGCGCGGCGCATCTTTTTTGGAGAGCAGATACAGCCCTCCATCGCTGCCAAACTCGATCACCTTGACCCCGTCCGCGAACCGCGTGAGCTGATGCCACGTCCCCGATTCATCGCGCAAATAATGGGCGTAATCGCCGCCGTCGCCGTTGGCCACCGTGGCCAGAATTCTCCGGCCATCGCCGCTCGCGGACAGCGCAACCTCCGCGATGCGCGGAAAATCGCGGCCCAGTTCATACGTGTCGGCGCTGACCGGCGTGCCGAGCTTGTGAAACCAGATTTGCTGGAAAAAATGCGCGTCGGCTTCCGGCCGTTCGCCGGGCCGGGGATAGCGCGTGTAAAAAATGCCGGAACCGTCGGCGTTCCACGCCGCGCTGCCGCCGCCGGTCGGAAACTGCACGCCGGGAATGATGTCCGGCAGCGCGCGGCCCGTCGCCGTCTCGAAGAAATGCAGCACGCCGTTTTCGCTGCCGTTTTCGGACAGTGAAATGGCGACCAGCCGCCCGTCCGTGGACGGCACAAACCAGTCCATCGCCGTCGTGCCGTTCGTGTTCCAGACGTTGGGATCGAACACGGTCTGGCGCAATGCGGGCGGGAAAACCGATTTCAGCCGGACAAGCACCGGCTGCTGCGCCGGCGGCTTGAAACGCGTGGCGAAAATAATTCCGCCGCGTTCGGCCGCCAGTCCGTAGCTGGCCGATTCGTCCGCAATCAGTTCCGAAAGCTGCTGCGTCACGCCGTCCAGAAAATCCAGATGATCGAACCAGGCGCGGGTGCGTTCATTCTGCTGCCGGGTCCAATCGCGCACGGCGGGATTGGCCGCGTCTTCCAGCCACTGGTAATCATCCACCACCGACACGCCGTGATAGACGTTGGTGACCGGTTCCTGCGGCGTGGGAACAACCGGCAAAGTGGCAACGTCAGCGGCGCGCGCCAAATTCATACCAATGATTAACGACAGGAAAAAATGGATACGATGACTCATGCGGAAAACAGTAATCACGTTTGTTGCGCGGACAAGTCATTTCAACCCGTTTCATCCGGCGAGCAGATTTTTTCGCTGCAATCGGGTGTCGCTGCGAAACATACGAAATCAAACCCATCCGTCCGGGTTGAATACTTTCGTGTATTCGTGATTTGTCACTCCGCGCCGTCTGCACCGGCACGGCGGAAAGCGGACAATTTTTATTCGTCTCGCCAAAATAATTTGCCGGCTATTCGTTTTGAAAAAGCACGACGGGATTTTTGCCGAGGCAGGCGGCTATTTGAATTTTTTGATCCATGCGCGGTCAACGGGATTCAATTCGGGAAACACTTTGAGACCTTCGGCGTGCGCGACGGCGCGGCAGCCGCTGTTGCGGTCGAAACTCAAAAACCAGCGGCAGCCGAACCGCTTGGCCGCGGCGACGTGCAGCAAATCCAGCGTGCCGACGTTGCAACGCGGCGCGTAATGACGAAACAAATCTTCCGCCAGGACGTGCATTTGAGCGAATGGGTAACCGCAATCCACGAACAAGCGCGCCCGCAAATCCGATTCCAGCGCGCCCATGCGGTCGCCCGCCCGCCAAAAATTGCAACGGCATTCTGCGACAACGGCTTCGCTGATGACGGTCGTTTGCGCCCCCGACCGGCTGCTCCACGCCAGCACTTCTTTGCGGTCGCGCGTTTGGTAATACGTGGAAAAAAGCCAGTTGGTGTCCGCAAAGGCTATTCGGGTTTCAGGCATAATTCATAAACATCGTCGGCAACGGCGGGCGCGGGGCGTTCCAAAATTTCCCGCCAGTCGCGCGGCGGCTGCGCGCCGATTTCTTTTTGAATCAAATCGTTCAACCGGCGGGAGACGTTTCCAAACCGACGCTGCAATTCCCGCTTGGAATGGCGCGAGCGAAAGGTGATGACTTCAGTTTTTGTCATACAAAAAATGTATTACGAATTTACCCGGCGTCAAATCCGAAATCGGGGAGTGCGCCCGCCCTCGGGCGCAGTTGGCGACGCCTCGTCGCCAACACGAGAGCGTCTCACAAATTTTGTGTGACCATCTACAATCTCACGCGCTCGTTGTTCGCCGCGAGGGCGCGGCGAACTGCGCCCGGGGCGGGCGCGCTCCCCGGAATTTGTCTGCGACAAATTTTCATTCGCGCGCCGTCTGCACCGGCAAGGCGGAAAGTTCCACGCCTCTGTTCGTCTCGCCGAAATAATTTGCCGACCATTCGTTTTGAAAAAGCACGACGGGATTTTTGCCGAGGTCATAGGCGAGCTTCGCGCCGGTCGGCAAGGAGAGCGTGTCGAGACCGGCTTCTTTGATTTCGGACGGCAGCCAGCGGACGACGTTCCACGGGGCGGATTCGAGGCGCGATTCCGCGCCGTATTCGCTTTCGAGCCGGAATTTCACGACTTCAAATTGCAGCGGCCCGACGGCGGCGAGCAACGGCGTTTTGATGGATGAATTCCGCAAATAGAGCGCTTGAATCACGCCTTCCTGCAACAACTGATCCAGGCCCTGGCGGAATTGTTTGTATTTTCCGGTGTTCGGATTGTGCAGATAGCTGAAAGCTTCGGGCGTGAAGCGTGGGATTTCCTTGTAGAGAATTTTTGGGTCGGTCGTGAGCGTGTCGCCGATGCCGAAACTATCGTGGCCGACAAGGCCGATGACGTCGCCGGGAAAGGCTTCGTTCACGGTTTCGCGTTCGTTGCCGAAAATTTTGTGCGAACTGGACAGACGAACTTTTTTTTCTGAACGCGAATGAAAAACCGTCATGTCGCGCTCGAATTTGCCGGAGCAGACGCGGATGAACGCGATGCGGTCGCGATGTTTCGGATCCATGTTCGCCTGAATCTTAAAAATGAAACCGGAGAACGCAGGATTTTCCGGGGCGATTTCAATTCCGCCCATCACGCGCGATTTCGGCGGCGGCGAATGTTTGAGGAATCCGTCGAGCAAAAGCTGGACGCCAAAATTATTCACGCCGCTGCCAAAAAAAACCGGCGTGGTTTTGCCCGCGAGCACGGCGGCTTCGTCAAAGGCTTCGCCCGCGTGTTCGAGCATTTCCAATTCTTCAACCGTTTTCGCAAAATCCGCTTCGCTCAAATTGCCGCGCACCGCCGGATCGTGCAATCCGCCGACGGAAACGGGCGCGCGATATTTGCCGCCAACCACGCGCTCAAACGTGTGCATTGTTTTTGTCTGCCGGTCATAGACGCCCTGAAAATCCGCGCCGTTGCCGATGGGCCAGTTCACGGGAAACGCGCCGATGCCGAGCACCTTTTCCAGTTCGTCCAGCAAGGCGAGCGGCTCCTTCATCGGCCGGTCGCATTTGTTCATGAAGGTGAAAATCGGAATGCCGCGCTGGCGGCAAACTTCAAAAAGTTTCCGCGTCTGCGGCTCGATGCCTTTGGCGGAATCAATCACCATGACGACGGAATCCACGGCGGTCAGCACGCGATAGGTGTCCTCGGAAAAATCCTTGTGGCCGGGCGTGTCGAGCAGGTTGATGAAGTAACCGTCGTATTCAAATTGCAGGACGGTCGAGCTGATGGAGATGCCGCGTTTTTTTTCCAGTTCCATCCAGTCGCTCGTCGTGGCGCGCTGGTTTTTGCGCGCGGTCACGGAACCGGCGAGCTGCACCGCGCCGCCGTAAAGCAACAGCTTTTCCGTCAACGTGGTTTTGCCCGCGTCGGGATGCGAAATGATGGCGAACGTGCGCCGCCGCTGGATTTCCTGGGTGATGTTCACAAACGAGCCGTGGAGGATAGCAAAGAAAAACGCGCCGACAAGCCGGGAAGCGGCCAGCGGCGCGGATGAAAGAAGAACCAGTTATTTTGCGCCGTAACCGCGCACAAAGCCGACGGCCTGGGCGGCATCGGTGACGTTGTCCATCCAGTTGTATTCAAATTCGATGGAAACGTTGCCGGCGAAATGTTGCGCCTTCAGTTCATCCAGGCAGGCGGCGATGTCGCAGACGCCGGTGCCGCAAGGAACGTCGTGGGCGTTGCCTTCAAAGGAATTCATGTCATGCAAATGAACGCTGATGACATGGCCTTTCAAAATGTTCAGGCAGTCGGCGGGTTTCAAACCGGACTGCGCCCAGTGGCCGAGGTCGGCGCAGGAGCCGATGCGCGGGTCGTGACCTTTGAGGACGCTCAAAACATAATTGGGATCCCACATCTTGTAGCCGGGATCGTTCGGGCGGCGTTGATGGTCGTGGAAGCCGACGCGGATGTCGTATTCTTTGACGAGCTTTTCAATCGTGTCAATGGATTCGACGGATTCGGTGGTGATGGCGTAGAGGCCGAGCTTCTTGGCGAACTCAAAAATTTTCCGCGCGCCCGCCTCATCTTTGGGAATGCCCACGACGCCGTAATTCACGGCGCGGACGCCGTCTTTTTTCAGGCGCGCCTGCACGGCGGCGATCATTTCATCGCTGGCGTTGTGGTCGAATTTCCAGTCGGGATGTTCGGGGCTGAATTTCTGGCCGGGATAAAATTCGATGACCTTGCCGCCGGCTGCGGCGGTTTTGTCAATCGCCTCCATGACGCTGTAATGGTTGAACGTCCACGACTGGCAGCCGATGGCGATGCCGCCGGTCTGGCAGTCTTTGGGAATCGGCGCGGCGAAAGTCGGCGTGCCGGCCAAGCTTAAACCGCCGACGAGCGTGAGAAGATGAAGGATGTTGATTTTCATTTGATGATAATGGTTTCCAGTGTCGGCGTAGTTTTTCAAACCCAGAAAATTATGCAAGCAGCCAGTTGAAAAAAACCGCCGCCGACTTTCGGCGACGCACTCCGCCAAAAAAATCGCGTGAAAAAAAATTCATTTTTCGATTGAAGCGCGAAGGCTTGTTGCTACTTTTCACAATATGAAATCCCCAAAGTCCAAATCGCAGTTGCGCTGGAACCGGCGCGACTTCATCAAAACCTCCACGCTCGCCACCGGCGCCGTCGTGTTCGGCGTGCCCACGTTGTTGCGCGCGCAAAACCTCAACAGCAAGCTGAACATCGCGTCCATCGGCGCGATGGGCAAAGGCGAGAGCGACACGAATGATTGCAGCAGCGAAAACATCGTCGCGCTCTGCGACGTGGATTCCGCGCGCTGCGCCAAGCAGCTCAAAAAATATCCCGGCGCAAAGTTTTACGGCAGCTTCCGCCAGATGCTTGATGAGATGGGCAAGGGCATTGACGCCGTGACCGTCTCGACGCCCGATCATTTTCACGCCATCGCCGCCTCGGCCGTGATGCAGATGGGCAAAGCCGTCTATTGCCAGAAGCCGCTGACCCAGACGGTTTATGAAGCGCGCTATCTGCGCGACCTCGCCAGCAAGACCGGGGTGGTCACGCAGATGGGCAATCAAGGCAGCGCCGCCGACGGTTTGCGCCGCGCGGTCGAATGCATCCAGGCCGGCATCGTCGGCCAGGTCACCGAAGTATATGTCTGGACCAATCGTCCGATATGGCCGCAGGGCATTGGCCGGCCGGATGGTTCGGATCCGGTTCCCTCGACGCTCGATTGGGACACTTGGATCGGCCCGGCTCCGATGCGCCCTTACAAGAAGGGCGTTTATGAACCTTTTAACTGGCGCGGCTGGCTGGATTTCGGCACCGGCGCGCTGGGCGACATGGCCTGCCACACGGTCAACATGCCGTTCCGCGCCCTGAACTTCGGCTATCCGACGGAGATTGAGGCGACGACCATCGGCGTCATGAACAAGGAGACTTACCCGATTGGTTCAAAAATTCGCTTCCAGTTTCCGGCGCGCAAAACCGTCACTCCTGCCGTGCATAAAACCTTTTTCCACCGGCACGACACGCTCGAACAAGGCCCGGTCACGCTGTGGTGGTTTGATGGCGGCCAGCCCAATGGCCGGGGCGGCCATGACGGCAGCAACAAACCGCCGAAAGAAGTCACGGCGGACATCGAGACGATGCTGGGGGAAATTCCCGGCAGCGGCTGCCTCATCGTCGGCGACAAGGGCAAGATTTTTTCCCCGGACGACTACGGCGAACAGTTCTTCATCAAGCTGAACGACGAGAAGAAGTTCACCCACTACAAAAAATACGAGGGCATCAGCGCCATCCCGGAGACGATTCCGCGCAACCCGTTCAAGGGCGACAACGACCTGCGGCACCATCTCGAATGGCTCAACGCCATCAAGGAAGGCAAGCCGGAATCGTGCTACTCGCGCTTTGCCGTCGGCGCCCAGCTTGCGGAAATCATGCTGCTCGGCTGCGTCTCGCTGCATGTCGGCCAGAAAATTGAGTGGAACGGCCCCGCCATGAAAGTGACCAATGTGCCGGAATCCGCGCAGTTCGTGAAACGCGAAAACCGCGCACCGTGGCATCTGTCATGAACGAGGTGCGCCAGTAAGAATTGACAGCATAGGTGATAAAGTTTAATCACTATGCCGTCTCTTGGAACAAACCAAAACAACAAACTAAAAAATATGAAAAAACTAATCGTCTGTGCCTCGGCTGCGGCCATGGTCGTTCTCGCCACCGGTTGCGTCGGTCCGAACGGCCCGCTGG
>Ga0164241_10002538_pt1 | contig 19556 bp, 12 predicted proteins | sample OricomyardsoilBY_FD_108780 | JGI IMG/M metagenome (GOLD analysis project Ga0164241, IMG submission 108780) | Backyard soil microbial communities from Emeryville, California, USA - Original compost - Back yard soil (BY) | ecosystem: Environmental > Terrestrial > Soil > Unclassified | place: USA... | reverse complement strand
GGGCTCTTCGCGAGCTGCTCGAGCGTGTGCGTGAACGTGCGCATTGCTGCGCTCTTCGGCGCGGGCGCGTGCGGCGTCGCGAGCCGCTGCGTGAGCTCGAGCCTGTCGCGCAGGCCGCGCACCTCGAGCGCCTTCTTCACCTTGAGCAGCAGGTCGGTCGGCTGCACCGGCTTCGCGAGGTAATCGACGGCTCCCGCGCGCAGTGCCTCCACGGCGTTCGAGATGTCGGCGTACGCCGTCACGAGGATCACGAGCGGCGCCGACTGTCCCTCGGAGCTGATCTCGCGCAACAGATCCATGCCGTCGCCGTCCGGCAAGCGCCGGTCGAGCAGCACGACGTCGGGCACGGCGCGGTCGATTTCCTTCCTGGCCCGCGCGAGGTTACTCGCCGAGCGCACCTCGAAGCCTTCGGGCGCGAGGGCGCTCTCCGCGAGAACGCGAAATATTTGCTCGTCGTCGACGATGAGGACACTGGGCTTCACGCGTTACCTCCTGGCAGGGTCAAAACGAACGTCGCGCCTTGCGCCGAGGGCGCGAACACGAGCTGGCCGCCGTGCGCGCGCGCGATGCGCTGCGAGAGCGCGAGCCCGATGCCGACCCCGCTCGGCTTGCCCGAGTGGAACGGCTCGAACAGCTGCGCGGCGATGCCCTCGCTCAGGCCCGGCCCGTTGTCGGACACCGCGAGGCGAATGCCGCCTTCGCGTTCCGGATCGCGTCCGAGCCGCACCTCGATGCGCGGCACGCCGTCCCCCGAGCTCGCCGACACGGCGTCGATGGCGTTCGTCACGAGGTTCGAGAGCACGATGTGGAAGAGCTGCGGGTCCAGCTCGCACGTGAGCTCGCCGGGCGGCAGCGCGAGCTCGACGGAGACGCCCGCGTCCTTCGCCGATTTTTCGAGCAGGCTCGTCACCTTCGGCACGAACTCCGTGAGATCGACGCGGACCTTGCGCGGCATGACGCCCTTGGAAAAGGTCATGAGCTCCGCCGTGAAGTTCGTGAGGCGCGAGATCTCACCGCGCAGCTCCTGCAACGCCTGCACGCGGCCGGGCGCGCGGTCGTCGCACGCGAGCTCGGCCGCCATGCGAATGCCGTTCAGCGAGTTTTTCACCTCGTGCGCGATGAGGTTCGCCGCCTCGCCGACACGCTGGAGTCGCTCCTCGCGCACGGCCTGCTCTTCCGAGCGGCGGAAGGTGGCGAGCGAGCGCCGCAGCAACGCGATCAGGATGAGGAGCGGCACGGCGGCGATCGTCAGCGCGAGCGCGAGCCGCGATTGGATGCGGCGGCGCGCGTCGCGCAAGAGATCGTGCTCCGGCACGACGAGCGAGAGTTGGAGCTCAGTGCCCTCCACGGGCGAGGTCGCGACGACGCTGCGCGTCCCGGCCAAATCCAGCGCCGTCACGCGCGTGACCGGCTCGCCCGTGAACAGCCGCTGCCATTCGGGCTCGTGCGCGTAAGGGGGCGGCGCGGGCGGGTAGACGATGAGGCCGCCCGTCGTCGACAGCACCGTGCTCACGTCGGCGCGCGCCCCGCCGACGGTGAGCATCTCGCCGTGCTTCAGGTCGACGGCGCCGAGCAGCGCCCCCGTCAAGACGTTCGCCCGCACGATCGGCGAAACCACGTAGAGGATGGCGTCCTCGGCGCGTTCGGGCTCGACCGGCACGATGTGAACGGCGCGGCTACGCTCGACGCTCTGGAACCACGGTCGATCGGCGAACGCTTCCCGCGGCAGAAAATGCTCGGGCTCTTCCCAGAGGACGCGCCCGTCGATCCCGAGGATCGCCACGCCCAGGTTGAAGGCCGTGCTGCGCTGATGCGACAGACTGACGAGGCTCTTTTCGGGTTGCTGGTTCTGGTCGAGCAGATTCACTTCCGACCGCAGCCCGAGTCGCCGGAGCTGCTGAACCAAGAGATCGAGGTAGCGGAGCAGGTAGTGCCCGCGCAGATTCGATTCGGCGAGCAGCTGATCGCGGAGCTGGCTCTCTTCGTGTGACCGCTCCGTCGTGAGGACGCCGATGACCAGCGCGAGCGCGGCGGCCGCAGCCGCGAGGTAGATGCCGACCGCGGCGCGGGCGAAGCGCGCATGAGCTGCAGCGAGGGCAGTCGCTGTGCCCTGCGTCGCAGGCTCGGACTGACCCATGGTTCCCTGCTAGCAAGTACTATACCCGAAAATTTCGTTCATTTTCGTAGGGTTTTTTCAGAACCGCTCGAAATGATGAAATTATTGTTATAAAACGATGAACAAAATGTTCGAGCGATGCCCGGCGGCGGACCTACTTCACCCGCAGACAGCCGTCGCACAGAAACGCGAAAATCTGCTGCGTGAGCACCTCGGCGCTCTCCTCGGCCAGGCCGAGGGTCACCGCCTGATAAAGGAGCTCTTTCAGCGCGCCCAGGACCAGGTAGGCGAGCACCCGCGGCTCTCCGTCCGCGACGATGCCGAGCGTTTGGCCTTCCTTCAGGGTTTCCACCAAGAGGCCGACCATGCCGTCATAGAAGACGGCGAGCTTGCGGTCGAAGGTCGGATCCACGCCCACGGCGTCCGTGAGCAAAATCTTCGTCATCGCGCGTTCCGCCAGGCACGTCCCGATCAGACGGCGGATGTTCTCGTGAACCTGCGCGCCCACGGTGCGAGTCGAATCGTCCGTGACGATACGGACGATAGCGACGGCGAGCTGAGAGCCGAAGCGATCGATGAGATCGCTGAAGATCGCGCGTTTGTCCTCGAAATAGAGGTAAAACGTGCCACGTGCGACGCCGGCTTGCGCGACGATGTCGTCGATCGTCGTCTGGTGGTAGCCGCGCTTGGCAAAGAGCCCGCGCGCCGCCGCGAGGATCTGCTGGCGGCGCTCCGCCTTGGCCACGGTGGGCCGGCGCTTCTTGCTGGTGCGCGGCACGGGGCCGCAGCTTACCCCAACGGGAAATGTCCCATTCGGGGACGCCGGCGCGGGCTTATCGAACCATCGACGCCGAGCACTCACGTTCCAAGCGAAGCACTCTGCTTCCAGACGGGGAGCGAGCGCTGGGACAAAGGCCCGGGGGTCGCTCCAAAAACAAAACACCCTGGCGGGTGAGTTTAATGGTTGACGTTAAGCCGGCGCGGCCGAAGGTCTACGCACAGACCTTTGTGCCGACTCGAAAGCAATGAAGACAGCGCCTGAACGAGGCAGTTTGCGACAGAAACCGACCTTGCCAGAGCAAGGCCTTCCCGGCCATGATGCCGCCGGCCGAGTCACCAGTGCTCGCGCCGAGGGGTTGGATTGAAGGGCGTCAGCGCGGTGAGCAAGGCATCTTTGCAGGCGGGTAACGTTTGGCGAGACATCATCGCCGGTCGTTTGCGTGTTCAGCGGTTTTACGAGCGCGCGGGTCGTCGCTTCGTGGTGTTGTCACCGGGCGGAAAGGACGACGCCCTCACACCGCGGCAGCGACAGATCGTCGGGTTTCGCGCCTACGGCGAGACGACCAAACGCGTGGCGCAAGAACTCGGAGTCTCGGAGCCGACCGTGATCCGGGAGATCGGTGCAGCTCTGGAAAAGCTCGGATTGAAGAGCGAGATGGAGCTGCCCCTGTTGTTCGGTACTGCTCTCCGATCGGGACGCCGTGCTTAAGCAGAAAACCAAATCCGTCGTGCCCTCGACCGGCAGCGTTCGCAAATGGGTGAAGCAGGCGCCCTTCAAGGTGCCGCGCGGGCTCGAGGCGAAACGTTCCGTGGAGCGCGGTAAGCCCGCCATCGTGCTGAGCTTCCCCGTCCCGCGCATCGACTGGCAGAAGGACCTGACGGCCGCCGAGGTCTCTGTCGTGCACGACGTGCTCGCAGGCCTCTCGAACGCCGAAATCGGCGAACGCCGCGGCACCGCCCTCCGCACCATCGCCAACCAGGTCGCCGCCATCTTCCGCAAGCTCGGCGTGAGCTCGCGGCTCGAGCTCAGCTTGTGTGTGCTGAGCGATCGCGCGACCCTCCGGCGACGCTAGCCTCCGCCCTGCAGCCCAAAAACGCGCGGGAGAGCCGGCCGTCGTGCGCCCGCCGCGTGGCCGTTCGCCGGACGGGGCAGACTGACACCTGCGTCAATCCGAGTATTTTCTCCGCCGTACTTGCCTCCGGAGCGGATCTGACGGCCTACTGACGCCCGTGTCACCGGGCAGCCTCACCCCCGGGTTAGGAAGGGCTTTCGGATGAGCGAACTCGTCATCGGCATGGACGTCGGCTCGACCACGGTGAAAGCCGTCGTCATCACCCCCGACACGAAAGAGATCCTCTGGCACGACTACCAGCGGCATCACACGAAGCAGCCGGAGACGGTCCTCGAGTTTCTGACGCGCATCCTCGCGGCGTTCCCGAACCAGCCCGCGGACGGCTGGCGCATGTTCGTGACGGGCTCTGGCTCGGGTCCCCTCGCGGCGCCGACGGGCGGCAAGTTCGTGCAGGAGGTGAACGCCGTCACGCTCGCCGTCGAGCACAAGCACCCGGACGTGCTCAGCGTGATCGAGCTCGGCGGACAAGACGCCAAGATCATCATGTTCAGGCTGGACGAGAAGACCGGCCAGCGCACGGCGTCGACGTCGATGAACGACAAATGTGCCTCCGGAACGGGCGCGACGATCGACAAGTGCATGATCAAGGTCGGCGCCGAACCCGGCTTCGCCACCTCGCTGCATTTTCAGGACGAAGCCCTGCATCACGTCGCGGCCAAGTGCGGCGTGTTCGCCGAGACGGACATCGTGAACCTGGTGAAGGGCGGCATCCCGAAGGACGAGGTGTTGAACTCCCTCGCCGACGCCATCGTCCTGCAGAACCTGTCCGTGCTCACGCGCGGCAATACGCTCAGGGCGAAGGTGCTGCTGCTCGGCGGCCCCAACACTTACCTGCCCTTCTTGCGCGAATGCTGGCAGCTGCGCATTCCGCAGACGTGGCGTGACCGCGGCTACGACTACCCGAAAGACGTGCCGATCGAAGAGCTGATCTTCGTGCCGAAGAACGCGGACCTCTACGCGGCGTTCGGCGCGGCGGTGTACGGCATCGCCGACGGCGGCGAGGCGGGCCGCTTCAACGGCATCGAGAGCCTGCGCGACTTCATCCAGAACGGCCGCCGCGCTCGGCTCGGCGAGCAGGCGGGCCCGCCGCTCTCCGCGACCGAGGGCGAGACGGCGACGTTCGTCGATATGTACAAGGTGCCGAAGTTCACGGCGCCCGCGCTCACGCCAGGCCAGACGGTCCGCGGCGTGATCGGCATGGACGGCGGTTCCACGTCGTCCAAGGCCGTCGTGATCGGCGAAGACGGCGAGATCATGGCCAAGGCCTACCAGCTGTCGAAGGGGAACCCGCTCCAGGACACGAAGGAGCTGATCCAGAAGCTCGTGACGCACTTCGAGAGTCAGGGCGCGAAGCTCGAGGTGCTCGGCTTCGGCGCGACGGGCTATGCGGCTGACGTGCTCGACGAGACGGTGCTCGCCGACGTGAACATCGTCGAGACCGTGGCGCACATGATGAGCGCCGTGCACTTCTTCGGCGACATCGACGTCGTGTGCGACATCGGCGGGCAGGACATCAAAGTCCTGTTCATGAAAAACGGCGACATCCAGAACTTCAAGCTGTCGAACTCGTGCAGCGCCGGCAACGGCATGCTGCTCCAGGCGATGGCCGATCAGTTCGGCATCCCCGTCACGGAGTACGCGGACGCAGCGTTCCAGGCGACGCTCGCACCGAAGTTCTCCTACGGCTGCGCGGTCTTCCTCGACTCCGACCGCGTGAACTTCCAGAAAGAGGGCTACCAGAAAGAGGAGCTCCTCGCCGGGCTCGCGCAAGTGCTGCCGAAGAACGTGTGGCAGTACGTGGTGCAGATCCCGCGGCTCGCGTCGCTCGGGCGGAAATTCGTGCTGCAAGGCGGCACGCAGTACAACCTGGCCGCGGTCAAGGCGCAGGTCGACTACATCAAGCAGCGCGTGCCGGACGCCGAAGTGTTCGTGCACCCGCACACGGGCGAAGCCGGCGCGATCGGCGCCGCGATCGAGACGCTGCGTCGCTACAAGCGCTCGGGGAAATCGCGCTTCATCGGCCTGCAAGGCGTGCTCGACCTCGAGTACACGGCACGCACCGACGAATCGACGACCTGTCATTTTTGTCCGAACGAGTGCAAGCGCACGTTCATCGACTCGAAGCGGCCGGACGGTTCGCAGGCGCGTTACATCTCGGGCTTCTCTTGCGAGAAGGGCACCGTCGAGAGCAAAGAGGCGATGCTCGAGCTGATGGCCGAGCGCAAGAAGACGGCGGCCGCGTTCCCGAACGTCGTCGACTACGAAGCGACCCGCGCGTTCGCGCACCTTTACGACGCCGCGCCGCTGCCGGCCGCGGGCACGCCCGTCGAGGACGTGCGCGTCGTGAAGAGCCTCTTCCGCGTGAAGCACGAGAAGGTGACGCGACCGTTCCGCCGTTCGAGCGAGGCGGCGGCGCTGCGACGGAAGAAGCTCCGCGTCGGCATCCCGCGCGTGCTGAACATCTACTCGACGGCGCCCTTCTTCCGCTCGTACTTCGAGACGCTCGGCTTCGGTCGCTCGAACATCGTTTTCAGCGACGCGACGAACGAGGAAATGTGGGTCGAGGGCGGCAAGTACGGCTCGATCGACCCGTGCTTCCCGAGCAAGGTCGCGCAGGCGCACGTCCACAACCTGCTCTTTCATCACCATGAGCCCGAGCGGAAGCGGCAGCTGGACTACATTTTCTTCCCGATCCTCACGCACGTGAACAACTTCGTGAAGGACACGCAGGACAACGCGTCCTGCCCGATCGTGGCCGGTACGCCGGACGTCATGAAGGCGGCGTTCACGAAAGAGGTCGACTTCTTCGCGCAGCGAGGCATCGAGTACCTGGCGCCGGCGCTCTCGTTCCAGGAGCCGGTCCTGCTCGCGAAGCGCATGTTCGAGACCTTCGGCTCGCGGCTCGACGTCACCGAGGACGAAAACGATCACGCTTGTCGCGAGGCGTGGAATGCGTTCGAGGCATTCGACAAGGACGTGCAGGAGAAGGGACGCGCGATTCTCGAGACGGTCGAAGCCGAAGACCGCATCGCGATTTTGGTCCTGAATCGCCCGTATCACGCGGATCCGGGCTTGAACCACGGCATCCCGGAAGAATTCCAGGTGCTCGGTTACCCGATCCTGTCGATTCGCTCGATCCCGAAGGACCGCGAGTACCTCGACCGCTACTACAAGGACGAGCTCGACCGCGGCGTGATCAAGACGCCGCTCGAGCTCAACCACGTGTGGCCGGAGAATTACTCCGTGAATAGCGCGCAAAAGGTGTGGGCCGCCGCGTTCGCGGCGCATCACCCGAACGTGGCCGTGCTCGACCTCTCGAGCTTCAAGTGCGGCCACGACGCTCCGACGTACGGCCTGATCGACGCGATCCTGCAGACGTCGAAGACGCCCGCTGCGGCGCTGCACGACCTCGACGCGAACAAGCCCGGCGGCTCGATCAAGATCCGCGTCAAGACCTACGCGCACTCGCTGCTCTTGCAGCAGGAGCGGCTCGAAGATCTGGCCGGCAAGAAGCGCCAGCTCGCACGCCGCATCGACGAAAAGCGCCTCGAGCTCTTGAAGCTCCGCCAGACGCAGCTCGAGGGCATGCGGCAAAAGGACCCTGCGCTCGAGCAGAGCATCGCGGAGCTCGCCGAAAAGGTACGCGCCTACGAGGCGCCCGCGCTCGCCCCCGAAACGCCGAAAGGCATGCTGCGCCTGGGGAAGAAACTCGCCGACGGCAGCATTCAACGGCTCGACACCGCACCTGCGGCCGCTCCCACGGCTGCCGAATGATTTCTCGCACGCAAGCCCGTTCTAGGAGACTCCCATGACTCAGTCCCTCATCTCCGAAGGTCCCAACACCAAGCGTAGCCTGCCGATCGCCGGCAAGAAGAACGAGTCCCTCGACGTCGACGCGGAGCTCAGCCGCTTCGAGGCCGAGGAACGCGCACGCCTCGGTCTCGCCGTCGAAGAGCAGTGGCTCGAGAAGATGGCGAACCTCACCTTCACGAAGAAGGAAAAGGGCAAGATCACGCTGCTCATCGGCGGCCTCACGATGGCGCACGACTACCTGATCTCGGGTTCGTTCCGCAGCCTCGGGTACAACGTCGTGCCGCTCGACGCCCCCGACTACGACGCGCTGCGCGTCGGCAAAGAGTTCGGCAACCGCGGCCAGTGCAACCCGACGTACTTCACGGTGGGAAACCTGGTGAAATACCTGATCCACATGCGCGATTCGCGCGGCCTCACCTCGCAGGAGGTCGTGGACCAGTTCGTCTTCCTCACGGCCGGCGCATGCGGCCCCTGTCGCTTCGGCATGTACGTGACGGAGTATCGCAAGGCACTACGCGACGCGGGCTTCGACGGCTTCCGCGTGATGCTGTTCCAGCAACAAGGCGGGTTGAGCCAGGCGACGGGCGAGGAGAGCGGGCTCGAACTCACGCCGCCGTTCTTCATCGGCCTCTTGAAGGGGCTGCTCGCCGGCGACGTCATCAACGGCATCGCGTACCGGCTCCGCCCGTACGAGGTCGTGCCGGGCGCGACGGACAAGGCGATCGCCGAAGCCAAGAAGATTTGTTACGACGCACTCTACGAGAAGCGCAGCATCCTCTGGGCGCTGCACCAGTCGCGGAAGATCTTCGAGAAGGTGGAGGTCGATCGGACGATCCCGAAGCCGAAGGTCGCGATCATCGGCGAGTTCTGGGCGATGACGACGGAGGGCGACGGCAACTACCAGCTGCAGCGCTTCCTCGAGCAAGAAGGCGCCGAGTGCGACATTCAGTTCGTCACGGCGTGGCTGCTCTACAACGTGTGGGAAGTGCGCTTCGACACGAAGAGCCGCACGGGGCTACGCGGTAAGGACACGGCCAAGGCCGGCCTCGCGGGCACCAACGATTTTCACGCCTTCAAGATGAAGGCGACGCTCTGGGCTGCGGACAAGGCCATTCGCACCGCGTTCCAGACCTTCGCCAACATCGGCGGCTTCTACGGCTACCACCTGGCGGACATGGACGAGGTCGCCGACGTCGCGGCGCCCTTCTACAACAACGATCTGCGCGGCGGCGAAGGCCACATGGAGGTCGGCAAGCTCATTCTCAACGTCGTGAAGAGCAAGGCGACGATGACGCTCAGCGTGAAGCCGTTCGGCTGCATGCCGAGCGGGAGCGTGTCGGACGGCGTGCAGTCGCTCATCACGGAGCGCTACCCCGGGACCATCTTCTGTGCGGTCGAGACGAGCGGCGACGGCGCCGTCAACTTCCAGAGCCGCGTGCAGATGTACCTGTTCAAGGCACGTCAGGCGGCCCTCGAGGACTTCGAGCGCGCGCTCGAACAGACGGGGCTCACGGTCGAGAAGCTCCGCGCGTTCTTGAAGGCGAACCCGAAGTACGCGGCGGCCCTGCACCACTCGCCGCACGCCGCGGCGAGCACGCCGGCCGATCTCGTGCACGAGGTCGCCGAAATCGTCGATCTTTCGCGGGCCGAGCGTGCCCTCTTGGGCGCCCGCAAAGCGGCGCGCACGGCCTGGGTCTTCGCCGAGAAAACGCTGAAGACGGCGCCGGAGAACACGAAATCGGCGGCCGTCTTGTTCGCGCAGGCGGCGAGCGAGCTCGCTGAAATCGCGAAGGAGCAGGCGCCCGGTCTGGCCGAAAACGCGGTGAACGCCGCGCGCGACCGCCTCGGGAAGCTGCTGCCGTTCGCAGCGCGCCAGCCCGAGCCCGTGGCGACGGCGGCCGAGTAGCGCCTCGACCTCCGCGCGGCTTCAGGGGCCGCTCGGAACGTCCGCCGTCAACTCGACGATCCTGTCGCGCACGAAGCTGCAGGCAGGGTCGTCGTCGCTGGCCGCGCTCCACAAGAGCTCGATCGACGCGCCCGCGACCCCGAACGGCACCGGCACCGCGCGCAGGTGACGGTAACGCGCCGTGAGCGTGCGTCCGACCATCGACGGCACGGTGGCGACGAGCGCGCTGCCCTCGAGGATCTCACCGAGCGAGGCGAAGGTCGCGACGGAGCAGCGGGCACGGCGTTCGATACCCAGGAAGTCCTCCACGATGCCGCGCAGATCGCCGTTGTAGGAGACGACGACGTGCTCGTGCTCGAGATACCGCTCGAGGCTCGGCTTCTTGCCGAGCTTCGTGTGGCGCACGTCCGAGACGGCCACGAACCAGCCGCGAAAGAGCGGCCGGCGCCGGACACCCGCGGGCGCGTCGTCGGCGACGGTGACGGCCATGTCGGCGCGCTCGCTCTCGAAGACGCGACCGACGGTGCGAAACTGCACGGGCAACACGACGAGCCGGAGCTTGGGCGCGCGCCGTCGAGCGAGCGGAGCAGCCGCGGCAAAAGCCAGCCTTCGGCCGAGTCGGAGAGAGCGAGCCGCACGATCGCGTTGCTCGTCGCCGGCTCGAACGCGGGCGGTGCGAGCGCCGCCGAGACGAGCGCGTCGAGGTGCGGCCGAGCTCGAGCGAGGAGCCGTACGCCTCGCGCGGTGAGCACGAGGCCACGACCGCGACGCGCGAAAAGCGGCGCACCCACTGTCCCGGCGAGACGCTTCAAGGCGGCGCTCACGGCCGGTTGCGTCAGGTAGAGGCGCGCGGCTGCCGCCGTCACCGAGCCCGCGTCCGCCACCACCACGAACACCCGCAACAGATTGAGATCGAGGTTTCGCCCATCAACCGGATGCATGGCCCGAGCGGAGAGTATTAGCTGGCCCGCCCCCGCGTCCCCTCACTTCACTTCAAAATGACGCTGAGCTCCCCACCCGTATCGCCACCGAACTGCTCGAGCTGCTCACCCGTGTCCTGGATGGCGACGTTCACCAAGGTCTTCAGCAGGCGATCGTTGACCGTGCCTCCGGTGTCCCCGTACTGCCCTTGCAAGAGCGAGCCCCCACCGTTGCCCCAGATGATGTGCGGCACGTTGCGCATGCTATGGCCCGGGCCGTCCGCCTGCGAGTTCGTCCACAGCACGAAGCTGTGATCAGCGAGACCGCGCGCCGCGAAGTGCCCGAGGCCCGCGGCCAACGTCCGCATGCGCACGACGTCGATCTCCGCGTGCGCCTCGGCCGCGAGCGCGTTGTTACCCACCTGCCCGTCACTCTGCGCGCGGTGACTGATGTAACTGAACGGCCAGTTCCCGAGCTCCGCGTTCGCGGGCACGTCGTAGACGCTGTGGTCGGTGCCGTCGCCCCACTGGATCGTCGCGCTCCGGCGGTAGTTGCAGGCAAAGGCCAGGGCGACGAGGCTCATGTGAAGCTCGACGAGCTCCTCGACCACGCCGCCCTTCGCGGAGTACACGAAGTTCTTCATCGCCTCGAGGCGGTCGAGCGGCAGGCCGGCGCTCGTGCAGCGCTCGAGGCTCTCGTCGCCCATGCCGTTCATCGTGGTCTCGGCGGCGCGGATCGCGTCGAAATGCTGCTCCAGCCGCTGCTTGTCCGTGGCACTCAAGCGGGCGTTGCCCATGAGTGCCGTGAGCTCTTCCCGCACGAGGTCGTGGACACTCTGGCGGCTCTCGAGCAAGAGACGCGCGGCGTTCTCACCTTCGGGAGTCGCGAGCCCCATCAGCTCCTGATAGAGGGGGTACGGGCTGTCCGTGGCGGCGACGAGCTCCCCCGCTGCGGTGTACGAGAGACGCTCCGTGATGTAGCCGTTCCTGAGGTTGCCGGCATAAAGCGTGAGCGCCGGGGAACCAGGGTGCACCTTCGAGGCGATGACCTGATCGGCCGAGGGACCCCCGGCCAGCGCCTTATTACCGTGGGTTTGCGTGGCGATGCCGGTGAGCGCCATGCAGATCCCCTCCGCATGCGGCTCGGTGTTGGCGTTCGTCGGCCAATTGATGCCGTCGAGGAACAAGAGCTGGTTTGCGTGGGCCTCGAGCTCGCTCGTCGCCACCTTCGCCTCCGTGAGGCTCGCTGGAGTGAGCGGGGTGTTCACCGTCGGCGGGAAGAACTTTTCCGGAACGACGCCGAGCACGGCACAGATGAACAGGCTGAAAACCGGGTCTTCGCCCGCCGCCCAGGCCGAGCGATCCGGCAAGCTTTCGAGGAAGGGCAGCGCCACGCTGACCCCGGCGGCTCCGCGCAGGAACGCGCGGCGATTCACGCGAGAAGGCCGGACAATGCGTTGATCCCGCGCCTTCATGGGGTCTCCACCCATCTCGCAGTGGTGCCTGCTCGCGGGTTCCGTCGACCGGCACGTCGAAGCGGCGCGAAAACGCGGCGCGGCTTCCGGGATGAAGCCGACGAGCCGGGGGTAATCGCGGCGGCAAGCATCAATGTGGTTGATGGTTACCATGCATCCTATTCGCTGGTTGGATGCGCAAGGCAGGCCCATGTTCCGTGGGCGCCAAGGAGGCGGCTTTTCATGACAGAACCCCTGCGTATCGGTCTCGGCTGCATGGGACTTTCGGGCATGTACGGCGACGTCCCGGAAGCGACGGGCCTCGCCGTCATTCACGGCGCGCTCGAGCGCGGCGTCACCTTCCTCGACACGGGCGACTTCTATGGGATGGGGCACAACGAGATGCTCATCGGCCGCGCTCTCCGGGGCCGCCACGAGCGCGTCACCTTGTCCGTGAAGTTCGGCCTCTTGCGCGCTCCCGACGGGACGCTGCTCGGCTACGACTCGCGCCCCGCCGCCGTGAAGTCGTTTTGCTCCTACAGTTTGAAGCGGCTCGGCGTCGAGGCCATCGACATCTACCGGCCGTCACGGCTCGACCCGAACGTCCCCATCGAGGACACGATCGGCGCCATCGTGGACCTCGTGAAGGCGGGCTACGTGCAGCAAATCGGCCTCTCGGAGGTGGGCGTGGAGACGATCCGGCGCGCCGCGAAGGTGCACCCCATCGTCGATCTCCAGATCGAGCACTCGCTCGCGAGCCGCGACCCAGAGCGTGCGATCTTCCCTGCCCTGCGCGAGCTCGGCATCGGCGCGACGCTCTACGGCGTGTATTCGCGCGGTTTACTCACGGGGCGCAAGCCGCAGGCGGGCGGCGACTTCCGGGCTCACCTGCCCCGCTTTCAGCACGCCGACAACGAGCGCATCGTCGCGGCCATCGCGCGCTTCGCAGCCGAGCTCGGCCGCACGCCCGCGCAGGTGCTGCTCGGTTGGAGCCTCGCGACGCAGCCCGCGTTTCGGCCGCTCGTGGGCGTGAAGAGCCTGCCGCAACTCGACGAGGCGCTCGCGACGGCGCCGCTCACGAGCGATGAAGTCGCGGCGCTCGAACGGCTCGTGCCCGCGGGCGCGATCGCCGGCTCACGCTACGGAGAGGCGCAGATGAAGCAGCTCGATAGCGAGCGCTGAGGCGCGCGCGGCGGGTGACGACGGCCCCGCGCCGTCAGCGCGTGAGGCTCTGAGCGGCGGGCGCCGCTTCGAGCCGGCCGGCGCGTTCTCCCGCGTGCGCGCTGGATTCGGGTGCCGGCGCCGTCGCGGCCGGCGCCGCAGCCGCAGCGGCCGCCTTCGCGCGGCGCGTGGCGACGATGGCGTAGGCGGCGCCCCCGATCAGGCTGAGCGGCCCGACGACGGCGAGCGCGACGTTGGACATGCCGACGAGCTTCAGACCCGACACGACGAGCACGACGATGAGCGCCGGGCGAATCACGGTGTCAGGGGCGCGCGACGAAAAGCGCGCTCCGAAAAATACGCCAGGCACGCTGCCGATGAGGATCGACGCCGTCAGGCTCAGCTTGAAGTCGCCGAAGATGAGGTGCCCGAGCGCGGCGCTCGTCACGAGTGGCACCGCTTGCACGAGGTCGGTGCCCACGAGCTCCGACAGCTTGAGGCGCGGGTAGAGCATGAGGAGCAGGATGATCATCAGCGAGCCCGAGCCCACGGACGTGAGACCCACGACGATGCCGCCCAGGATGCCGATGAGCAGCGTGGGCAGCGGCTTCACGGCCAGCGGAAGCAGGCTCTCCCCCGGCTTCTTGCGCGCGGCGAGCAGCGGCTTCATCACGAGACCCGCGGAGACGATGAGCAGCGCCACGCCGAGCGCGAGCTTCACGTTGCTTTGCAGGCCCACGCCGGAGCCGAACTTGCGAAGGAGCAAGACGCCGAGGAACGCCGAGGGCACGGAGCCGAGCACGAGCCACTTCACGAGACCGCGGTGCACGGTGCCGCGCTTCCAGTGCACGCCGCCGCCGATCGGCTTCATGATCATGGAAGCGACGATGTCGCTCGAGACCGCCGTGAGCGGTTCGACACCGAAGAGCAACACGAGGATCGGGGTCATCAGCGCGCCGCCACCCATTCCGGTGAGGCCCACGACGAAGCCGACCAACGCGCCCGCGACTGTCACCAGCGGATCGAGCATGTCGCGACTATATCACATAATCCCTACCGGATTAGTGGGGCATCGCTAAACAATTGCAACTGTTGTGTATTTGCAGCCGGCCCGAACGCGCGCCGCAGCCGGGGAGGTTCGCGCGGCGCGCGGAGGAGCCCGCGCAAACCTGAATGATTCAAGCAGCTTCGGGTGGGAGCAGGCTCGTGCGTGAGACTTCGGCTTCTGCGGTGCGCGTCTCGCCGCCCCGATCGAGGGCAAGCTTGAAGAGGACGGGGCCAATCATCTCGTTGATGGCGACGGCGGCGATCACGAGCGAGCTGAAGCCTTCGCCGATGGCGGGGAACGACTTCGCGATCTGCAGGCCGATGCCGAGCGCGAGGCCTGCCTGGGAGACGAGCGACGACCACCCCCACTTGCGCACGATGGGCTCGTCGTCGGCGAGGCGACTGCTCAGACGCGCCGCCGCGTAAGTCAGGAGCCCGCGCATGACGCACAGCGTGAGGGCGACGGGCCAGAGCTTTCTCAGTAGCGGGATGTTCAGGTGGGCGCCCGCGTTGGCGAAGAAGACGACGAACACCACGCCGCCCGTGAGCTCGATCGAGTGGAGGAGCTTCGGGCCCTGCGCCGTGAGGTTCTGGACGACGAAGCCCGCGACCATGAACGCGAGCGTCGCGTCGAGCGTCACGTAACGCAAAAAGTCGCTCAGACCGAAACCGACGGCGAGCAGCACGAGCAAGAGGCCGCGCTGCCCGATGAGCCGCAGGTACGCGGCGAGCGCGAGCCCGAGCGTCGTACCGAACGAGACGCTGCCGAGCAGCTCGTGCCCGAGCTTCTCGAGATCGGCGAGCGAGAAGCCGCCCGAGCCGGCGATGAGCGGTCGCGCGACCATCATGCCGATGGCCGTGAGCACGACGACCACGACGTCGGACGACATGATGAAGGCGAGTGCGAACGTCGCGATCGGGCCCTTGGCGCGCGTCTGAGCGAGAATACCCATGCATGCCGAGGGGCTGCGGGTGACGGCGACGACCCCCCACAAGAGCGCGACGCCGACGAGCGGGAGCGTGCCGAGCTCGGCGAGGAACGGCACGAAGCGGGCTACGACGAACAACGTCGCCGCCATGCCGAAGAGCACGACCACCGTCTGGATCGCCATCGCGTAGCTCAGGCTCTTGGCGACGCTCCGAATGGTGGCCATGCGGAGCTCGGCGCCGCCCGCGAGCGCGATCAGGGCGATCGCGAGCGTGTTGACGGGCGTGAGGCTATCGACCGTGTGGTGATCGACGAGGTGCAAGACCTCGGGGCCGCCGATGATGCCGGCGAGCAGGTAGCCGGAGAGATGCGGGAGGCCGATCGTCTCGAGGAGCTCGCTCAGCAGCGTGCCCGCCAAGAGCAGGAAGCCGACGCCCGCGACGGTGCCGAGCTCGCCCTCGAGCTGAGGCGTGAGCTGCGTCGCCGAATAAAGGAGCCCGAAGGTAACGGCGAGCGCGCCCGCCTGCACGGCGCGCGTGCCGAACCCTTTGTTGCCGCCGCCGTGGCCGCTCATCGGACCTCCGTGGATTCGTCGTCCGAGGCGGGAAAGTCCGAGATGCCGAACACCGATTGGCGCAGCGAGTGCGGCGCCGCGTCGGCGGCCTCGTCGGCGCGGGTTTCCTTCGCGCGTTCGAGCGCGCGGCGCAGCTCCGCGGGACCGATGAACTCGCCGAGCAACACGCCCGCCGCAGCGATCAAGAGGACCGCGCTCGCGGCGGGGCCGGCCACACGCACCGAGAGCACGAAGGCGAGGGCGAGCGACATCGAGCCCGTCGACGCCATGCCGAGCCCGATGCGGGGGCCTGCCGCGCGCGCCGGTGCCAAGAACGCGCTGAGGAGTGTGCCGCGCACCAATTCGGCCGCCAGTCGCACGACGAGAGCCAGGCCGACGACGAGCCACAATTTCGGGAAGGCGTCGAATTCGACGCAGGCGCCGGCCGCGAGCACGACCGGCAGGAGCACCGGCTTCTCCGTCGGCTGAATCATGAACTTCAGCTCGAGGCGGTGACGCGACGCGACGGCGAGGGTGAGACCCATCATGAAGAGCGTCGCGACCGCCGCGAGGCCGAGCCGCATCGCAACGCCGGCGGCGAGCAACGTCGTGCCGAGGAGGATGCCCCAGCTTTCGTCGCGCCGAAATTCGCGCGCGAGGAGCACCGTGGCGACGATGCCCATGACGACGCCGATGCCGAGCCCCGCGGCGAGCCTCAGCAGCGGCGTGAAGGTCGTGAGCGGCGCGTGGGGCGCAACCGCGGCAAGCACGGCGAGGGCCAGCACGGGCACGAGCGCGCTCGCGCGGGCCATGTCGGCGAGCCAATCGGAGAGCACGCCGCGCGCGCCGTGGCGCTCGGCGACCCAGCGCACCGTGTGGCGCGTCGTTTCGCAGCCGATGAAACCGGCACCCACGGCGAGCACGAGGCGCTCGAAGCCCTGCGCGATGTCGAGGAGCCCCGCGACGGCCCAGAGCGCGCCGGCGACGGCCGCACCGACGAGCGCGGCGAGCGCGATGCCGGCGAGGGCCCGCCCCGGGTGCACGCGCCTGCGGCCGACGATGAGGTAGCCGAGGCCCACCACGAACGCGAGCCACGACGCCGCGCAGACGAAGATGGGTTGGAAGATCTGCACCATCGAGCGCGGCATCAAGCCGAGCCCGTGCGGCCCCACCGCGACGCCGAGCACGAGGTATTCGGCCCCGGAGGGCAGGCCGAAGCCCCGGATCGTGCGTCCGCCCACCAGCATGCTGCTGACGAACGCCACGACGAGCAGGCCGAGCAGGACCGCGATGCCACCGCTCACGAGACCGCTCCGCCCGCGCCGAGCCTGCCGAGCGGCACGCCCGCGTGATGCAGCGCCTCCACGATCGAGAGCTGGAGCTCCGAGCGGGCGTTGCGCTGCTCGGAAGCGAGCGTCACGCGAAAGAGGGTGCGCTCGACGTCGGCGCTCACGAGCTCGACCCGGGCGTCGTCGCTGAAGCGTGACGCCACGCCGAGCAAGAGGCTCTGCACGTCGGCGTGCCTTTCCGCGGGCGCGACCGCGATGTCGACGCCGACACGCGGCCGCGGCCCGAGCACGCGCGTCGGGTGGCGTAGCGAGTAGAGGTGGGGGATGCGCACCTCCGCGCGTTCGGCGTCCTCGAGACGTAGATCGAGCAGGCCGATGCTCGCGATACGCCCCGAGTGCGCGCCGATCTCCACGTGCTGTCCCGCCCGCAAGCGGCGGCCGAAGAGCACGATGGCGCCGAGCACGCCGCTCGCGAGCAGCGGCGTGCAGGCGAGACCGAGCGCTACGAGCGCGACTGCGCCCGTGCGGCCGAGCGTGCCCTCCGTCGTGCCCGTGACGAGCGGCGCGAGATAAACGAGCGCGCCGAGCACGACGGCGACCCGCAAGAGCGCGCCCGTGGGCGCCGCGAGATCGGGCGCGATCCAGCTCACGACGTTTTCGCGCCGTTCGATGCTGTCGAAGAAGAGACCGATGAAGCGCACGAGCACGAACACGACGAAGCCCGCGAGCACGAGCACGGCGAGCACCGGCAGACCCGACGCGAGCCGGGTCATCAGCTGCGACAGCGGCGAAACGATGAGCCCGGTGAGCTTGCCCGTGTAGTCGTGGGTCGCCTCGAAGAGCGACAGGCCGACGACGAGCCACGCGTAGAACACGCCGAGCTGCGCGAGCCAGCGCGCGACGCTGAGGGCGATGAGCGCCGTGCTGCGCGCCGTGCCGGGGCTCACGACCTCGATGCTCTGCACGCGAACGGCGAGCGCCGTTTCGCTGTGCTTGTCGATCCAGGCGCGAGCGCGCTCACCGAACTCGCCGATCTTCTGGATCAAGTAAAAGGCGATCAGGCCCAGGAAGACGAGCAGCGAGATCGAAAAAACCGTCTGGGAGAGCGCCCGCTTGCGATGATCGCGCTCGATGGCGGAGCGAATGGCGGAAGCGACGCTCGCCGCGTGCACGTCGAGCGATGCGTCGCCCGCGGACTGAGCGTCTTCTTGCGTGAGCTGGATGATGGGCGTTTGCCCGACGATGACGATCGAGACGTCGCCGCGGCGTTCGACGCGCACCTCGTCGTCGCCCACGTGCTCCGAGACGGCGGTGAGCGCGGCCGAAGCGCCCTGCGCGCGTTGCTCGGCCGTCTTGCCCGCGCGGGGGGCGCGGATGAGAAAGACTTTTTCGTCGCCGAGCAGGACCGACCCCTCTTTGCGGATGGGCGCGGGCGCGGCCGAAGCCGAGACGGCAGGAACGGGGGCGGCCGCGGGCGACGCGGAAAGCTGCGGGGGCGGCGCCGATGGCGCGGGCGGCGCGGGCGGCGGCAGGACGACCGCAGGCGCCGTGTCGGCGGCAGCGACGTCAGCGGCCTCGATGGGCGGCGCGGCGCTCGGAACCGGCGGCACCGAGCTCGCGGGTGCAGGCGAGCTCGACGCGGTGCCGGGGGCCGTGAGCGAAGCGGCGACAGAGGCGGACGGCGGCGGGCTGACGGGGACCGATGGATGCGCGGATGCCGCCGAGGGCGCGCGAGCTGGGGCGGGCGTCGACGTCGCGACGGCACGGGGTGTTGCGACGGGCGCCGGGGATACCGGGGGTGCCGTCACGCTGGCCGTCGGTGTGACCGCAGGCGCCGGCGCGCGCGAGGAAGCCGTGCCGGTCGCCGTCGCAGGTGGCACCACGCCTTGAGCCGCGACGCTTCCGGCAACGAGCGACAGCACGACGGCTAACCGGTGGGACCGCAGGAGGGAGTGGAGGATCCGCACGGGACCCATGACTACTCCGGCGGATTTGGCGTTCCTAGTGCGTTCGTGCGCGAGCGCCTTTTCGGTGACTCGGCACTTGAATAAGCACGGTCCTACTTCGCCCTACAAATCGAGCCGCAGCACGCTGCGGGTGCTGCGATCGGTGAAGTACGCGCGCCCGTCGGGGCCGATGCCGATGCCGCCGAGCGAGCCTGGGGGCAGGCCGGTGTCGAGCGTCGCGAGCGTGCGACCCGAGCCGTCGAACGCAACGATACGGCTCGTCGCGAAATCGGTGACGAAGAGCACCCCGTCGTGGAACGCTAGCCCGGTCGGCTGCGTGAGCGTCCCTGGGCCAACCAGGACACCGAGCGCGGCGCCGTCCACGGCCACGTGCGTTTTCATGGAATCGTACTCGGTGACCGGGGCGCCGGGCGTGCCGCTCGTCGTATCGAGCACGACGACACGAGCGTGGCCGGTGTCGGCCGCGTAGAGGCGCTCGTGTACGGGGTC